>Ga0123342_1002878_pt1 | contig 28247 bp, 6 predicted proteins | sample Turbeawhitnodule_FD_89960 | JGI IMG/M metagenome (GOLD analysis project Ga0123342, IMG submission 89960) | Root nodule microbial communities of legume samples collected from Mexico - Turtle bean Mexico white nodule | ecosystem: Host-associated > Plants > Roots > Nodule | place: Mexico: Nepantla... | reverse complement strand
ATACTCACATAATATATAAACTTAAATATAAATATCTCATACAAAAATATATATATATTTATTTTATATATATATATATATATATATATATATATATATATATATATATATATATATATATATTAAAAAGTGAACTTTAAATATAATTAAATTTTATTCATACATATATACTGTGAAATGTTCTAATTTATTATGTGAGACTATTTATTATAGATAATCGGGTAACGATTCGATAACGAGTGGAGTGATAAGCTCAACAAACACTCGTTAGGATAGACCTTAAATGACTCTGATATCATATTAAGAAATAAAATTTTAAGCCTAAATTAACTTCATAAAACCGACTTATAAGATAGGATTTGCATTCACATATATATTACAAAATGTTTTAATCTCTAGTCAATGTACATCTCCAACTATATATTCAATTTTAAACCGTCAACAAAGTTTTTTTTTTTTCTTTTTCTTTATCGGAGTTTAAATGATCCCTAATATGATAAGTTTTCATATCCCAGAAGATGAAATATAAGTTTTCATGAAATAAATTATCTGTATATATTTCTGAAGTATTTTTTTATCAGTAATTTTTTTTTTTTTTTTATAAATATAGATTACTCCAACTAGTCTACAAAATCTAAAAAGTAGTGATATAGGATTGCGTTAAAAAAAAAAGTGCATTTGCACGGTCACTTCTTTATCAAATCATTTTATTATATGTACTTCTTTATCAAATCATTTTATTATATGTATGTCCCGACCTAGTTTTGAAAAATTCTACATCACACAGATATTCATCTAAACATAATAGAACAAGTTAGATAGATCCTAAGTTTATACTTTAGGTTGTTCATCTTGTTGTTCCAAGAAATGATATTGCTCCTATAACTAGTAAAAAACACTTATGTATGCTAATATATAACATTTCACTACTAAAAGTTGTCTATCAAAATACAGTGACATTTTTTAAATTAAAACAGGTAGATAGACAATGATTATAAGAATCATTGTCTATTTTTCTCTTTTTCTATTGAAACTTGGTTCTCCATTCATTTTGAATGCTCTATTCATTAACATTAAATTTGCTATTGGTATCCGGTAATCTTTGAGGTTGTTTTAATTTGGCTTGGAAGTTTTTAAATTGGTATCTAATCAGCTAACAAGATTTTGCTACCAAGTTTAGAATCTAAATAATTAGTAGTTAAAACCTTAGTAGTTAATTAGATATCAATTTAGAAACTATTTATCAATAATAGAAACGGTACTGGTATGACCGACCGAGGTACCCAACCCGGCCAACTCGCAAACTAAACCCCAACCCAAACGACAAGTGACCATATCGCACGCATGGTCGACCGACATACAGTGCTCAAGTTGACCGGATTAGTGAGACTAACCCAAGGTTAAGAGTGACCTAACTCAACCATAATCACTAACCAACTCCTTAATCCAGTCCAATAGCAAGGGCCCATCAAGGTAATATAAATATTATGCATTCCAAGGAGAAAGGTATGTCATTATCTACAGTGCTCTGACAACCGAACGCTATTACCCCACTAACTTGAGCGTTGGAGTGCCATTTACAGGTACTCTGCTCGCCTGAGGAGCCGCACGACGAGGAAGAGACGATAAGGAGTGTTGAACGTGAGAAGACTGACTGGATAACACTCAAAGTCAATCGTTTTCCAGGTCCCCAAACCCGTTCGAGAACAAAAACTAATTTAAAAACCAATAATTTAGTTAGTTTATAAAATAGTCTCTAATTTAGTAACTATAGCAACTAATTATTTTTTTTATCTAAAATTAGTTTTTATTTAATGATTTTCTTGTAGTGAATATAAACTAATTTAAAAACTAATAATTTTTTTAATGTCTAAAATATCTTTAATTTAATCAATATTTTTTATCTTTAAAATTGATTTTTAATTAATAATGTTTTTTTAAGTGAGATTTCAACGTATCAAATGGTCTTAATATATAATAGAATTAGTCCCTGATTTGTGACCAAAAATATCCAGACTAAAAAATGAAAAATGAAGAAGCTTTCATAGCTCCCTAGCTAGCTATTTTTTTTTGGAACTACTACTACAGTAACATTATGAGGTCACTGAAAAACCACAAGTTTCAAACAATAATTCTAGGTTTCCTTGCTCCTCTGCAAGAAGCAATGTGCACGCCAAGAGACTTTGTATAAATTTAAATATGCACGCTTTGAATATGAGAAATTTTCTTTTCTTTTTTATTTAGTAATGTTCTTTATTAGGGCATTGACATCATGGGGATAAGAAGGTACATAGGGTTTTGAAAAAAATTGTAATATTATATATATATATATATATATATATATATATATATATATATATTAAAAATGGTCCCATGTTATTTATCAGTTTAGAGCATGGATGTTACTTCAGGGCCACCGAATGAAACTATAAAATTAAACAATTAATCTGAAAAAAAAAACTTTAGAGAAAATTATCATATGAGCATTAATTATGGCGAATCAGTTTTTCCAACATATCCACACAAAAAATAAAAGTGAACATATTGTCGAAGTTATAGAAAGTGAGAGATTGAAATTGATTATGAGGAAGATGTTGATCAAATTTTTACGAGTTTTGGGCGTTGTAAAAAATTATTAAGAAATGTCAAATTAAAAAGAAATGATTATGTTGATTTTGTAAGTGTTGGTTTAGTTTTATTTTTTTTCTATTTTTTAATATTGATTTTTACATTCTTATTTAAGTTTGATATTTTTTTGTGTGTATGAATTTTGATGTAGCTAGTCTCTCATATTTTTTATATTTTTTTAATAATAATTTTTTATGTAATAATATATATATTGTTGGATTATAGAAAGTCAACTTACTTTTGAGATGTTAGGTTTTATAATGAATTTTAACAATAAAATTATATAAAGAAAAAACAAAACTAGACAAATGGTTGAAGTTAGAGAAGGATGGTGTTATATATTAGCATTTCATTTATCGTTACTGTGGATTTGTTCATGAAATTGGTCAATTATGAGATCAGAAGGTGTAAATGGTTGCTAGCATATATGAATGTACAGCTTTAAATATTGAGTTGGGAAAAAAGTACTTTTGTTTCTTATCTTTTCCTCCCACACCTAATTATTAAGTGAAGTCATGCTCAAAATCTATATTATTTTATATTTAAATTGAATAATTAATCTGGTAATAATTGAAAATATTGAAGTTCGATTTAAAGATATATATCACAGAGAATGGAATGAAAGGAATAGACAATTAAAAAGATTAACTATACCGATAAAGATGAAAGAAACGTAATTTGAAATTATTGAGATTTTTTTTAACTAGATATATTAGATGTATAAAATGAAATGAACATAAAAATAAAAATATTCAAAATGTCTATTAGAGAAAATATTGTAATTATCACTCAGCGATCAAAGTTTCATGTTATTGTTTATGATGTTTTAAATTTGTAAATTTTTTGAGATAGGTAATAACATTTTATTTTATATCTATTCATATATAAATTTGTTGCCTATTGATTTTTGTACAGGTATTCAGCCATAGTATATTTCTATAGTATCTCTTATTCTTTAAAATTACGATATTAACTATTTTAAAATGGTTTAAAAAATAATTTTTTTATTTAACTCGATATGTGTTCTAGTTAAGAGAGATGTTTCTCAATTAGAGTATTTAGTTGAGGTCGGTTAAACTAGATGACCACCAGATCGTATCCTTGCAAGCTTTATGAATTGATTCCAAAAAAATGAGGGAACTCCACTTGCAGAAGATACTTCAACGTAATGTAGGTGTTTCTACCGAAAATGAACTCGGGAAATGTAACTCGACGAGACGAGGAGGTCCACCTAAAAAAGACTCTTTGATTTGATGCCTTAAGTTAGTAGGAACACTAAGATGATAAGTTCTTAAAAGTATGGGAGTTACGAGTATGTGATAAGATATATGGAGAATGAGTATTTATAGATTCATCAGGTTGTGTCTTCTGAGTTGATCATTATGAGACTTTTTTAGATTAGTCATATAACAGTTATTCATTATTCCATAAATAGCTGCTCATCATTTAAGACTCGTTGGTTAGACTGATTTACTCATGATGATGATTGATGGATACCAAGACTCAGTTAGGGAAGACACACCGTCGCCTCGAGCTATTTAACATTACCAACCTTAAGGCGGATAGGCACAATAGGAATTAATTAGGTTATTAGATTTGGCTTTACGGTAGGATAGTTGCATAATAGAGAATATTAATCATGATATTAATTTGGTTTTTCAATTTGTTTTCACTCTTATCTACTTCTCTTCTCCAACCTTTCCTTTATTCAACTCTCCTTTCTTCCTGTGGCTGAGGTTTTACTGGGAATCGTGATTGAAAATTTGGGATCTTTTGTTCAAAAGAAACTCGCAACTTATTAGGGTGTTGACCAGTAGACTCAGAAGCTTTCCAACAGCAAATAATAGTTGTCTCAGTGTTAACCATTACGAAAGTGTGTGACAAGAACGGAATTGCTAAGAGATAGATTGGGACAAAGGAGATAAAGTAACTGCTCAATTAGGATCAGTCATGGATCAAGGCAAGTGCCTATTCCTTATTGATTATATGATTGTGTGAGAATCATGATATGAAAGATCTATATTTGAACATTATTGTATGTGTTAAGTTTTACGTTCATTCATAGTTAAAACTTACATGAATAATTTAGTCACTACAAGAAAATCATGAAATAGAAACCAATTTTTAGATAAAAAAAAAACTTAATTGCTGTAGTGACTAAATTAAAAACCATTTTAGAGACTAAAAAAATTTTGGTTTCTAAATTAGTTTCTATTATTGTTAAATGGTTTCTAAATTGGTGTTTAATTACCAACCAAAGTTTTTGCTACCAAATTTAGAATCTAAATAATTGGTAACAAAAACCTTGGTTGCTAATTAGACACCAATTTAGAAACCATTTAACAATAATAGAAACTAGTTTAAAAACTAAAATTTTATAAGTCTTTAAAATTGTCTCTAATTTAGTTATTATAATAACTAATTATTTTTTGTCTCTAAACACTGATTTCTATTTCATGATTTTCTTGTAGTGAGTTTCTTGCATGATAAAAGAAAATAATTCAGTTTCTTCGACATGCATATAAAAATGTAAAGAACACGTGTTTGATTTTATTTTTTTTTCATAATATTGGGTTCAACAATTAATGCTTCTCTAGAACTTTATTTTTTGTATTAATTTTTTTTATCAATAAAAAATAAAACGAAACTCATATACAGATTCATAAAAGACATATACCAGAATACATAAACTCCAACCTTCTCAAGCTGCAATCACTCAAACAAAAAGAAACAGGAAAGAATATTTTCACTACATTTTGTATTTCTTTCTGCAGCTTTTCATACTGCTTTGGTGCAGGAGATTAAGCTTGGGAATTGGTTCCTAAGGGACAACCAAAGTCACTGCTAACACTACAGCCTGTTCGAGAGCATACTAACATTGGTGTTGGCTTCTTCTAGTTTTGGATATTTGAGTCTGTTGCCAATCACTGATCCGAATCCTTTTGGTAAACAAAACTCCTGCTCCAACTTTTTCCTCCTACCAAATTGCTCTGTTTTGGATCCCCTTCACTCACTATTAAGTGTAACTTAATATATTAAGTTACTAATATTAGTGGTAATTAGTGTTGGTCAACAATGAAAAAATTAAAAAATGGGGGTATTTTAGGAATACCCCAATCCTTATACAAGACAACACATCAATTCTAATGACTCTTATATTATATTATAAAGTGGATTTTAAGCCTAACTCAATCTCATAAAATCAGTTCATAGGGTAAGATTTGCACCAACTTATATACAATGAAATGTTCTAATCTCTAATCGATGTGAGATCTCTAACACATATCTACCTACATTTGAGTTTAAGTTCAATGTGAGCATAAATAACAACTCTTGTGTTACATACATAACAACACTAGTACCTAAATATCTTGCCAAAAAATACCTCTTATTCTACGATCCTCCACATGTTTTGTATCACCTTGTTGTATACTAGATTAATTTGGTGTCTTCCTCATATACTTCAAGACCTCACATCACCTTCATAATTTTCCTTGATTATTTTGTTACCTTCCTCATAATATTTCTCACCTTCAAGTCCTCACTAAAACAAATTGGCGAGATTTACACCTCCACCTTAACTTATCTGCCTCTATCGGTACCTTATGTGTATCCAACTTTGCTTCTTCCATTGGAACTTCCACTGCTTCTTCAATGATTAGACACCATCCATTCCTAATGTACCTATATAAAACACTTAACAAAACCTCGTCTAGAGCTAGTACAAGGGGTTAGCGAACCTTCCGGAAACAGAATTAGCTATTAAAGTATCCCAAGCATGTCAACGGATTCATACACCATTCAGAATAAGAAAAAAATTGCTAAATGTTCTGCGGTAATAATCCATGACCAAACCTTTAATTATATCACTGTAGATACTTCCACATGATTCATCCTTCCATTCTTAAAGATGCATTTGTTCATATGTTTCCCTAGCTAACCAATTATTGCTACCCACATGTTTCCATAAACTTTGTTACTAAACTCATTCAAAAAAGGGAGGCAAAAAGGCATGAAGTGCGACTTTGCATCATAATGGTTAACCAACGCCACACTCATCCATGCATAACACATGTCCCATACACGCCAAGCTATCATACAATTGAAGAGCAAATGAGATATCGTCTCCTCTTTCTCACCATACATAACACATGAGTTACTTTCTAAAATAACTCCTCTTCTTACCAAATTATACCTTGTTGTTGCTACATTTTGCATAACTCTCTAAGCATTCACCTCTATAAAGGGAAGAGTTTTAATTTTCCATAGCTAACAACCTAATTCACCTTCTAATTCTTTCCTTAAGGTTATGTATGATGATTTTACTGTATACCTCTTTGTGTTTTAATGTTGTTTTTTTTTTATTTTATAAGATCCAAATCACAGCATAATTAAAGTCAAGATGAACAATGTTTAATATTGTCTTTTTATAAGAGAAAATTTATATCTATTATTTTGTTGACATTAAATAACTGTGTTTTGGTTAAAATTTGTAAAAAATTATATATATACATGGCCTTAAGGGGCATTTCCTTGAGGGTAATTTTTAAGTAAAACAAAGGTTTTATTCACCATTTATAGAGAAAAAGATATCCCTTCTCATTTAGTATGCACTTTATTTGACTTAGGTATTATAATCTCTCACCTAATCACAATTTTGCACATTATATCCAATTTAGCTATCCTTAAGAAGGAAAAAGTTTGTACCCTAACATTTTTTAATGATGTGGGTCTACTTCAATTGTGGATAACAAATTGTGTTTTAGGAATTTCAACCCTTCTACTTTAACAGTATTTGGACTTACTATAAAAAGTTAGTTTGTGGATATAGTCAAGATAACTAGTGCTCAACACTATTTGTTTGTTATTAATGTACTAATCTTTTAGTTTATTATTTATCTCTTTTATTTCACATTGTAATATTAATATATTAGGACTAGAGTGCCATTTACTCTCTTCTCAGTAATGTTTTAATTATACATAAAAATAGTTAAATTGTACTTGTGATTTTCCATTTTTATGGGAATTTATTCTGTCAATTTTTAAAACTAAATAGATTTAGTGGCACATGTGATATTTATAATAGATCCATTAAGGAGATAAAGGTTTTGAAAATGACAAGTTATTCATGGTGTGAATAGAACCCATACCTCTCTTATTTATGGTGAGTAATTTAACTTTAAAAACTATAATAAAAAGTTAACAAAAATCAATTTATTCCTTCCTAAATATTATTTTGTAGAAGATCCAAAAATGTTATAAAATCAAAAGCAAAACACACTGCCATTATACCTTATCATTTAAGCTAAACACATGAAAAAGAAGATACAAATTTGTCTTACTTGAATTTGAATGAGTAGAGTATGTTAATGTTCATACTAATTAAACATTCTGTAAACTGATATTATTAGGTTGACTTGTATACTTCTTGCCATAAAAGTTTTTTAGGACCATTTCATTCTTTTGATCTGATCAATTAAAGGCTTAAACTGATTGAGAGTTAGGAAGGAGTCAACAGAGTTAAACTTTAATTCCTGATTAAAACAATGAAACAGCCAACTCAGAGAACAAAATTCTAACACCATTGAACTTGTCATTAACAGAAACAAACTTTTTGCAGTAAGACATTATAGGATATGATAATATAATGATGTTAATATTGGATTGGAATATACACTTCTAGAACCAAAAGGGGTTGAAGGCCAAAGTGAGATTCAAGTTTAGTCTCCTATAACTAAGAAAAAGCAACAAATTGAAGTAACTGATCTAGAAGCTAAGTTTCTCTTGACAACTAGTATCATCCAGAAGCCATTTCTCAAGCAAAGAGAAAGGCATGTCTATTCCTACAATATCTGGCTTGCTCTCATCTTGGAAAAGAGTGCCCTCAGGAGAAAGAGATGGTGAAAACTCAGAATTTGAAGACTCCAAAGACTCATAACCAAACAAGGTCTCAAAAGTCTCAGACAATTCGACTCTGTTTGTGCTTCCCTTTGTTGTTCCATCACTGGAAGCAGTGTCAGAACCGACCAAGTTGATGAAGGAGTTTTGAGTGGCAGCACGTTTTGGTGTGTTTTTCATCCACCCCTTCAACAAACGAGCTATGTTGTCGGCACTTGAGGCATAGCTCATGGATTGTGTTGGTTTGGTGGAGTTGTAGAAGGAGCCAGTGTTATCATTGGAAAGGTTTGAATTTAACTCAGCAAACAAGGTAGATGATGATGTCTTCTTTGGTGAAAGAGCTTCACTGAGAGCTTTCTTGGCCATGTGAATATCAGTTTGAAGCCTTCTTTCCCACTGACCTCTAGACATTGACTGAGAAACTGAAACCCCAACTTGTCCCAAGCTTCCTTCAGAACCACTTGCTTCCAATTTGTTCAGCTTTTTCTTCAGATAGGTGTTCCAAAAGTTCTTTATGTCATTGTCTGTTCTTTGTGGCAGGTATGCAGCTATGGCAGCCCATCTACATCACAATCAATGTGTTTCAGTTTAGCATGTGAATCCAATACATTCATAAGAAATTTCCCACAAAAGTTACAAAATCATTACAAAGAAAAAAGGGGTAGAATTTTTAAGATGTTTTCTTATTATACTATATATGGTAACAAATCCAAAGGTATCAGACTAGGTGAGATGCCAATATGCCAATTTGCATAGCAATATTTAGCAATACTGAAAGCTTTTATTCGAAAAAAATCAAAAACTAAAGAATTTACAGAAATAAGTTTAACTAAGCAGCTATGAGATGAGTTTACCTGTTCCCTAAAAGTGCTTGAAGATGGATTATCATCTTCTCCTCTTGTTCAGTGAAGTTACCCCTTTTGATTCCTGGCCTAAGATAATTAGTCCATCTTAGTCTGCAACTCTTACTGCACCTTGACAACCCTGAAAGTTGAATACAAAAGAGAGTACCATTCAGATCACAGCTGAAAAAATCATGATTTTTTCCCTAACTTGCTAAAACCAGGACAAAAGAAACAAACATTCAATCATCTTAAAAACCACCAAATTAAGATCTAATAAAAAAGTGGAAGAGTCACTAACCAGTATTGGCAGGAACAGCTTTCCAATTGCCAGGACCATGGTCCTGTATGTAAGACACCAAAATGATATCTTCTTCAGGAGTCCAAGGTCCTTTCTTCACACCTTTATCACAACAAGGTGGCCTTCCCATCTTGCCTTGTATGTGTGTGTATCTTTTTTCTTTTACTTCTCTACACTTTATGATAGATAATAGCCTCTCTCTAGAGCTAGCTTAGATCTGTTTGGTTTTCCTCTTGCTTGCAATGTGCCAAGGCAAGAGTCAAAATGAAGGGTGTATAAATAGTGAAAAGCAAGGGAAGGAGGAGAGTGTGTGAAGGGTCGCTGACTGAAGAAAGAGACAAAGAGAGAGAGAGAAAGAGAAGAGAAGGCAAATAGTCAAAAGTTGACAGCAAATGCATTAACTCTCTTTGGGGGAGAAAGAAGGCCAAAGTCAGCTCAGCTGTGGAGCAATGGCTCTCTTTGTGCCTCTCAAAACCGCGTGGGAGCATTCAATGAGGATGCAAGGAAACCTGCATTATCTACTACAACTTTTTAAACTCTCTAACCCCATCAAACCAAACATTAATGTTAATTAGATAAAGGTGGTGACTCTAGCAAACTCAAAGCTTTCACATACCTGTGAAAGGGTTCATGGCCTAAAATGATGCTGTAATTATGTTGGTGTGTTATGCTATGGATTGAAAGATTGGTGATAGATTCTGAGTAATTCTTGTATAAGAGTTTACTCTCAAATTATATATGCTTGAGAACAGTTGTCACTTGTGATACATCTCAATTCTCAATGAATTTTCATCACCTCCTTTCTCTCTCAATTGCTTATCAAAAACCTAATCAATTAATTGGATTTTATATTTTTCATATTAACCATATAATACTCCTTCCAATGAATGCTACTTAATTAGAGTATGAAATAACTAAATTTTAATTCTTTCAATTATTTAATGGTAGTAAAACTTATGTTAATGTATCACATGAAAAATAACATAAAATATAAAATATAGAAAATTAGACCAAACTTATTGAAAGGTCAGAAGTTTAAATCTAAAGTAAAATCAATTTAATGGTATATATATTATAATTCAAAACTTAATTTATTTGATTGAGATATTTTCAACAATATATTTTTTATATCAAATTGTAGTGATAGTAGTTTAAAAAAATACTTTAAATGGATCATCATCGAAATATATATCATTCATTTAGATGAGAATTGCTTTTTTTATCAAACTTTTTGAAAATTATATATTTAAATAGATTATCATATACAAATATCATTCATTTAAAATGGATATTTCATAATGAATCCTTTTTATATCAGAATTCAAATAAAGAGTGACATAAAAAAAAAATAGATGAGAATGATAAAATTAAAAAAAGTAAACCAACTTTTCTTTAATTAGAGTAACTTTTTCTTAGAAAGTGAATTAAACCGAAAATGTGTGTGTGTACTTAATGTAAGTAGTTATTTTTGTTTTGTATATATATATATATATATATATATATATATATATATATTAACATTTTGTTGTTTTATATTAGGTGTGATAAATTTTTCTTGCTGATGGAATTAGTTTATTTATACTTTATCAATTTTATGTGTTCACATTTGTCAAAATGATGCATAACATCATTCATTATGATAGGGACTGGTGTTCTAAATATATTAAACTAATGTTTGAGATGAATGAATATATATATATATATATATATATATATATATATATATATATATTGAGAGAGAGATATATATATATATATATATATATAGAAGAGAGACATTGTTACTTTCACAATAATCAAGTGAGTTATATTGTATTTATATTCTTTGTTATAAATATTAAAAGTTAGTTACTTGCTAAATTAAAAATATAAAATATTATATAATAACTAGTTCTCTTAAAATTAATTTTATACTCTTATATATTAAGCTACTACTCAAAGTAAGATTGAGTTGGTGTTTGCCAATGAAATTACCCATTTATCTTTTCTGGATACAGTGCATATACTGCATGATCATAAATGGTGATGGTAGACAATTCAAATTGGATTTACTTTGCTATATTCATAATAAATTATGAATGACATTTGAAATAGTAAGCAACCACACCTTTCAACATTTTAAAATACTCATTTTTATTATATTCGTTTTTTTCTGATAAAAAATACTAACAACATGCTTTTTAATATTCTTCTTATTTTAAAATTCATTTAAAAAAAACAATTTAGTTATTTAGTTATCTGCATTGTTGTACCAATATGAAAAAAAAAATTAACAAAAATATTTAATTGATTGATTTATAAGTTCCCTTAATTTTATTGATTTATACATATATATTTTTAATTATCTTTAATTACATTTATTGAAAATAATGCTTAGATATAAACCTAAGTGTAGGCATAAAATGATGAAACTAAATAGAGTTAAAATAGTGTAAAAATTCATTTATATTTATAGTATCAAACAAGATTTGTTTCTTCTTATTACATTTCGGTTTTAAGAGAGTAAAAACTTTTTAAAGAATAAATGAATGGTAAAAATGTGGTTAAAAAATATGTGGTAGAGATAGTGTATTATTTTGAGTGTTTGTCTTTTTTTTATAGAAGGTGCACATGAATGTGTCCAAGTGCATTTAAAAGAGTAGCTTGATTACGAAGCTGCTTAAGTAAATATGGCATGCTAAGGGTAATTAATTTGATGATGAATTGAGTTAAATTTGAAATATCATTCCAATAATATATTTATTGATGCATTTATTAAGGTTTTGGTTACAAAGAATGAAAGTCAATTTTAATTTCTATTTTCATGTGAGATTCAGTCGGTTAGGTGTTTTCTCCAAGAAAGGGTCAAACCGCTAGACTTATGGAAACTACTTCGAATTGAGTTACACATTACCACTACCTCAGCTTGCCCACAGAAATAATAATACTATAATATTAATAATAATAATAATAATAAAATCTGAAATTAATAAGTTTATTTTTTTTGGTTTTTTATGAGGCTTGTATTTGTACTTATTTATTTGAAAAGAGAGAAAAAATGATCAAATAGAGCACAATATATTTTTATTTGTTTCACATAATTTCTTTCTTCCATATTTAGAAGAAAAGTTGTATATGATAAAAGAAGAAAAAAAAAACAGTATTTGTGCACATATGAAAAAAAAAACCTAACCTCTTACTAATTCTCTACAAATCTCTTATTTGCATTCTATTTAATTTTAAGTAGATAATCAATGTGTCTAATATTTATAAAAGTGATTTCTAGTAAAAAAAATATACCTTTATATTATCATAAATTTAAGGTTTTTTTTTCTAATTTTAAATTGATTTGTAGTCTTTATATATAATTTATAAAAAAAAAACTTAATTAAGTTGTTTACTTAAACTCTATAAAAGTAAATAATTTAAAAAAACAATCCTGTAATAGAATATTTGATAAAAAAAAATATGTAAAAAAATAAGGCATTGTACAAATAACTTGTAATTATTATATAAAAAAAAATTCAAATTCTAAGATATAAAAATGTTTTTTTTTAAATTCAAAAAACTAAAAAGAAAAACTTAACAAAATAAGAAACATATTTAAATTTTATCGAAAAAAATGAATAAATAAAAGTATTTTAAGAATGTTTAAAAAGTTGAAATTATAATGATTTTTGTTTAAGATGAATTGAAGTAGCTAGTGAAATGCATTAAGTGTTAATTTAATCATGGTTATAGTGTAGAGATGTGTTTAATTAATGATATGTTGTGTGTTTCAATGATATATTTTTGAAACAAGACAGAACCTGCATGTACCAAGAGTGTGTAGTGAATCTAGGTTAATACATTTATAAGGTGTGGGTAAATAGCAGCAGTAGAGTGAAGAAGAGGAATACAGCTAACAAGTGGGTTGATTTTGACTTTAAACTCTGAAAGTAGTTTCAGAGTATTTAAGAGGGTTAGGCCTGTGCCTCCCATCATCACAATCTTCACTCCAACCTCTTAAAGAACATGCCAAACCCTAAGAATTATTTCTGATGTTATATTCAACAAATTTCAGTGTTAAGGTCTTCTATGAACACATGATAATAGACACACCACTTCAACCTCTTAATGCAGGTGTCTAATCTCACTGCCACACCACCATCTGGATTCACTCTTTCCCTCTCTTTTGATCATCAAATCAAATTTAAGTTCATCAATCTCCTGTCATGAATCTGCTGTCATGTTTATGTTTTTTTAACTTCATCCTTTGCTGCTTATTTGCTTTTACAAAAATTAGGTTAATAAATCATATCTACACAGCTATTTTAATATGAGTATTTTTTTTTCAAAAAAATTAAATAAATTAAAAAAAATACATTTAAGAAGTGTCTCAACTCGTATACAAGCATCAAACAACAGACCTAATATAGGGTTTCCTATCCTAAGTACCTTTATGCTAATTTAAGATGAGTGTTATTTTAAAATGAATGTTGTTATATTGACAATTTTGCGCTATATTAATTACAATTAAAAAAATTGATTAAAATGTGGATCCATGTAAAGAGATTGAGTAATTTTTAAATTACATTGTGTTAATGGTAAATTGATGTACGTAGTTGTCAAAATAACATTTTTCTTTTAAAATATATTTAGCATATAACTTATCAGCTATATTTTTAAAAAATTGTAAATAGATATACTTTGTAAATTATCATTTTTATACTCTCACTACTAGAAGATCATCAAATAAAAAATAATTTTAGAGACAAAAAATAATTAATTGTTATATTGATAATTAAACTTTAGTAGTTAATTAGATACCAATTTAGAAACTATTTATCTATAATAAAAATTAATTTAGATACCAATAATTTTTGTAGTCTATAAAATAGTATCTAATTTAATCAATATAGTAACTAATTAATTTTTTTCAATAAAATTGATTTCTAATTAATGATTTTATTGTAGTGTCTAACTATGTTAACAAATTTAATCATATTTAGTGATAATTTCTTTGATTTATATTTGTATTTAAATATATTTTTATGACTGCTAATATACTTTGTCAACAAGCTTTTGAGTTAGTATAAGTAAACTGTGAAAGTGAAGTTTTGAATGAGAAAATCTTTTAATTTGACTTGTTCATTGCATTGTTGATTTACTAAGTTGAATTAGACTAAGGACTTGAAAGTTTCTCTTCCTATTACTTTCTAGTTTATTCATTTTTCATATTTAACCATAATGAATTATTTTTTACCTGTTTCAGCCAGGTTAAACTTTTATTCAAAAATTTACTTGGAAAGATAATTGATAGAAAGAAAGAGAAGGAATCATACTTCTTTTTACTTTCTCTCTTATTTTTATATTTTACTTTTAATTAAAATTTTAATGTTTAGTTATTTGGAATTTTAGAACTTCAAACTATATAAAACTAAAATGGTAATATCAATTATATTCATATAAAATAAGAGAGAAGAACAATTTGTATGAATGAATGTGAAAAAAATGGAAAATATTAAAAAATAACAAATGAACTAAAATAATTAATTTACCCATATACATAAAAGATAAAAATCAAAATAAACAAGGATAGTTAAAGTTAGACATGTAGTTTAACTTTACTTAATAATGATTGAAATGGTTTATCATTTACAGGTTTAACTTAAAAGACTAGAGTTTAATTTCATAATTTTAAAACCTTTTTTTAAAACCTAAATAAAATAACAAGTAGTTTTAATTTTCAAGATTAATTTTATACTTTTCTCAGTTAAAAAACTTTGATAGGACAAATAACAAAGTCTTTTTTTTAATATTTAACACAATTGGGTCTCAAAAGATCCAATTCAATATCACTAATTAAATTAAAATAATTTTATACTAGTCGATTCATACATTGAACAATGTATGATTATCCTTTTTATATTCTCTTCTTGGTATTATTGTTATTATTTTTCAATAAGAAAATATCTCTTTTACTGTGTTTAATTAATTATAATGTCAATTGATGGAGATTAAAGTATATTAAAAAAAGTTAGTATTGTAAGATTCAACTAAGTCTATATGTTAACCTAGGATTTGAGGTTTACTTAAGATGTTGTGTGTGGGGTGACAGAACATTTAGACTAAATTGAGTTAACATTTCAACCTATCTAGTGAGTCAAGTTAGGTATTTGAATTCTTTAGTCTATTTCTTCTAGATCAACTTTTTTTTATAAAAAAATAAAAAAGTATATTAAAAGTTAATATACAGCTATAAAAAAATCAAATTTGCATTGATAATTTTATATATTTGTCCACTTTTATCATTAAGATTTTGGATATATAAATACTAGGTTCAAAAGTCAAATGGGTACTTCTCAAAAGATTAAGAAAGGTCTATAATTTAGATATTTTATATAAATAGTTCGCTAAAATTAAATTGTAGGACTATTCTTCTAAGATTTGTTTATTAGTCATTGATATAATGTATGAAATAGATACAAGATAATTAAAATGCGTTTCCTATGATTAAAAGTTGATGTTGATAATTTATTAGCACTTCACAACTTGTGTATATTATTGTTTACAAAAATAAAATCAAGCATGACTTACATTAATTAGTTGATTTGAAAATACAATGACAAAAAAACATCAACTACCACAGTCTTTTAAATAATATCTTATCTTAAGGAAAAAGTTGTCTCGACCTCTCAATTAAGTTATAAAATTTTTCTTTAATTATTTTTTTCATCATTTAAAGATGATGTACTGTGAAGATAATCATTATGGTCACTACAAGAAAATCATCCAATAGAAATCAAGATTAAATATATTTAGTTGTGTGACTGTCCAAGTAAAGACATGAGCATGGGTAAGTTATAAATTTTCAAAGTCAAATTTATCTTATTCTGATTGGTGTATTAATGTATATGAATGTTTAAAATCACTACATTGATGATTAACGCCATTTCTTTGTTTTTTGCTGGATTCTCGATTTGCATGAGAGGAATTTTCTTGGGGTACAACTATAATCATAATGGATGCTTGGGAAACTACAGTAGATAGCAAGGAGGCAAAGTCTTTCTTTTGAGTTGATACACTTATAGTTTGGAATTAGACTAAGTTGTTGGATTCCTTGATAGATAATTGGATTTATGTATTGACATCCTGATGTTTTTAAATAGGTTTAAGTTTATCAGAATTATATGTGCAGAATATGTCTATGTTTTGGTATTTTAGCTGGAAACCTCATTTCTCTAGCATAGGGATTTTTTGTACATGGGTTGGAGTACCCCGAGTACTCCTATTTATTAAATTTGTATTGTTGATTAAAAACAAATATTTAGTTGTGTGACTAAATTAAACACCATTTTAGATTTTAGAGACTAAAAAAATTATTGGTTTTTAAATTAGTTTCTATTATTGATAAATAGTTTCTAAATTGGTATCTAATTAGCTACCAAATTTAGAATATAAATAATTGGTAGTTAAAACCTTGGTAACTAATTAGATATCAATTTAGAAACTATTTATCAATAATAAAAACTAATTTAGAAACCAATGATTTTTGTAGTCTCTAAAATAGTCTCTAATTTAGTCATTATAGCAACTAATTATATTTTGTCTGTAAAATTGGTTTCTATTTAATAATTTTCTTGTAGTGGTAAACCAAAAAAAAAATTATCAACAAAGAACTATGTATATTATACACTACACTTGGGTACTCCAACACTTTTAAAAATATGTACAAGATGAGATTTCACTAAACAATTCATGTTACATTTGTTTATTATGTTCCAAAATTCTTCCCTTTCTAAAGAGTAAATGATCAAAACATATAACATAGTTGTGTTACATTAATCCAACCACTATCTATATTCCCGCATAACATTACCAATACATTTGCTCAAACCATAGTTTGAGTGATAACTTATCAAGTGTAACATTTTTCAACTTACATAGAATTTCATAATTCAAATAACACCTAACACTTATTTTAATTTGTCAACATATCAACTACAATGATAATGATTTTCATACACATTTATAATATCATATATCTTTAGATATCATCAAAATTATATGCAAAATATACATATTAACTTTTTTTTTACATACAAATTAATTACCACATTTAAACAATCATTTTATTAAATGTAAATATTAACCCCCTTTACATTAAGGTAACAACAAAACCTTCCTTCAACACTTACATAAATCCATATAAATAACTTAAGTGTTTCCAGGAATCCAGATAAATAACCTAAGTGTAACCCATGTAGCAACATATCTTTTTACAAACTAAAGAAAAGAATATCAATATTTTTTTATCAATAAAGAATATCAATATTATAATAAAAATTAAACTTGTGTTTTATTTATAAAATTTCTATTCTTTAATCATTTAAAATTTATCTTTTAAAAACTTAGATTTACATATAACTTAATATATATATATATATATATATATATAATTCTATCATATTTATGGTGAAAATGTAAAATACAAAATATGTTTGTTGCATCGACTAGAGATTAGGATATTTCATTCTTTATAAGTGGGTGCAAATCCCATCATATAAGTCAGTTTTATGAGATTAAGTTAGGCCTAAAGTCCACTTCTTAACATGATATCAGAGTGATTTAAAGTCTATCCTAGTGAGAGTTTGTTAGGCCTATCGTGTCACCCGTTATTGGATCACCCATTACATATATTTCTACGCACGAGTTGGTAGTCTCGGCGTGAGCTGGTGTGTTGGAGATCACACATCGACTAGATATTAGGATATTTCATTCTTTATAAGTGAGTGCAAAATCTTACCTTATAAGTCAATTTTATAAGGTTGAGTTAGATTTAAAATCCACTTTCTTGTTAAATAGTGATTTTTTTTCTAGAAAAATTATGAATTATTTTATATTATTACCAACGTAAATATTTGTCAAAAAAAACATTTTTTTCTGTAATTTAAAAGCTTGTGTTAATCGTTTATTATCGCTTCACAACTTGGGCATATTGTCATAAAAATATAATGAAGCATGGCTTGCATTAATTAGTTTATTTGGAAATACAGAGTTATAACGAAACACATCAACAACCAAGGTTAAAAATTCATGTTCCATGGCAACAACATATTTTACTATCGATACTTTTTTAAAGATTGAGACGAGAATAACTAAGTGTTTGAGAGATAAGAAAAATTAAATCATTTCAATGATTGACTATTGTAATAATGGATTATCATTAAAACTAGTTTTGGTTTGTACAAATTCATTGAAAAGTAATTTTAAATTAATTAAATTTATTTTAAAATTATTATTTTTCATAAAAAAAAATATGTTAAACTAAAACTAACTTTAAATTTCAAAGACTTAAAAAATTACTTTTTAATTTGAGGAACTAAAATTAAAATTTGACTTATTTTAGAAAATAAAAAAATATTTTGACAAATATTCTAAAAAGTGAATTTTTACGTTATTATTTTATTTTGAGAATAAAAATAGTAATTTCCAATTTAGAAGAATAAAAAAATCAAACTTAAAGATAAAAGTATGGTTAAGTTAGTAAAAACTATAAAGTTTAACATTTATAAAATACTTTTTTATAACATATATTAAATTTCAGTGGATATGTGTCAACTTATTTTATAAATATATTATTGATCAAGAAAGCTTTGGATGCACAATAAATATGACTTAGACATAATTTGAAAGAGTGGATAAAGGAAGAGGTCAACAAATTATGAATGTATGATATTACTTTGGCCTATCAAAATAGAGAAGTTTTATATGGTTAGTTAGAAGTCTCTCTAGTTCAAGGAAATTGAATTTTCTTTGCTTAGAGATATTTCAATCCTTATCAATAATTAATTGGGGTTCAATGTCAAAATTTAGAGTATAAAAAATTAATATAATACCATTATTCATTAAGTGGATCTAGCAATGAGCTAAAATATTGCAACTCATAAATTTTAAGGGTGACTTTTGCCCTACAAAAAAAAGGAAGAAATAAATTGTATGTGGGGTGAATAGGGTACATGAATATGATGAAAACAATATTTTATATGTAGCATTTTGAAAGAGATACATTTTAGTCATCACATCTATTTAATGAGCTTTTCAATCTTCTTGAGAAAAATAAGAAAGAAATGTAACCATTTTTTATAGGATAAAATTAACTTAAGCATAAAAAATTTGAATAAGAAAGTTTCTATAAATTAATTTTAGTTTTTTTTTCTCTCTTAAAATTGCTTGTGAATCTTTAATTTGTTACCCTTTTAAACGATTTAGTTAGGGTGTGTGATTTTTGTTTAATAGAAGTATTTTAATTCATCTCTCCACAAGAATGTTTTGGTGTAAATTTTGATTAAAAACTATTTTCGAGAAATAACATTTCATATAAATATTATTTTCTTAAAATAAAAACTAAATGTAAAATTATTTTTTGTCAACCTTATACTATTACAAAGCTAATTTTTTTCCTTCTACCAAGAGATACTTAAGAATATCATCAATTCAAGAGGTGACACCCTTATTCAACATTACTTATTCAACAGAATAACTAGGTAAAAGAAATGTTAAGGGTTAGACTTAATTAAGATTACAAATGAGTAAAATTATTTGCAATATTCAAATTTAGATTAATGAGTACTCCAATACAAGAAAAATCATTAATTAGAAACTAATTAATTGTTATATTAACTAAATTAGATATTATTTTATAGATTAAAAAATTATTGATTTTTAAATTAGTTTTTATTGTTGATAAATAATTTCTAAATTGGTATCTAATTAGCTACCAAAATTTAGCTACTAACTATAGAATCTAAATAATTGGTAGTTAATTAGATACTAATTTAAAAAATATTTATCAACAATAGAAATTAATTTAGATATCAATATTTTTTAGTGTCTAATATAGTATATAATGTAGTCAATATAACAACTAATTATTTTTAGTTTCTAAAATTGATTTCTATTTAATAATTTTTAAGTAATTTTTGTTTAAATTTTTTTAACTACAAAACTATATTTAAACCTATAATTTATGTTTGATTGATAATGATTTAAAGCTTTTAAGTGTTCATGAGTATTTAAGTGGACTTGAAGAGGTAGGAAGAATTATTATTCAACCATTTATAATATTTTAAACTTTTTATTTTATTTTTTTATTTTTTCACATGTATAAAAGAAAACATGTGATTTAAGTAATTTAGTGATTGATTATAACAACTAATTATTTTTAGTGTTTAAAATTGATTTCTATTTAATGATTTTTTAGTAATTCTTCATTAATTTATTTTTAACTACAAAACTATATTCAACCAATAATTTATGTTTGATGGATAATGAATTAAAGCTTTTAAGTGTTCATGAGTATTTAAGTGGACTTTAAGAAATAGGAAGAATTATTATTCAACCATTTATAACATTTTTATTTTTAATTTTTAATTTTTCACATGTATAAAAGAAAACATGTAGTTTAATTTATTATAACAACTAATTATTTTTAGTTTCTAAAATTAATTTTTATTTAATGATTTTCTAATAATTTTTAACTACAAAACTATATTCAAACCTAAATTTATGTTTGATTGATAATGATTCAAAGCTTTTAAGTGTTCATTAGTATGCTTTTAAGTGTTAATGAGTATTTAAGTGGACTTTAAGAGGTAGGAAGAATTATTATTCTACCATTTATAACATTTTAATTTTTAATTTTTCACATGTATAAAAGAAAACATGTGTTTTAAGTAATTTAGTATTGGTATTATAACAATTAATTATTTTTAGTTTCTAAAATTTATTTTTATTTAATAATTTTTTAGTAATTCTTGTACAAAACTATATTCAAACCTATAATTTATGTTTGATTGATAATGATTTAAAGCTTTTAAGTGTGTTAGTGAGTATTTAAGTGAACTTTAAGAGGTAAGAAGAACTATCATTCAACCATTTATAATATTTTTAATTTTTAATTTTTCACATGGATAAAAGAAAACATATCTTTTATGTAATTTAGTGATTGATAATAGGAAGAGTTCTCATTGGTTTGAAACTTTGTCCTCTAATTAGTCAAGAATCCTTTAAAATTTGGTTTGGGCTATCAAAATTTAGATTTTTTTTATTTACTATAGGTTTTGGTTTGTTCTCCATGAAAATTATTATTTTTGTTTTTTATCTTTTTTTTAATAATAATTTTTTTTATGAATAAATGAATAATGAAAATTTTGATCTATGAAAATTTCAATTTTCAAAATATCTTAAAATGGTTTTGTAAAGCTTGTTTGAGTTGTGGAAACACTATTTGGCTTCTTTGAAGTAGAGTTGTTGTCAGTTTCCATAAGTCCTTAAGATTGTAACAAAATAAGGCTAACAACACAAACAAATTCGGTTTTCTTAGGAGTGGATGATCATTGTTCTTAAGGACTTATTTGTTGTGTGTTGCACAAGACCCTCAAGATATAATAGGAACTTCTCGAATAACATTGATGAACTCAAAACTAGCAAGCAAACTCATAAGATCCAAAAATCCAGGATTAGAGAAGTAGAAGTAGAAAGAAAAACAAGTGAATGTGTGTTTTGAAGAAGAGTAGAGACACCTATTTGTAGGTGGAGGAAAACCCCAAGGTTATGTATGAAAAGGAGAAAAGAAAGCATGTTTGCAATGAGATGTGCAATGTGACCGGAAATGGAGGAGTACATTCCTTGTGGACTAGATTTGAAAGCAGTCGAGGGGAGTGTGATACTGAACGTCATCCTTGGAGCGATTTGTGACTTGCGGAGAGGATCCAACTTCAAGTGAGTTCATGTCCGAGGAGATTTGAAAGTGGACCTAAAGTTGGCCAAAAAATATGCAGATTTTCTACAACATTTTGCACCATCTTTCTTTTTGCTATTGATTTTACAACAAGGACAAAGAGGAGTTCTAAACTCTAGAGGTATCTCACTCAAGCAGCATAATATCGCTCAAACGAGAATAACCTATTCACAGGAGGAGCTCACTCAAGTGTTGTGTGGCTAAGAGAATGATGTTTTATGTTGTGTGTTTTATACATGAGTTCAATTATATATCGATGATGATAATGATGTATAAATTATATGACTAGTTGTATATGCTTTGAGATATATGATTAATGAAATATATGTACAATGACATCCATATGATATGTGTCTTATGTGGATGGCCACTAGTGGGTGTTGAATCCTTGATAGATTGGCTTATATGTGCGTGTGTGGTTGCATGTATGGTGAGATATGCATATAAATGTGATATTTTTATGGTATGTGGTCTTTTATGGGGTATGTTATATGTAGGATATTTGGGATGGTATCAAGTCTTAGGAGTAGTTGTATCAAATATGTTATGTAAAAAAGAGATCTATGCTTCAAGGGTGATATGATAACATAGATTAAGATATTAAGTGGTGATAAACTGGAAAAAAAAATATATGCATGAAGTTTGGAGTAGGTGCATAAACTATTGTAATCAAGTGATAAATGTTAATCTCTCGTGGGACTTGTTTAATAAGGTTGTGACTCTTCTAAAAGGCATTATGTAATAATTTCATTGTGTATTGGATATGTGACTAAGGATTTTGACATCTTGTGACAATGTTTCAGTATATATTGTAAACTGGGGATATTATGACTTTTGGTGACATGTACCATTATAGTGCAACTTCTCTTGTGTGTTGATGGTCATTTTATTTGAGTTATGATATGTATACTTACGTGTGATATATGTATCATATGTTTAATGATTAAATTTAAATTAGTTCATCCTTTATATATATATTATTGTTTTTGATTGATAAATAATAACTAAATAAAAATAGAACACTTTAGAGATTTAGAGATGTTCCAATCCTATTATAAAGAAAATGTTCACTAAAGAAGACCTTTAACCTAACCCTAAAAGACTTAAGAGAACTACATACTTTTGTGTACTAAAACCAATATCATTTAAAAAGTTCCTCCAAAATCTAACTCAGCTAATTAACACATAAAAAAATCAATTACTAAGAAATCCTATTTATAGATGATATAGAAATAAATAATATTATAGGTGATAATAGTAGAATTATTCAATGAGAAGATCACATTTATATTTATCTATATTTTCAATGTCATACTATAATATATTATATTATATTATATTATATACATAGTATGCTTTTATATTAAACATATCAATAAAATTAAAATTGAAGTGTTACACAATTCAACTCATTTGATACAATCTTACCGAAAATAATTCAAAACTTATTATTATTAGACCTAACATATTCAAGTTGTATTTATTAGAAGTTGTCAATTTAAACAAGTACAATGACAACTTACTAATTAGGCACTAATTATTTATATATACTAGTTTTAGTGCAGTGTTTATCAATAAACGATGTAAATTATTGGTTTACAATATCATTTTGTTTGAGATTCTCATACTACAAAATGTCCGAAACTGAAATGTTACTTGAGATAAATGAATCATTAATCTTATTTCCAAAAAAAACTGAATCTTATCATATTTAATTTATCCAATGTTACTATTTAATTATTTTCTTATTTATTATTATTATTATTTTATGTTTTTATTATTAACACTTTTCTCTAAAAGAAAAATAATACACTACATAAAAATTATTAAATAAAAATTAATTTTAAAAATAGAAGATAATTAGTTATTATACTGACTAAATTAAATATTATTTTAAATACTAAAAAAATTGTTGGTATCTAAATTAGTTTCTATTATTATAAATAATTTATAAATCAATATCTAATTAATTAGCTATGTATAAAACATATGGGTTTTGATCTAGTTCCCCATATTTTTGTATTTTCTTTCTTTTTTCTTTTTTTAATAATATTTTTCTCATGTGATGGCAGATGATTGTTGTTACTTGAGGTGTCAGCTTAGCTGAGATGTCAAGTTGCATAGTGATGCCTAACACGAAAACTTTATAAAAAAAAATTAGCTATGTATTAATTATAAATTTATAAACTATTTATAAATAATAAAAATTAATTATTTTTTATTTATAAAATTAATTTATATTTAATGGTTTTTTTAATAGTGATACATGTTTCACGAGTAGGAATATAACTTTTAGTATTAGGCCAACAAAGTTTATGTTTATTATTAATATCTTCTTCCTTAAGATAATTGAATACATGATTAATTATTTTTTTATTTGTTTCACTATAAATCCATACTCAATTAAATACTATTTTTTAAATAAAGACGATGAATTAAACTAACCTAGAGAGATAAAGTAGTGAAGTAGAAAAAAAACATATATTTTTTAATCGATAAAAAATATTATCAATGATAGTGTATGAGATATTCTAGTCCATATAAAAAAAACTATAAATATAGATAATACGTATTCTTATGATTGTTTTGAGTAAAAAAAGTATTAAAAAGAAAGACACATTATATTCGAATATAATACATACACAGTTGAAATTTTGGCATGTGGAAGAAGAAATAAATTGGTAGTAATTAGAGTTCAGAATTGGGTATATTTCAAGTCATTTGGTGTGACACAACACACTTTAACCATTAATAGTGTTGCAACTTGTCTCTCTTCAATATTATTCTTTGTTTCTTAGTGCTTTTTTAGGGCAACCTACATTTTTTTTATCAATAAGAATTAATTACATAAGTTTGTAAAAAAAATCCATTAGTAAGTTATGTGAAAGGGTGGAGTTCTTAAAATTTTTAAAAAAAATGTCCTTCTATAATAGAGTCCAATACAAAATTAATATTAATTTAAGTTTTAACATTGTCCAATTATATATATAGTAATTTTAATTATATAAAAAATTAATAATTTTCTAAATTTTCTGTAAAAATGATAAAATAATGATAAATATAGTATAATCAAATAAAAAATACACTATCATGACATATATAATAAATGAATAAATTTGGATGTTAGATTCCTTTTAATTTTAAGGTGTAAAGATATAACTTGTCACAATTTACTATCTAAAACATTCTCTCTAAACTTAATCAAATAAACAATAAATTTGGATGTTAGATTCCTTTTAATTTTAAGGTGTAAAGATATAACTTGTCACAATTTACTATCTAAAACATTCTCTCTAAACTTAATCAAATAAACAAAATAATAATTAAATTAAATTTCATCTGGTAAATTACAATTATAATAATACTTAAGTTTTATGAGTTAATGTGATGTAACTTCTTTTAATTCAGGACTTAAAAATGTAAGCTGTGACAATCTGTCTATTTTAAGTATTTTCTAATTTTTTTTAAATAACTATAATATATTTTAATTAAAACATATCATACCTATTAAAATCAAGTGTTATTTTACATAAATATTAGCAAATTTTAATATAAAAATTAATTGTACTCATGTTTTTTTCTTTATTATATTTTAAAGGTGTAAGTTGTGGTAACTTTTCCTCTTAACTCTTTCTAAATTAAAATAAGACAAATTATACTAACATATAAAGATACGAAAGAAAATTAATTAATAGGAGGAGATGTCCTTTCAAATATTTTACTTAACATGCATTGAATGATAATATATGATTATAACAAAAAAATCATTGAAAAAAATCAAAATTTAGAAAAAATAATAATTAGTCACTATATTAAGTAAATTAAATAGCATTGTACAGACTAAAAAAATTATTATATATTAATTTAGAAATTATTTATTAATAATTTTAATAAACTAGTTTAGATACCAATAATTTTTTTACTCTAAAATATTATCTAATTTAGTCAATATAGTAACTAATTATTATTTTTTTATCTAAAATTAATTTTTATTTTATAATTTTTTTAGTATTTTATGTTTGCATTTTTTTTATTCTTATAATTTCAAATTTTATAATAGCTAGTCTTTTGAATATATTTACTTTAGTTAATATAGTAATTAATTATTATTTTTTATCTTTAAATTTTCCTGTAAAAAAAAATTGTATTTTTGTCATTTATACATCAAGTCAAAGATTGACTTAAACTAATCTTATCTAACCAAATATAGACTTGAGTTTTAAATTTTGAGTGTAAATTAAATTGGGTTTTCTTTAACTTTCTTAATTATGGTTTGATATGAATTTAACTTTAAAATTTTCATCATATGGTATTTTTTTAAAACCTTCATATTTTCTTGATTTAATTTTAATAAGGTGTGAGAAAAGCTCAAATTATTTATATATTGAAAATATTTTAAATTGTATAATCTAGAAATTTATATAAGATTTATTAATGGATAATTTAAAAATATATTATGAATTTTATAATTTAAAAATATATTATAAGTTATATAATTAAAATACATTTCTAGATTTAAAAATGTATTATAAATTGTAAAATCAAGAATATATTCTGGATTATATAATTTGGAATGTACTTTTAGATTATGTAATTTGAAAATGCATTTCAGATTATACAATCTCAGACAAATTCTTAAAATGTATAATCTAGAATACATTTTTATATTACAAAATCTATTTCAAGACTATATAATCTAAAAATTCAAAAATATATTTCATATTACACAATCCAAAATATACTTTATGTAATTCAAAATCTATTTCTAAATCTTGAAATAAATTATAAATTATGTAATCGAAACATATTTTTAAATTACACAATCCAAAACACTAAAGTATGAACATTTCAAACATTTCCAAGACATCATGTAGGTGCATGAAGAAAGAAGGAGTGAAAAAAAGTAATTGCCTTCGTGATATCCATTGATTAGCCCATTTCCAAAACTAAACTAAGCCCATGAAAACATTAACCCAAAAAGTGGTTTACTATATAGTCTATATTGCATAGAAGTAACATATTACACTTTAAAATTTCGTATAAAAAACAAATAAACTAAACCAAGTGTGTATTAGTTAAGGTGTCATTACTTTGAAATAGGATGCAAAATTTGTTAAAGATTGTGTATTGCTATTAATCTATGCACTTAAAGTAAAATTTGTTATACTTTATACTTAATCTGAATAATTCCATGTTTTTCATGTGAATAATGAATATTTTGTAGTCTTTGATCTTATACAAAAATGGGAGATCAAATTAATTTTCTTTTATCCTTTGTTAGAATGGCGTATGGAGGATTTTAGCCATCTTTTGCTCCATATGTTGGTCTTCAAAGGCCAAAGTAGTCTGATTATTAGGTTCTTTATTTTGTATTTTTTTAATAATAAATATTGGTTTAATAAAAAAAGTAGATTTTTGTTTTTTTATGTATTTGTCTATTATGCTTATTTTAAAAAAATATGGAGGAAAATAATACAAGTATTGCTCAAATTTTGTTTTTTAATTAAAGGTTGTGAAAGTTAGTGTTTTTATCTGTTTTTGTAGTAAAATGATATCATCAAATATTAATAAACATTTGTAAGTATATTTTGGCAAATTCTTCCTTCTTCTCCTCCATATATTCACTATATGAAATAGAAACCAATATTTAGAGACCAAAATAATTAGTTGCAATAGTAACTAAATTAGAGAACATTTTGGAAACTAAAACAAAAATTGGTTTCTAAATTAGTTTCTATTATTTTCTATTATTGTTAAATAGTTTCTAAATTGGTATCTAATTAGCAACCAATGTTTTATCTACCAATTATTTAGT
>Ga0123342_1002877_pt1 | contig 28248 bp, 14 predicted proteins | sample Turbeawhitnodule_FD_89960 | JGI IMG/M metagenome (GOLD analysis project Ga0123342, IMG submission 89960) | Root nodule microbial communities of legume samples collected from Mexico - Turtle bean Mexico white nodule | ecosystem: Host-associated > Plants > Roots > Nodule | place: Mexico: Nepantla... | reverse complement strand
TGCAGTATGTGCAGGAGAACCCAGATGAAGTTTGCCCAGCTGGGTGGAAGCCTGGTGAGAAGTCCATGAAACCAGACCCTAAACTTAGCAAAGAGTACTTCTCTGCTATTTAGGGAGGATAATTGTTGAGAGAAGCAATTGCTCACGTGTATCAATTAATGGTGTAAAAGGAATTTGTGTTTTGCAACGCAAGTTTATATAGTTTTGATTGGCAGGATCTGCTTCAGGATTATATAAATGATTGCGTTGCTAAATTATTTTATGAATTATGTATCAATTTTTATCATTACAGCTGTTTATGATGCATTTCATGATTATTTATGGACAATGCTTTTATCTGTGATGGAGCTAAAAGCGGTCAGGGTTATGTAGCCTTATCAAGCAAGTAAGAATTAACTGGATTTATATTAAGATTTGTAAGGCCAAAAAAAATTATCATTAATTACGAATTTCTTTAACACTTACAGGCCTGTTGATTTTTGGATATAAATATACTGAATTCATCACGAAATGTCTATTCTTTCTCTCGTACAGGTGAGTCCTTCCGTGTTAAGAATACATGGTGAAGTAGGGTGTTAAAAATAGAGAGAATTCTGATCTTATATAATAATAAAAACTCTATTTATTCAGCCATAAGCTATTAGTGAAGCTTTAGGTTACTTGGCCCTTGTATCGGAATTTATTATACTTACTACAACGGCAGATAAAAGAGATAAAAAATGCAATGGAAGAGTTAATGTACTTACCAATTAAGTTTTTATCCTATAAACGCGTCAATATATTATATCGTATGGGTTTTTCATAGACATGATCAGGTAATCCATTTTAACAGTTTAATAAAATCAAATTCATTTACGAAGAGAATTCAATTCAAAACAATTATAATTCTTTGAGTAATGAAACTGATCTTAGATATATTGAGAGTTGTACAAGGTGACTTTGGTTGTAATGTTTGTATGCCTTTACCAAATCAACATTGGGTTTTACTGACTGCAAGGGTGAAATTTAGCACCACAGGTCTATTTAAGCCGTAGCTAATTTCCGGATGAAAAAGTAAATAATACTTTTACATTGTCAATTTATTAAATAAACAATACACATTTCCATTGACGTTTTATCTACTAGATATTAACAATACCATTATAAATGTTTATTCAGACTACTATTCATGCTTCAGTTGTGAAGACAAAGCCATTGGCCATTGACAGAGGGTGCCACGGTCTGCAGTCAGCCCATTGGTTGGACTTGTGAGATCTTTTGAGGAACATAAATGTTTTTTTGTCAAAAAATATGAAAAATGGTTTTAGAATACAGTACTTTAAAATACTTTTGTAATTTTGAAGAATAAAATAAATTTTAAAAATATTTGTCATTGAAAATTTTGTAAATATATTTCTTAATTAAGGAATGTTTTTTCTTAAGAAAAGAAAGTGTGGAGGCCATGTCAAAAAATGTGTTTTATTTCAAGAAACTTATGTTTTAGGGTCTATCCATCCATATCCGATGATATACGCCCACTTCACTGTGTTGCATTATCCGATTAGAGTTAGAAATTGAGGGAAAGAAGAAACGCAGAGTGAAGGAGTATGTCCGTAATCCAGAAGGGCCTGTGTTGTGTGTTTCACATCCGTAACCACAATGTAAGCACTCTCAACCTCTCATCGGTGGTGGTATGCACCACCACCAATTACCATGCCCCAAAGCCACCTTCCACAACAAACCTTCAATCAATGACACGTGGCAAAGCACGGAGGATGTTGAAACCTCTATCAGCGGCTCTTCCCGTTCCACCGCCGATTGACCTCACAGAAAACAACGTCAAACAGGTTTTGGAGGACGCTCGACAGGAGCTGGGTCAAATCTTTGACACCTCTGTTGGTATGACAGGTAAGGTAAGCGTTATGTTGATTGGTAGTTGGTAGTTTCTGGTGTGATGATAACTGTAATGGAGTAACCCTGCATAGTCTAATTTCAGGAGTGGTTGAACTAGCTGACCTGGATGGACCTTTTGTGAAGCTTAGCCTTAGGGGTCGCTTTTGGCACGAGCGCTCCATGGTCCTTGCCAGAATCGCCAATTATCTCAAACAGAGGATTCCTGTGAGTCTCTTATGTTTCTTTTCTAAAACGCGAAAACAACACTCAGGTAAATAGTGCAAAGCTAAACAGTTACATAACTTGTGCCCTTTTAATGCCTTGGTTTCAGGAGATTTTGGAGGTTGATATAGAAGACGAGAAACAATTGGATGATAGTCCCGAGAATTTTTAAGGTACTGTACACGGCTCTCGACAAAGAAAATTTGTTTGGTGCGGATGAGAAATCTCATTGGAAAAATGTTGTTATTGGAATATCTGTATAATTGTGCTATCTTTGTTACATGTTATTGTTACATACTCATCAAAGCTTCTTGCATAATAATCCTCATTATAATCTCCCTTTCTCTCCTTTCCTTTTTGTTTCAAAATCAAATTGTGCACATTCTGTATGGCAGATTATCTGCACAAAAATATACAACCAACATATGGTCTTTGGGATACTGCCTTGTTGGTATCATTGGTCAGATTCACCAAACGACATTATCTCTTACCTTATTGAAGTCATTGAGTCAGCAGTCACCAATCAACAAAAACATTTAGGGCAAATTTCGGTAGAATTGTCCATATTCGTCATTGGCTAAATGCTGTAGTTTCCATTTTGTTTCATCGAGGTATCAGTTACGAACAATAAGGTGGTTTGTAGATGAATTGAATAATAACATCAAAGAGAATTGATTTCTGACTAAACTCAATGATGTCATGTGACTTATTGATCTATATAGGCAAGATTATTGTTTTTGTTGTTGGTTGCTAAATTGAGGGAGAGGACAGAGAAGATCTGGTCTTATTTTCTTAATGATCAATAACTTGTGGCACTGAAATGTTGAATTACAAAACTGCAATGCATATTGATTTGTTTGATCTTATTGTTTTACACTGCATTAGCTCTCATTACATCTGTGGCTAAATTTTTTTGTACTATGTTGTATTCACTCCTTCATTTACAAGGCTTTTGTTTTGGTGGGCTATGATTGTTCGATTAACTTAGTTTTGGTTTCTAAGGATATGCCAATGCCTTTTTAGTTACTATGTTTCTGATGGACAATGCAATAGAGAATTGAATAAACTATAATGATCTCTAGCAGCCAAACCTGGTCTTGACCTGCCACCAGTTATGAATACTCTAGTTTTTAGTTGAATGAGGACTATTCTTTTTTTTTTTGGTTTTAATTCTTGTTGTCGTCTGAGTGGAGCTTGGTGAATCCATATAGGTAGTTCTTATAGTTTGTTTTTTTTGTCGTGCGTATATCGTGGTTGGTGACCAGAATTTTCCCAGAAACTTAGATTAGATGATCTGATCTGAATGACTTAATTGAATACAACTAGTGGGTACTAATTTTGTACCAATCATTAACCTCACATTAATTCTGCTATTTGAAATAATTTTTACGCCACTTCTTTACGAACTATTGCTTATGGACTATTGGACTGTGCAAACATTGTTCAGAGAAAAAGGGAAAAAACTTCTCACTCATCTAACCGTTATTACTAAAGAGGCGAATATATACAGTGAAAAGTTTAGTAGCTTAAACTTAAACTAATTTCATTGTCCAGCTAATACATGGTTGGATAGCTAGCTAACTAATTATCAGTATTAGTTGCAATACCCCTCAAGATCGGAAGTACGGACCAAGGATGGTTTGAAAAGTAAGGTCTGAAAATGAGCAGCAGTTAATGACTTAGATAACAAATCAATGATCTGAAGGGCAGATTTGACATGAACTAATTGGACTAATTATGAATGTCGGTGTGGATGTGTTTGAAGTCAAATGAATAGTTCTTTGGCAGGTGCTCGCTCGATGTATTACAGTAAATGATGTATTATTGCTTGTATATGCTAACTCCTGGTTTGGTGAAGCCATGTTTTGGCTTAATTTGTGTACGTTGTCAGAATATCTGGTCAAGAAACAGTGAAGTAAGCTCATTATGTGACCATTTCGCCTTCTATACAGAAAATATTCAAGCAATATCTTGTCCTCTGTGGCTAACAAGTTCAAACGAAGATCCATAGGTGTAGGTATTGAAACCAACACCGACGAAACATACTCTCTTTGAGATAGATTACTCCCTTTTGAGGACCTTGTCATTTCTAAGGCCAAGAAATATTTGACAGCATCAAGGACTTCGAGATTGAATAATTTCTTTCGTAAATAAAATAATGTTTTATTATTAAGTTGCTCGGAGAAGTAAATGAGACATGTTTTATCTCAGTAAAAAGAGTTGTTTCGAAGAATTAAAAAAACTCTTAAACCTATCCCTTTAGAGATGTTTTAACATAACTTTACATTTATAGAATGAAAAAAGTAACACCTATTATACAAGAATAAAATAATTGAATATAACAATTAATGTTATATCTTTCAACACCTCCATATCTTATTGTGACACTCCGTGTTTCTTAAATCATAAAAAATAATATTTTTTTATTAATGTTTTTCATTTGGGATGGTGATCTGAATTTTTTTTGAATTTTATAATTTATAACAATTTAATATATATATATATATATGAATTATGAAATTCAAAATGTATTTTTATATTACGAAATTCATAAGATATTTTTGGATCTAAAAATTCTTTTTGAATTTTGTAATTAGAATGTATTTTTTAAAGAAAAAAATATTTTAGATTAAAAATACTTTCTGAATTATATAAATTGAAATGTGTAAATAGAAAAAAAAATATTTTCAAATTATAGAATAGAGAATGAGTTTTTTAAATACAAAATATTCATTTCACCTTTAATTAAGTATTACCTTCAATCGTCACATTAGACATTAACATGACCTTCTCAATCCTTCTATTCATTAACATTTATTTATTAGTATCAATATAATATACCCTCTCAGTTCTCATTTAATTGAATGAGATACTTTAATCAGAACATAATTTTGCTTTTTAACATGATTGTCATTATTTTCTTTGAAAGTAGTCATTCGAGCATTTTTTATAAAAAAAAAAAAAAAAACTCGGCCACTTGCACAAAATTTTATCATATTACCAACACCAGGTAGCCAATTTGAAAGAGACTTAGACATCTAGTACAATGCAAAACTACTTTTATATAAAATGAAAAATCACTTCCAATTATTTCTATACTATTGTGTAAGCATGTACCCAAGAATAAAGGAAGATTGCCTGTAGACAGCTGTGCATATACATCGTGATTATGGATGAACACCTATTAATCAGCTTATTAAATCCAGCAATATGAATTCAGGAACAACATAATTGATATATATATCCATTTGTCCCTTGAGGGAGTTAGATGGTTACATATTTGATTACGAGTACATATTCTCTAGTGTTTTTCAACTGGCAATTTTGATCAAGTTGTTATTAAAGAATTTATCTAAAAGTAATGGTTGGTTCAAAGAGTGAAGCTGAAAAGGTTGCCGTGATTGCCAAGGCAATGGAAACATAAATTTCAATTAGGATTTTCCACATTTTGAACAACCCTTCCCGTGTGCTAAAAAAGGTTGGTAAAAAAAATGGTGTATTGGTTCTAAGGTTCCTATGCCCATATAATGAGTCATTCATTGAATCCTACTTCTATGTACCCAAAATGCTATAAATGTAAAACCCCAAAAAACCATGGATCATTAATCACATGGCCACTTCTGATTCAGTAACGAAATTCAGTCTTTCTTCCCACACCAACTTGGACGCAAACTCATCTTGCTCACAGACATGTTCCTGCTTCCATAAAATATATGTCGATATAATTAAAAGTACAAGCAAAGACATGGAATATGAAGAACAAGTTGATTTAGCAAGTTGTATATTAAGTAGTAGTACTAGTTATCGATGAAGGGTTCCTTGAAGAACATAACATGGGTCATTTTGTATTTTTAAAGTGGGAGGCAGTATTTAGTTACCTCTAGTTCTAGCATGAGTTGTTTGGCTGTGGGTGCTGACACGATAATGCGTCGTGCCTTAGGGGATATAAAGCGTTCATCAACGGCCTTGTCAATGAAAGACAACAAGGAATTGTAAAACCCATCCACATTCAAGAGCCCCACCTGCATCTCACAAAATTCACAAATCAACACTTTCTATCTATGTTACCAACAATTCTCATTGACCAATTTGTTTCAATCTTTATCAGTTTTATATTAGTTTTTTTTTTTCAAATGGAGAACTTTCATAATTATGTAACGTGACAATGATTAACTAAGAAAGATCAGAGACTATTCTCTCATGTGAATTCCAATTAAATAGCCCAAGTTTATCGGATTCTGTATGTATTGAAGCTTCCTGGTAGTTAATCACATTTATATTTATATCATACATATAAACTACTAGTGTATATATTCTAAGTAGCATCCAATATAATGGAATCGAATTGGAAGTTGTTGAGAAGCATTCTACTTAACTGAGTCATATATCCAGTCAACTAATAATCAACTTGGCTATTTAACCAAAAAAATAGTAGTATATCGTAACATGACAATAGATAATAAACCCTACACAAGAGTTGATTAAGGGAAAAACAGTAATATATAAGTTAAAATTTAAAATAATTAGTAGGTAAAATCTTTATAGTTAATATTAGATAAAAATCAATTTATAATTTTTATTCATAATAAAAAACTACTTTAAATATTAGTATTTTTAATTTATAAAAGAATATTTAATTTAATCATAATTAATTATTTTTTATTTTTAAGATTAGTTGATATTTAATGAGAAAAGTGATGAGACAATTTTTGTTGAAATGTATCCTCTTACAATGTTTTGTATTAAGAATTTTCTTAAATTGTTGAATTATTGGAGTAATGTCATATAGTCTAAAATATATCTTTGTATAAGAGTTAAAATATTTTTTTTTAATGTTTCAACTTATTTTATTATATTCTTTATCGATAAAAATAATAGATAAAAAGTTAATCCACATTCACAATATATCATTTGTTCCATTTCAAAAGCTATATATGGATTCTACTGTATCAAATTTTATTTTCCTATGTTTTCGCCCTCTCTCGCGCAGAGGTTTCTATAAGATAAATGAAATATATAGAATTTGAGGAGTTTGAATTTATCTTCAAATATTTATAACTAAAAAAGCATTTATTTCTTAAACAATATTCTTATTTTTCAGCATCTCACTTGAAGACTGAATAATTTATAATTAGTTTTAACTCGTGCAATAAAAAAATACATTTTAATGAACAACATATTACTTTATAATAATATTTTTCTTAAGAGAATTGGAATAAATGTTAAGAAGGCATTAAAATTGAGGAGCAGAGCTTACGGGTTTGCTGTGGATCCCAAGCTGAGCCCATGTAATGACTTCGAGCAATTCTTCAAGGGTTCCATATCCTCCTGTTAATCCATCCATTGCTTCAAAAATTAGAAGCAGTTCTATTCTATATATGTATACATGAATGTTTCTGAAAGAACAAGAAACATCCCCTTTCATGCAATAATTAATGAAGATTGAGGATGTTGTGTTTTTGATAGTTAAGAAAAAAAGTAGTTGTTACCTGGGAGGGCAATAAAGGCATCGGCTTGACGGGCCATCTCAGCTTTCCTTTGGTGCATATTAGATACGGCTCTCACTTCCCCAATAGGTTCACCTGTTATCTGCATTTTCATTTGCAAAACTATCACCATTCATCCACCACCTTTAATTAATAATGCTACCACCATATACTAATTTACTATAAATTAAATAGTTATTCACAAAGGGATTTATATGTACCTCTCTTGGCATAAGACTTGTTGGGATAACCCTGCACCAAACAAGCCCATGGTCAGAACAATCAAAGCCAAGATTTTCCCGTTTCAGATGTCCAACAAATTGAAAAGGTGAAACATTTTCATTTTTTTGGTGAATGATACCGATGTATGAATTTAATATATCTAATATTATTTTTTAAAAAGTAACAAATCTATTATATATATACGCAGGTATTAATTTGTGGTTAGAATAATGTAACTAAAAGACCTTAATTTATAATATTAATATAGGTATTATTTATAAGAAAAAAAATGGGAACTTAACCATATTGACTATAAAGATATAGTATAAAGTGAGGATGTTAAACTAATTGAGTGGTGGAAGAAGGAATCGATGTTTTCTTGGAAGTGCAAGAAAGAAGAAAATAAATAAAATACTGAAAGAAGGAAACATGACGTTGCCTAACTTATATAAAATGAGTTATTTTTATTGAGAAAAAAATTGATGTTGGCTCCAATTGTTGCGCAAAAACGTTCTAACGTCCCTTTCTGGAAGAGCCAACAAAAGGGATTCAACTTTATCCAATACACAAAGCTGCCCAAGAAGCTTCTAACTACCGGTAAAGGTCACATTTTTCAATTTTCTCTTTATCCATTTTTTAAATCCCAACAACGGTGCAGAATGCCCCACATACTATTTGTCCCAGTGATTTTTTTATTATTATTCTTTATCCAAGATGCTCCCTTTGAACCTACATTCGGAACCTTAATTTGATTAAGAAAATAATGTCCCACATTGCCAGCATTTGATCCCGTGATGTTCTACCATTTCTCAAAGAACATGGGAAAGAGGAATGAGTCAGTGAGTACATGTTTTGTCTTACCTAATTCACTAATTCCAAAGTCACATTCAAGGTAACTCTCCTTACACACAACCTTTACCTTGAAGAGAATGGAAACACAAATGTAGCCTTGGAAGTAGGAAACGTGGAAGAAAAAAAACAGTATGGCTCATAAAAAATGATTAAGCTGGCCTATCATATATGGATATACATGTGCAACACAAAATGGGAGAGAGTGAGAATTACAAACCCTAGAACATGGCGCCCACCATCATGAACTGCCTGAGAAACGAGACCCATAAGCCCCACGCTGCCACCTCCATACACCAAATCAATCCTTCTTTCCACCTTCAAAACACATCGAAAACCAAACCACGTAGACGCGTGTCACAACACTCATCATGAAAACACAATTAAACAAACGAAACCAAATAAGTTTGGACATGGCCAAAATAATAAAATTTTATTATAACCGTTTAGTGGAGGGAGCAACCAAAAGGGCACCGTACGAAGATGCCATTTTTTTACTATTATATATTTTAACTGAAACAACGAATAGAGTAGTGAGAGTTTTTACCATATATTAGGCTGACAACTACCGGGCATATGGAAAAAAACATGGATGTTTGATTTGGTCATGGAAGCTTGTGGGAAATGGTAAAGGATATATAATAACACACTTCAGAGAGTAATAATACCTAGGAAGCACGTTTGTTCCCTAGAAAAGAAAAAAGAAAAAAAGAAAAAAAAAGGAAATATGTTTTTATTTATTTATTTATTTTCATTTAAAGATTGAAGGTTTTTGAGTGTTGAAAAAAAAGTATTGTAGGGGGAAACAAAGATCATGCAAGAAGGCAGAGCTTAACTGACAGCATATTACAGCTAGCATCCTCGCAATCTCTCTGTGTGCATATGTGCGCGTTTCTCTCTCTCTCTCTCTCTCATGCCAAACTAAAACCCTAAACCACATTTCCTCCAAAATCATAAGCACGAGTTGCCACTCCAGAGCTTGTTTATTATTTTTTTACATAAAAACAAAAGAAAATAAGAGGAAGAGAGATGCGTGACGAAAGGAAAAATGTGGAGCTCCAGAGTGAGAAATCAAAATGAATCATTAAAATTAGTACAAAACTTATAGAAGAAAAGGTTAGTAAATGGAACAAAAGAGAGGTTCATGTAGCAATGCGGCTGAAGGGACAAAAAGAGGCAAGAGATAAAGAAAAAAAAAAAAAAAGTTCATTGAATCCAACTAATCTATATGATATCAAAACCAAAAATCCCGTGGGATTCAGATTCAATCATCAACCAATTCCAGATTTCAATTCGCCTTTTTTAGAGCAAGTTTTGAACAGAAAGGATTCGAATATTGTAACGGAAGAAATAGGTGGAAGAAAAGAAAAAGGGACGTTACCAGCTCCCTGCCAAGTTGAACAGCAGCTTCTTGATAGGTAGGTTTTTTGCCTGAACTGCTGCCACAGAAGACGCAAATCCTCTTGAACCTGGATTTGGTGTCTTCCATTTTGTGGTGGATGGATGTAATATTGTGTGTGTGAGTGGGCTCTATATATGGGGTAGAAGGTAGAGATAGGGAAGAAAGAAAAGAGGGTTGAGAATGAGAAGAAGGTGACTATTTCTTTAATCTATTTTCATCCATGTGGACATACTATCATATACCCTCCTCCCTCTCAAACTCACATCCCAACTATTCTCCCTCCAATCATTAATTTATACAATAATAAATATCTTATATTAACTCCCATATATTACATGCATGCCTTTTTCTAATTTATATACTTCAACTTATAACAACATATTTATTTATATTAAAATTACCACATGTCATGTATAAAAAATTAAGCACACTAAACATCTCCTTTCACATTTTCTTGTTTCTTTAATTAAAAAATAATATAAGTTATTATAGGTTAGAGAATAAAGATTATAACATTTCATAATTTATAAGTTAAATTTAAATTTTATCTCTTCTCTTCTTAATATTATATTATACTTTTGATTTTATACTCACACTAAATTTGATTCTTAAATATTTTACACTTATTATACACATAAATAATAATAGGTTTCATATTCAAAGTTAATATTTTAGTATGAATACACATATTTTTCCTTAAAACAAATTATTTGAGATAGTGGTAAACATTATAGTAAAGATTCAAATTTTAGTTTATCGTTTTCGATTGAGTTAACCTCTTTTATCTTTTAATCTAACATTTGCTTGCAAGGAGCTTACATCTTAAGAAGTTGTTTGAATCGATGTTGGTTTTGAGTTTTAAACTTTTTTAAAATTAAAATAAGTTTGAAGTTTTATAAATTTTTGCTTCAATGCCTTGTGAGTGGTGAAGTAATAATAATAACAATAAAAAAATACCCATGACAAAACATAAGTTCAAAATAATACTCAAATTAGAAGTGATGTTTATTTGTTTTTATAAAATTTTAATCTATATATATCTCATTCATTAATTTTTGTATGCTAAAATATTAATAATTAAATAAAAAATATTTATTGATAAATAATCAGAAGAAAGAGAGAATAACATCATGGATTAATAACTAATTAGGTATATTGTACTCACAATCCGTATACAATAAGAAATTTGTGTTTTGTTTTCCGTTTTATGTAATGAGTCCACAGCAAAAATTACATTACTATGTATAGAATTAGTCTTTATTCCAATAGATGAGTGAAAACCTGACCAGCAAGACAAAAAAAAAGACAAATTTTAAAAAAATATAAATTTACAATTTTTAGTAATAAATTTGACAATTTACTAATCCTCGTAAATTAAGTAATTAAATCTTACCAACAGAGATGACAATTATATAGCAACAAATAAATAATAATTAGGTGAAATAAATAATAAATTATTTTTTAACTAAAATAAAAAAAAACAAGAAGTGCGTTTGATTTAAAAAATTCAATAATAGACTCATTTTTTAATTTGAGTTAAAAATTATTTTATTTTATCCAGACATATTTTAATTTTTACATGAAAAATTAAAATATTTATGACTTATAAGCACACAAAAATATAAATTATCTCTAACAATATATGGTTCTAAAATTGGACTTACATTTTTCAAATAAAGAAAATTATACTGATTTCTTAGTTTCAAACGAAATATCTACAATCCTTATATTTTTAATAAAATAATACTCATATTTTCTTTTCATAATTTTAAATAGTTTTTTTTTTATATTTTTAGTAAATACATTCATCTCCTTTATATTTTTAATATATTGACGTTCGCCTCCTTTATTTTATTAAGTAAAATGTATTTTTTTATAATAAAATTGACTGTAACTTTATTAAAAAATAAAATATGTGAGTTTCATTTATAAAAAAAATAAAAATGATATTTTATTATAAATAATAGAAATGAATGTATATTTTAAAATTTTAAAAATATAAACATAGTTAAGCATAACATCAATAAAATCTTTCGTAAATTATTTAAATATTTAAATTAGTTTTTTCAACTAAATTTTATCAATTAACTAATTATAAACATGATTATTTGTAAAATTACCTTTCGAAACACTGTTAATATAATTTGACATAGTTCATGAATAGAGACGAGTGCTTATTTATATACTTTTTCTTCTTCAACTTATCAAAATGTCTTTAAAGAAAAAATCATAACGGAACATTGATTAATTGAGATCGAAACAGTGGCCGTTAAGAAAACGAAAATGTGTCTCACATCCTACAACTAGACAAATTCACTGTCCTTATATTTGGACTCTTATTCCAAGTACTTTTTCTCAAATATTGCTATAGTTATTATAAAAGGTTAAAGAAATTATGGAAAATATATGATCCAATTCAATTGTGTTATCATACACCAAATATAAATTTAATTAGATGACCTAAACTTCTCATGAAACAGCGGATGATGTAGTTTATCCAGCATGCACGTCACGTGTGAATCCACGTTCTTTTGTGAATATATATTTAGGATTCAGAAACCTTCAAACAAATTGCGAAGCTTTTAGAAAGATACATAAATACCATGTTGTCAACTACATCTATAAAATATAATTCTGTCGGAACTTAATCCAACACAAAATTTAATAAGAATGTGATGATTTTAGTAGAAATATCAAATTCAATATATGATTGAATATTGAATATTGAATATATTTATCACTTTGCCAACTATGCTATATTTATAATGTCACATTTAAGTTAATTTAAAGTTTGTTGAATAACTTATAATTTATAAGCCCTTTTCAACTCGACTCGATTATTATACTTAGGTTCATAGTCGACTAGTTTGAAACTGGTAATATATATTTAATAGTTTTTACCATTTTTTGCCATCAAGTTTAAAATTTCTTCTATTAACGAGAAAAAATACGATGTTAAAATCTTAATTATCTTTAAAAGTAAAAATACGAGAAAAAAAATATATAGAAAAAATATTTCAATTGTTAGTTTACTTTAAAATATTTTTAACTTTATGTTTACAGTATGCTAATTATTTTAGCAATTGCATTCTTATTCTAACTTTTAGTTATCGTTAGAAAACGTTGGTATTTTTTTTTAAATACTAAAATTATAATTATGTAAAAGATTAAAATCGTATAAAAATATACTTTTATATTTTATTGGCTAATTTAATAATTAACTTTACCAAAACCTAATGATAAAATAAAAATATGTTTTATTTTAATATAAATGTTTTAAATTATTGGTATTTTGCTACACTCTTCAATTACATTTATCAGTTTAAAATTGGTTTATTGAAATTAATTTGATTAAATAATTTTTGAAATATTCTCTCCTTTTTTCTATTTATTTAATTTTAAATCTTCATCTTGATTCTGTTTTCTCTCAATTCAAATAAAGACCTGTTTTTATTCATCCGCCGTAACTATAAAATATTAAAATATTATTTAAAAAACCATTATTTATAATATCTTTATTATTGTTAGTAAACAGTGTCAATTAAACACCAAAAATATTTTGAAGAAAAATGTTTAAAGAGGAGCGAGAATAAACAGTATCAATATATATTGTTTTCTTCTCAAACACAATATTAAAAAAATGTGTTAAATGCCGATTTTGGAGTAATAATTAGCCTTTTTCAATTTATTATTGCGGTTAACCCAAATCTAATTTAACCACCGCATAAATGTTCATATTAACTTGAATTAAAATAATTGTTTTAAATAATATGTAGTTGAAGCCAAACAAGGTTTCCGAAAAAAATACTTGTTTTGAAAAGATTTTTCAAAATAATTATTTTAAAAATAAAAGGCGAAAATAACTAATCGATAAGTAAAAGACAAGAAAAAAATTGAGACAAGTTTATTGTTGTAGAGGGACACATGAGGATGATGTGCTTACTGCATACAATACCAACAACTGGATCTTACCTATTTTCAAAATGGCCCCACTAAAAGGATGGGCCAGGCCCAAATATTTGTTACAAAATTATCTCCCTCTTTCCACTCAACCTATTTATTTTCGGATAATTTTTTAGTTTTATTTATTTATTTTGGAAAGTCCTGCTAAATGAAATTATCATCCAATGTCCGAAACACAACATATTAAGATAACTAATAAAATTAAATATATTTTAGTATGTTAAATTTAAATATATATTTTTTCAATTTAAAAGTGACATTTTTAATTTCTAAAATTTGACAAAATCTTATTATAATTCAAACTTTAATATTTTTGGATAAATAACAAACATGCAGTTGAATATTCGGTGACTAAAACAACTATTTTTTTAATAATAAAGATTAAAAAATACGAATTAAATTTAAGAAAGTAATAACAAGGTATTTAAACTGAATAAGGTTTTTTTGGTCGACAGAAAAGTAATAGGAGTAAAGCATGATTTTCTTTCATACAGCTATACCGTTTAGTGGTCCACAGTGGCTTCCCCAGGCATATGGCCTTTGTTATTGAAAAATATTAAGATATTTATTAAAATAATAAAAGTGTGTTGTTAATTTTTATAAATTAATACATTGTATGAACAAGTAATTAATAATATATTGTTTATACACATATAACATTTCCTATTATTAGGTTAATAATATATTGCTAATAATAAACTCTAATTAAAAAAACTGAAAAAACTAACTATAATTAAAGTTTTATAAGAACTAAAATCATACAAAATTACATGATTAAAAGTAAATTTAAGTCTTTCTAATTTATAATTAATTTTTTATTTTAATTTTAAGAAACTGAAAACTACTTTTAAAAGGAGTAATGAAATAAGTTATGATGTTGTGATAAATTGACTAATTTATGATTTATTCATAGAGAATTTTTAATTGGTATAATAGATTTTCATATAGTTTGTTATTATAATTTTTTTTATTAATAAGTATAGTCTACCTATGTATGGTTTTTGTTAACATATAAGTTTTTGGTCTAGTCTTCCATATTTTTGTATTTTTTTTAATAATATATTTTCATGTGATGACAAATGATAGTTGTTGCTTGAGGTATCATCATCCTAATTGAGATGTCAAGTAAAAAATTCTGATATTGTTTTCTCTCTCAAATTCTCCAACTCTTTAAACTAAACAAAAAGCTAAACATAATCTCTCCTTTCAAATCCTATGAGATTATCTATGGAGTCATTGAATATTTGTTATAAGTGTTTGTAAGATTTTTTTTTAATTGAAAATATAATTTTTTTTAATAGTTCTCAAATTTCAGAAAACCATTTATAATTAAAATACACGTATTCTCTTTTACTTCTCTTCAAACTAAAACACCGATAAACATTAATAAGAGATTTCGCACAATCTATTGTAAAATATGCAAACATGTTAAAAGCAACTCTGTGACAGTGGGAATACTAAGATTTTGTCGTTTTGGAAAGAAAAACAAACTGTTTGCAAAATAAGATGTGTTTGGAATAATAATTGAAATTTGTAAAATAAAAATCTTCTTTACATTTGGAAATTTATAACTCAACAATATATTTTAACAGTTTCTTGAGTTTTATACATACTATTTTTATGCAATTTGTTTTTACATTAAAGAGAATTTATTTAGATTGACATTTCAACCAGTTCACTCAAACAAAAATAAATTATAATCAATTATTAAAATAATCTATTTTTCATAACTATTCTAAACATATGCTAAATCCGCAATCGTTCGAGTCATTATCTCAATAATACCATAAATCCAATTACGTTTTAGTAGAGTTAGTGAAGACAATTAACAATCAATAATTAGATAATACATTTCTAAACATGACTAAAGTTCTCTAATCTGAACCAATAAAAAATGTCTATCAAAATAATATAAATAACGCACAGATTCTAAAAATCATATATATCATTATAAAGGACTAAACATACCGAATGTCAAAAATTAAATATGATTTAAGGTTAGAATGTATTTTACAGGTACCATCCGAGTTAGAACGGAAAAGTGTAACGAATAGAATACTTTTTAATAAGAACACAGGTACAAACCCACCTAGTGACAAAAAATAAATAAATAGAAAAACAGTTTCACTTGTTCTCTAAACTTCAATTCGTTCAAAAAAAAAATCGTTTAAAAATTAATTAGGCCCAACTCTAGATTTGTCAAACTATGCGGGCAAGCTAAACGTGGCCGTATGAGACTTCGACCTTATTGTTTCGTAATTAAATTTATATTCACTTCATATCCGAAATAACACTAAAATTGGTTGAGAAATTATTAGAAATCCTATATCATACTTTGCTTATGATCTCGACTAATTTCTAACAAACTATTTTATTAAGAAAATCGTTAATTATTTTGAGAAGAAAAATCTTATTACAACTTATTATTATTATTTTCTGTGATACGGTCAAATTTTAATATATAAAAGACTACAAATCTTATCTCATTGAATTGAATTAGAGTATAAGACTTATTAAAAGTTTATCTTAATTAAGATTAAATAGATTTATCATTTAATTTAATTTATTTTCGAGATTTTCAGTTTTCAGTCTGTATAATTTTTGTTTTGTCAGAAATCATCTTGTATTGAATAAAATATATGATAAAATTATATTATATGTGTGTAAATATTATTTTATTAAATTAATTTTGTTAAAAGTTAGAGTTAAATTTACCTTCTGTTAAAATTTGATATAAATAAAAAAAATTAAACAATTAGAGAAAGCAGTATATGAAATAATTTTCAAAAAAATTGACAACACCAAATATAATATTGTCGTTTAATGTTCCTAAGCCTGAAATTTAGCTTATAGCGTACTCATATATTTGGCAGTTCACACATATGGTGGTAGCTTTGGTTGATTTGTAATTTTGGGCGCTACTCACTCCTCCCATGTGCCATTAGCTATGAATTACGTGGAGTGGGGTATGCCTTCACGTGCTTTATCTTCTCTTAATTCCTACTCCTACAATCAAACATTTCTAAACTCACCTAAATAATTTGTCACCTTTTCAGGTGATATACAGGTGCCTGCATTTACTTTTTCTTCAAATTAAACATTTCAAAAAAAAAAATAAAAAATCCTAGTGATAGTTTTAAGAAATAAATAGGCAAATAGATATATACCAATTATATTATATTCCTATCGGAAATGAGTTTGTGAGTGTAATTTAGTGAAAATTGAACATTTTTCGGAAGCGAGTTCTAACTTGTCTCCAACATAAAAGGGAAACTCCACCTAAAAAAAATCTTCTATGCTTAAGTTATTAGGAGCAAGTTCTTAGTACTATAAAAGTTAAGAGTATGAAATTAGATAGATTGTACTATCTGGTTGATCATGTGGTATTCTTTTGAGTTGACTATTATAAGTCGTTTGAATTAGTCATATAACTATTTTTACTGTTTCATAAATAATCGTTCATCATTTAAGATTCATTAATTAGACTATTTCAATCATTAAATGAAGAATAATGTCTCGATTGAAATCGGATAATCACTCGTACTATTGACCTTTATAGATCAATAGAAAGAAAATGACATATTTTCGAAGGATACCTAGATAAAACATTTCATTTTAGCATTTGTTACTCTTATTACGATAATAATGCAGCAAACTTGAATGTCAAAATTTCTTATTTTGTAGGTAACATTTGAATATCTCAGTATTATGGATGTAGTTAAATATAAGCAGATAAAATGCTGAAGATTCTTGAGGAGCAATGTAGTGTTGTGTGAATGTGTTAGGAATTTGATCTTGGATTAGTCAGATTTCTTTTGAGTGGAAATGGAAGTTGAAATTTGGCTTCTTAATGTACTTCGGTCAATATTTTTTTGCATGGAATAAAAGTAGAAAAGAAAAATAGACAGACACTTCAAACACTTGCATAATTAAGTTGAAATGATTTTACACTAATTACAAATTGAATTGATATAAAAAAAAACCTACATTTTGAAGGAATGTTTTGAAAGAAAATGAATGTTTCTATTTGTAAAGTATGTACACATTACTGACACGGTCATAGTACACCCCCTATCATGAAAAGGGAAAAAGTATAGATAGGTATAGAATAGAAAGGGAGAAAAACAGATGAGATGAGAGTGGAAGAACTGAGCAGTAGAGTCCACGTAGTGCCGCGTGGAAACATAAAATTCCACCGTAGCCGTTGTGCCATGTTTTAATTTAATTGTTATATTCCATGGCCGTGAGGATCAAATCTCACTGCCACTGCATTTAAAAACAGACAAACAACCTCAAACTCAATCACCTCATTCATTCTATTCTAATGGCTCTTCCTTACATTATTCTCTTAACTCTAACTCTCATCTATCACGCTGCATTCACTTCCTCCACCTTCACTCCCAACACCATCACTCTCCCTCTCTCGCCTCTACTCACCAAACCCCAATCCTCGGATCCCTTCCACTCTCTCAAACTCGCCGCTTCAGCATCTCTAACCCGGGCCCACCACCTCAAACACCGCCTCAATGCCCCCTCCGCCGCCACAACCCAAGTCTACCCCAAAAGCTACGGTGGCTACTCCATAGATCTCAACTTCGGAACCCCACCCCAAACCTCCCCCTTCGTTCTCGACACAGGAAGTAGCCTCGTCTGGTTCCCCTGCACCTCCCGCTACCTCTGCTCCCATTGTCTCTTCCCAAACATCGACCCCACCAAAATCCCTACCTTCATTCCCAAAAACTCCTCCACCTCCAGACTTCTCGGTTGCAAAAACCCCAAATGCGGTTATCTCTTCGGCTCCGACCTTCAATCTCGCTGCCCCCAATGCAAACCCGATTCCCAAAACTGTTCCCTCACTTGTCCCCCCTACATTATCCAATACGGTTTGGGATCCACTGCGGGTTTCTTACTCCTCGACAATCTCAATTTCCCCGAAAAAATTGTTCCCCAATTTCTCGTAGGTTGCTCCATCCTCTCCATCCGCCAACCCTCCGGCATCGCCGGCTTCGGACGCGGCCAAGAGTCTCTCCCTGCGCAAATGGCACTCAAGAGATTTTCTTACTGCTTACTTTCCCACAACTTCGACGACTCCACGGAAAACAGCGACCTTGTTTTACAAATTAGCTCCACCGGCGACACCAAAACCAACGGCCTCAGCTACACGCCGTTTCACCCCAACCCCTCTGCCAACAACCCTGCGTTCCTGGAATATTACTATCTTAGCCTCCGCAAGGTCATCGTCGGGGGCAAGAACGTTAAGATTCCGTTAAGTTTTTTGGAGCCCGGCTCTGACGGTAACGGCGGCACCATCGTGGACTCTGGATCCACCTTCACGTTCATGGAACGACCCGCTTATGATTTGGTGGTCAAAGAGTTTGTGAAGCAGCTGGGGAATTATTCCAGGGCCGAGGACGTTGAGGCTCAATCTGGGTTAGGTCCCTGTTTTAATATTTCCGGCGCCAAGACCGTGAATTTCCCGAAGTTTACTTTGCAATTTAAAGGCGGCGCAAAAATGACGCTGCCGGTGGAAAATTATTTCTCGTTGATCGACGATTCGGAGGTGGTGTGTCTGACCATTGTCTCCGACGGTGGCGCCGGTCCGGCGACGACGTCCGGTCCCGCCATCATTTTGGGGAACTATCAGCAGCAAAATTTCCACATTGAATATGATTTGGAGAATGAGAGGTTCGGATTCGGTCCTCAGAGTTGCAAAAGGAAAGCTTAGTGTAGTAATTGTAAATTAACGTGCGTAGTGGTGATCGTTTGTTGTTCTTATTATTTATTTGTGTTTGAGTTAATATGCAGCAAAAAAAACTATACATTTTTTTACTGCGTGATTGCAGTATGAATGCTTACAATGATTTGAAATAAATTGATACATATTATGTGATTAGCTGATGAAGTGCATACGAAGAGTGTAGTTGGTAACACATGTTCAATTTTTGTGTGCTATAATCTTTATTTGTGAGTTTTAGGTAAAGGAGCGTTTTGAGAATGTGATCGATTCCTTTTCATACTCTTTCGTAGATTGTCTTTCATGTGAGGGGAGGAAAGTGTAAGGTAAAGTGTTGGGTTCTTTATTCTTGCATTATTTGCGGTTCTTGTTTGTCCACGAGCCAGCACAACGATAAGTTGCTATTCGTACAATTATGATAAAGCAATGTATATTATTTTGTTCATCATCACCGACAGAGTACAGTTAATATCCCATGCCATAAGTGATCATAGTTATTTTCACTAATAAAATTACCATGAACAAACTTTATTGTTTTATTTTAACTTATTCAAACTGCAAGTCAATACATAACGTCCACGTATAAAGTTGATTATTTATTTTAATGATAAAATAAAATGGTACATACATTGAATTGACAAATATTATATCTACAATAATACTTTATAATTTTGTTTATACATATATAAACAATATATACTTCATTCTATTAAAATTCAACGGAATGACGACGTTAGAGGGAAGTAGAGAAACTCACAATATCTTATCCCTTTTTTTTCGTCAAGATGTAGGGCAATGTATTTTCACTAATTTTGTAAAGTAACTGGAATGAATTGGGAAGACAAAAACTGATAATGAAGATGAATGGAGACAATAAAAATGAGGACGACATGAAAGGAAAAGTTATTTATTTGTCTTAGTTTATGTATGGATGCGTCGTAGACAACATAATAGTGAGGATCAACAATCACAAGAAAATTCGAATATAGGTACAATTTGAATTTGCTTTGATTTTGATAGAAAATATTAGTTTTAATAGGGTATAAACATAGGTTTAAGTACTATCAGATTTCTCTTAACATAGACTGTGTATACATTACCTCCCGTCGCAAATCTTAACACATTTTTCTTATATCATATATGCATGTATTAAAGTTTATTATTATTTATTTCTTTTGAATCCGGATTTGCTTTACTTGAGGATAAGGTGAGTTAAACCCATCTCTATCGATCTTATTATCATACCTACTATAAATAGATATAAAATAAATAAAAAATGTATGAATCAAGAATTATTTAAAAAAATATAAAAGTAGGATATTGAGAACGTACGAAGTATTAACGATACAAATTAAAAATATAGTATACAATTTTTTTAAAGGAATATAGTATATCGTTAACTAATAATAAATTGGAAAAATCACATGTTACATAATTACTATTTAAGCAACAAAAGTATTAAAATTAGGATTTGGCTTTTGACTACAAATAAGAAGAACGTGCATTACGTTGGGGAAAGAAGCAGTTTCAGTAGACGTGCGAAGTGAGCGTTTGAATCTGAACTTCTTGCGCAAGATGCTGGAAATTTGGTTGCATTTTGATTCCAGGAGATTAATTACTGAAAAGGTACGCTAGATAAAAGATCTGAACAGCACATAACTTTCATAAAAGGGATATGAATTGTTAAAGAAACTAAATAAAATTAAAATGTGTGAAAAGGTTGTAATGTTCATGGGATTGACCAAAGGGACAGACGTTGATGCTTATTGCGTTGTAGGTCATCCATTAGGAAAAAGTGAGTATGGAATTGTCTTTATTTATCTGTGTGTGCGTTGTTCGGTCCAGGTAGCAAATGCGAAAATAAAGAACAAAAAATGCTCTGTTTTTTCCTTCAATTAAATACATTTATTTTTATAATTCTTCAATTATATATAAAAAGTTTTTTGCTTCTCACCCAACACAATTCCAGACAATTGATGGTGAAACAAACATGATGTTAGTTATACTAACAAGGTGAGCCTCGTTCGTCACATGTTACTAACAAAAATGGAAATGGTACACGCATTCAGACGGGAATTGGTCTTTTCTTACACCTACACGTTTTTATAAAAAGGTAAAATGAAACTTCCGTGGTTATACGCGTAAGGTACAAAATATAAGATTTCGTGTTTTCATTGGAATTAACGAAACCCGAAATGTGATACGGAGGATGCTACATATGGAATGTACCAATCCTAGTTGTTCTTCTTCATAACTACTTCTTGGTGGTTAATTTGGTAAAAGGTGTAGATTGAATCCTGGGGAGGCAATAATGGTAAAGTGAGTGAAGAAGGTGTTGGTAATAAACTTGAAAGAAAAAAGAGAATATTAGAAATGGATCTGATCCGCGGAAGCAGTAGGAGTCAACCACGAAGGAAAAAACAAATGTCAGACGAAGGAGAAAAGATGGTTGATTTTGCTTTACCCTCGTCATCACCATGTCCCCTCTTTTCTCCTTCTCCTACCCTACAATGCTATACTTCATTTTTTGTTTGTTTTTTTTCATAAATAACTATTTTTAAAAGAAGACAAAGTTAAGAAAAAAATTTATGTATATTTTTAATTAAAAAATTTATAATTTATATTAATTCTATGCAATAAATTAATATTAGTTTACTCATTTATTAATTTATTCAAATAAACTAAAATGTCAAATTGATAATTAATTTGAGATGTGTACCTACCCGCCTTAAGGTCAAAATGTCAAAGAGCTCTGCATGTCATCCTTAATCGAGCTTTTATTATTATCAAAGATCATAATGAGTAAAATGATATAATCATAAGCCTTAAATTATGAGCAACTAATCTAAGGAATTCACCTCACATGATACCACCTGATGAACTATAAATACTCATTCTCAAAAAATATAATTGATCTTATCTCATACTCTTATTCTCACATTGTTCACATTTTTGTGCTCCTAACTCAAACATCAAAAAGTCATTTTCATGTAGATCTCTTTCTCTCATAGAAAATTAACTAAAAGTTAGTTTCCTAAAGAACATATTATCCTCGTCGAGTTGCACTCCTCGAGTTCATTTTCGATAAAAGTAAAAATAAGGTGGATAATTTTCAAACTTATGTTACATTCAATACTAAACTAACTCAATTAGTTGAGTTAGAGAATCTATATTAAATCGAGAAAATATTTTAAAATAAAGATAAAAATAAAAAATTATAATAAATAATCTTAAAAACAAAAATTATTACCTAACCATACAAGTTATTTGCTCGAGCAACTCTTTCCATCTAAAAATATAATATTACAAACACTACAATTCTAGTGTACCTTGATCAACTTACCTCCACCACATAATAAAGATATATTCATCAAAACACAAATTAAATCCACAAAATAAAACTTATAAAGTTACATAACATAAAATTGTAGAATTATACATAGTATATTTTTATAAAATAATATACGATAAAACTTTTTTTTCCTTAAAAATGATAAACGTTATTATATTAATATCTACAACTAAAGAAATAAAAAATAAATATATTAAAAATATTAGTTACTTATTATGACCTTAATTAGTAGTCAACTATTTATTAATATTATCATTTTGAGACAGATAAACTTTTAATTTTTGAATAAACAATTGATATATTAAACTCTAAATATTTTTTAATGTATTTTTTATTATTTTAAGTACTAATGTGATAGTATTATAAATTTTCAATAGACTCAAATACTGTTTTACTTGATAATTTAAAAAACTTCAGGTTCTATGTATTTTAATCCAATACCCAAACTTATCTCATCACATTTATAATTTTACAATTTTACAATTCAAATCAAATCAATATTCAAAACAAAATATAACTAAATATGTATCAAGAGCATAAAAATTAAATGACGAAAAATTATGTTTTGTCACAATGTTTTCTTTATAAGTATTAGAATATAAGGTTTTAAACTGATGAAAAAACTAATTTTTGTTTTTAAGTCAAAAGGGTTAAAAGAATAGAGGGTTGAAATAACTTCATTTTTTATTTTTATAAAATTAAATTTTCTTAAAACTTAAATCATCTTATTTTCATAATTTTTCTTAGTGTCTCTCTCTTTTTGTCTCTTTAACCTCTGCCTGCAAGTTAGAAGATAGTTGAGATGAAAACCTAAATTAACAAAGAGAACGTTGTGGTAAATTTTATGCGCTTTGTGAGTTTCAAGTTCTTTCTTATACTTATCATATATGTGTTTGGTTATTTATAAGTTTGTAATGGTGTGATTGTTTGTAAGAATTGTTGCATGTATGTGTTTGGTTGTTTATAAGTTTGTAATGGTGTGATTGTTGGTAAGAAGGTGTTTTAGACAGACCAATTGGAGACCTAAACCCATAACATTCAAGGTAGTCAAGAACAAGTGTTCTTAACCTAATTTGTGATCTGTCTATATGTGAGGTTTTACCTAGTATATATAGAGTAAGCATTAACCCTTTGTCTGCCGTTATGATTCTCTCTTTACTATCTGGTTAATGCTAATTAATCTAAATTTTCATCCTATACTATTTTCTTTACATTATTCATTTACATCGGTCTCTTACCTAAATGAAAAAAGGTCGATCCAAGGCCCATAACCCAACATGCCCCCAGCCTTATGCACAGGCAAATAAGGCTACTACTAGCTTAAAGTTGTACTTGATCACCAAGGGTCGGCCCAAGACCATAACCCAACATGCCCCCAGCCTTCTAAAGAAGGTTATTGTAGATCCCTTTTCACTATCGACTTCCGAGCTCGCGCCTTTTCCACAACCCCTCATTAAATGCATTATGCCATGCGTCCCATCATCTGACTGTTTCGTCTTCCCGGCCCACGTGTCGTCAAATTGGAGCGGGTCAGCATTTTCTTCGCATTGATAGATCTCCATTTCATTCACCTGCAAAAAAAATATAATTTAATTCGGCATCTCCTTCCTAAACTAGACCGATTGTTGTTGAAATTTTTTTCATCTGATAAATCTCCATTTCCTTCACCTGCAAAAAATATAATTTAAATCGGCATCTCCTTCCTAAACTGGACCGATTGTTGTTTGCATTTTTTTCATCTCATAAATGTCAATTTCCTTCACCTGCAAAAAATATATTTTTTGGTACCTTATCAGGCTCTTCACCTGTTTAAGGATTTTTTGGTACCTTATCAGGCTCTTCACCTGATTAAGGATTTTTATTTGGACCAAGCATCTAGCTTGGCACCATGATCAACATGGAATTTATTTGGACCAAGCATCTAGCTTGGCACCATGATCAGCATGGATTTTATTTGGACCAAGCCTCTAGCTTGGCACCATGATCAGCATGGATTTTATTTGGACCAAGCATCCAGCTTGGCACCATGATCAACATGGATTTTATTGGACCAAGAATCTAGCTTGGCACAATGATCAGCATGGATTTTATTTGGACCAAGCATCTAGCTTGGCAGCATGATCAACATGGATTTTATTTGGACCAAACATCTAGCTTGGCACCATGATCCACATGGATTTTTTTTGTATTGGACCGATCCTGCTCCTACAAGTGCTCTTAACCTAATTTGTGATATGTCTATATGTGAGGTTTTACCTAGTATATATAGAGTAAGTATTAACCCTTTGTCTGCCGTTATGATTCTCTCTTTACTGCCTGATTAATGCTAATTAATCCAAATCTTCATCCTATACTATTTTTTTTTTTTTGCATTATTCATTTACATCGGTCTCTTACCTAAATGAAAAAAGGTCGGTCCAAGACCCATAACCCAACAAATTGACTTCTTGGAAACAACCTAAAATACTTTTTACCAACCTTTGGCCATTAATTATCTTTATTATGAGGAGACTTGTTGAAGAGTAGGGAATTATTTAACATTGAAATTTGAATTAGGTTATAAAAGTGGTGAAGAAATTAGTAGAATGATTAGATATAAATTTAACTTAAGTGATGATAATGTTGTATAGTTGATACCTTGCTTAGCTTTTAGACTTGAAAGAAAATATATGAATGGTTGAATTATTTGAATGTTAATTGAAACTAGTGAATTATAAATGTTGAATTGATAGGATTAAGTTTTTTTCGTGATGTTCATTTAATGTTATTATAAAGAAGGATGTGTATATGTTGGAATTATTGTTCAATTTTGATGTTGAAGTATAAAAAACACTTTTCTTTTTAATCTAATTTATAGATCTGATAATCAATTGGGAACTTTGAAAATCTATTTGGGTCTTTCTTTCAATTTGGTGTAAATTAGAATGTAAAGTTTTGGAATGGGTAATTTTTTTTTTCTGTAAAAGGTAAGTCGTGCATCACATATAAAAGATTCTACGATCAAAGAAGTGTTCAAGACAAACAAATTCACTAAACAAAATTAAAGAAGTTGCGTCGACTTTAATATAAATAAATTTTGCATATTGAAATCGTATACACAGGAATGATTTTAGTTAACTAAAAAAGGGTAAAGTTTTGTTTGGTAAGCACGATTTCAATAGTGTAATTTTATTGAACTAAATTCGTGCTATAGTGAAACTTCACTTCAATAAAATTAGATTGAAATCGTGTTTATTAAACACAACTTCACCTTTATTATTATTTTTTGTGATTTTAAAATTAAACTTGTTTTTTTTTATATACTTTGAATGATTTAATAATTAGTAAATGGATAAAATAATTGTAATAATAAAATAATTTTAAAAAGATTGTATTGTTATTTTTTTCATGTAAAATGTATTTAATTAAAAATGATTTTAGAATCCTAAATATAACCTTAAATGATAAACTTTAAAAATTAAACCGTAAACTTAAATATTAAATCCTAAATTCTAAAACTTACAATTGAAAAAAATTATATTTATTAATAAAAAATCTTGTGAAAAATATATAAAAAAATAGTGATACTATCTAAAAAAGAAATATGATATTTAAAATAATATATGCTTTTTTTCTAAAAAAAATAGTATGGAAGTTAAAGTTTTCTATTTTTTATTTTATTTTAGTTCATTTAATTTTAGAATTGAACCGTATATATAGCTTGTGATATTTAAAATATCATCAAAAGACGATCAAGAAATTTCTGATGAAGCATTATGTGCTTCCTGGACTATTCGACCTTTCGGTTAAAGTTAGAAACAATTCCAATTAGAATAAGTTTTCAGATACAAAACTTCGTATACAAATATAAAAACAATATAGTAAGGTGCAATATGAATTTTAGTAAGACCCAAAATAGTTATTAACAAAGTCCAAGATGAATTATAAATTATGGAATTAATAAAATGTAATAATAAAGGTTTGAACTTACACTACAGAAAAATTCAATTTATTTACGAAAAAAATTCGTAGGTAACAGTCAAAATTGTAGGTAAATCAACATTACCTACGGATTATTCACGAAAAAAAATCCGTATGTAATGAAGGTTACTCAAAATCAAGTTCCTTGAAAAATGTCCATAAAAGCTTTAATCATTACACCAGTTAAGTTTTGTTATCATATTATGATTATTATTATACTTATGAGTATAATTATTAATATTAATATAATTAATAAAATAAAAATTAATAACATTCTTCATATATTTAATATTATTAATATTGTTAAATATTTTTAATATTATTAAATATTTTTAATATTATTAAATATTCTTAATATTATTAAAATTCTTAATATTTTTAAATATTATTAATATTATTATTATTAATATTATTAAATATGATTTTATAATTCTTTATATTATATTAATAATTTTAATATTATGTATATAATTATTATGATAATAGGTGGTAGGTAATAGAGATCCGTGAATGATAATTCGTAGGTAATAGAGATTCGTGGGTAATAGTTGATAGGTAATTGAGATCTGTAGTAAAAGTTGGTAGGTAATAAGATCCATAGATAATAGTTGGTAGGTAATGCTAAATTTACCTACGGATTCAGAATCTGTGAGTAATAGTTGGTAAGTAATGCTGAATTTACCTACGGATTCAGAATCTGTGGGTAATGTCCGTAAGTAATGTTGGTCGTAGGTAATATCCGTAAGTAATGCTGCATTTACTTACGAACTCAGATCCGTGGATAAAAATTCATAGATAATACTGATTTTTTTTGGTAGTGTTAGTAAATAAAATTACAAATAAGAGAGTTAATATTTTTTAGTATAAATAGGAGACTTGATGAGGAGGTAAGAAGAAGAATTGTTTTGAGAGATTATATAACTCAAATATATTATGACTTTGTTATTGGAGAACTTGTAGATCTCACCTATTGTCAACCTGAGAGGTCATGAACATTAAAAAAAAAAAAAAAACTACAATAATTAGCGTGAAGGAAAAACTTATTTAAAAATTGAATAATTATTTTTTAATTATTGAACTACATATATTTCATTAAAAAATTAATATTATTTAACTAAACAATTATAACGCTATTTTTAACTTTTTGATTATATATTTAAAATGTCATAATATTATTTAAAATTAT
>Ga0123342_1002876_pt1 | contig 28249 bp, 13 predicted proteins | sample Turbeawhitnodule_FD_89960 | JGI IMG/M metagenome (GOLD analysis project Ga0123342, IMG submission 89960) | Root nodule microbial communities of legume samples collected from Mexico - Turtle bean Mexico white nodule | ecosystem: Host-associated > Plants > Roots > Nodule | place: Mexico: Nepantla... | reverse complement strand
TGAAACTATTAAAGCCATTCATCTCGCTTGACTGATCGCCCCTACCAATACCTTTTCTTTCACTTCTACTCCTCACGGCATTAAAGTCACCACAGACACACCAAGCTAACTCTTGAGAGTCTAATTTAGCATTAGAGAGCTCCTCCCATAGAGTCTTCTTAGCACTCAGGATATAGGGTGAGTAGACGTTGACCACGGCACACCTGAACGAAGATTTTAAATGCTGGCCAAAAACCACAATATATACCCTCTACCCATAAGGTGATTTTCGTAGCAGAAGGCTTCTTTGTACCACATGGATAGCAAGCTTCCACTCCCTTCATCCCCTCTATTATGAATCCAACCAATTTTGTTCGCAGCCCATAAGGAAAAACACCTAGCTTTCGTTTCTTGCACGCACACAAAATCCGCTTCCTCCCTTCCTATTATATGCCTCAAGTAGCTAAGGAAAGTATGCTCTTTTTATTTTTGATGTTTTTTAATTAAGAATATTACGTTTTTAAGAATTAAAATTGATTGTAATATTTTATATTTATTTATATTAATTTATTTATATTAATTTATTTATATATTATTTAATTTATTAAATTATTATTGAGATTTACTTATTTTTTAAGTATTAAATTTTATTTTATTATAATATTAAAATTTGATTTAATTTTATTGTTGTTGTTTTTATTTTATCAACTATAAAATACTATATTAATAACTAAAGCTAAATAAATAGATTAAAAAAACTAAAAGTAAAATAAAAAAAGAATTTTTCACTTTTAAAAAAAGATTAGAGCGAACGGCAATTTAACAATTTGAACTAGTATTTAACTTAACTTAAATGGGCCACCGACCCGTCTGTATTTTTACGGACCGGTTGACCATTTTGACACCTCTAAATGCAGCCCCCATGACCGTGAAATCGGTTTCACAGCAATGCTTTCGGAATATGTTGTTCAAAGATTCTGTGTCATTGATTCCAAAATGTTTTCTTGTTGGTGACTCATTATTCAGCTCTCACTCTATATAAGTACACTCCATATGCACTGCACATAACAACGTGTACTGTTTTTCCTAGTCTAAGTTCACTACTTGGTATTTACTAGTGTTTCTCACAGAGTTCTTTGAATCCTTCCTTGATTGAAACATTACTTACAAATTTTTTTTAAGGTGAGATGGATTCAAGTTTATTGCTATCAGAAGTTGATGCTGTGCCCCACTTGCCCACGAATTTCATTTGGCCTAATGAGTACTTGGTGGATGTCCAAGGCGAGCTCCAAGCACCAGTAGTGGACCTTGATGGGTTTCTGAGAGGGGACCAAGAGGCCACACAGTATGCTGCCAAACTCATAAGGGAAGCCTGCTTAAACCATGGTTTTTTCCAAGTGATCAACCATGGCGTTGATTCACGTCTCATTCGTGAAGCACATAGTCAAATTGACACTTTCTTTAAGCTCCCAATTCACAGGAAATTGAGTGTTCAGAAGACACCAGCTTCCATGTGGGGCTACTCTGGTGCACATGCTCATCGCTTCTCCTCCAAATTGCCATGGAAGGAAACCCTCTCTTTCCCCTACCATGAAAACACCTTAGAACACGTTGTAACCAACTACTTTAAGTCCACCATTGGAGAAGACTTTGAACAAGCTGGGTAAGATACTAATGCACTCTGACTCCTGCAACAGTTTATTTTTTAGTAACGCATGACATCTGTCATTTTTATCATTTTTTTTTTCACATCATGTCATTTCTTCTTTTTTATCTCTTTATTTCGAGACATTATCAAACGTGTCACGTTCAGATTGTTGTTCATGATCCATGCATTTTTTTTCTTTTTCTTTTTGAAGTCATCTTTACCTAGTTTTTATATAAACTTTGTCTTGCTCTATGGATGACATTGAAACGCAAGAGTTGTGGAATTTCCAGAGTGATATTCCAGAAGTACTGTGATGGTATGAAGCAGTTGGGGTTGAAGCTGGTGGAGCTATTGGCCATAAGCTTAGGCGTGGATCGGTTGCATTACAGAGAGTTGTTCTCAGATGGATGCTCCATCATGAGATGCAACAACTACCCATCTTGCCAACAACCGAGCCTTACATTGGGAACAGGACCACATTGTGATCCAACGTCTATAACCATACTTCACCAAGATCTTGTTGGGGGGCTTCATGTTTTTGCAGACAACAAGTGGAAGACGGTTCAACCTCGCCTTGATGCCCTTGTTGTCAACATTGGAGACACCTTCACGGTAGGCCCTATAAACACTTCCACTATTCACTATATTATTACCACCTTCGACTACTCATTAACCACACTCAAAAGGTTCACATTCATTTATGAATAAAAGTATAACTCATTCTGCTTTTAGTCTCTATTTAAATCTATTCACTTCATTAAACTAATGTATTTTTACCCCTTATATAAAGATAAAACATATACTTAAATATTTACACATGCTTCAGCAGATTTGATTAAAGGATTTCATGGCCAAATGTTAAAGATATTGCTTTGACCAAGTTACAGATCGGGCCAAATTTATTCACAGTGGTTATGACAATTGAATACCACGGGCCTTGCATTTAGAATTTTTTAAAAACAATTATAGAGACTGTTAACATTTAATTTGGCCGTTTTTTTATATGTAATATTTTATAATATAACTCCACGATTACTTGAGTATTCATGGGACTGATCCACTATAACTAATGTAGATCACTATTTAGCTAACTATATGTATTCTATTAAATTCATAAATTTCTGACTTCAATATTTTCTCTTTAAAATTTTCTAGCAGTTTCATCTTTCTCTGTCTTATCTTATGTTCTTTAAGTTTTTCTAACATTTTTTCTTAATTAACAATATTGTTATTTTAAAAAAATATTGATATATGTGTGGGAAGTTGAAAGAATAACGCTACATTAACCGTAAATTTATTAAATATTACATTATTAATAATTTTATATAAAAAATAGATTCTGTCCATTTTGTTGTTCAATTATAATTTTATAATTATTTATGTTAGATATTGTCAAAGTTGAACCCTAAAAGAAAATGGTTAAAGGATATTGCAATATATTTTTAAAAATATATATAATATCGATTTTAATTATATATAAAATAAATCAAATAATTTTAAAAGAATATAAATTGTTTATATATAATGTATATAAAAAGAATTGTTTTACTATTAAAATATGACATAATAAAAATATTATTATATAATATTTAATATAAAAAATATTGATTTGTTTAGGCACTTCTGATATATAAATTGTGTGGCTATGATATTATATATTTCCTATAATGTCCATTTTGACATTTTGTAAGTGATAATGTGTATCTGCCTATAAGTAAGTGATATTAATATATGTTTAATTTCTTTTTAGTAAAAAATATTTGGTGATCTGTTTTGGACTCAATTGTGAATATTGTTTTTAAAAATAGAGAAGGGAATATAGCTTCTTCGTGTTTTTGCATTGTGTATCTAAATTAATTTTCTTTAATAGCTCCATTTCAAAACAAGTTGCGGTGATGCTCCTCACTCTTTGCGCCACCCCTTAACGTGGTCATTAATAGTAACCTAGAGCATGAGGAAGATGTAGTAAGTATACATCAATAACAGGGTTTTAAAACTTATTCCAGAAAATAAATTTCAAACCAAAACCTACGAACATGTTAAATTGAATAATCTGCTGTGGAAATGCATTAGATTATCGTACATGCATGGAAGATATGCAGAGGGAGGAATGATGGAGTTGTTGATGGTTGTGCAGGCATTATCAAATGGGAGATACAAAAGTTGCCTGCATAGGGCTGTGGTTAACAAGTACAAGGAGAGGAAGTCGTTGGCGTTCTTTCTATGCCCCGAAGAAGACAAGGTGTTGAGAGCCCCAGATAGTGTTGTCGGCATGGATGGAACGAAACAGTATCCCGATTTTACATGGTCAGATTTGCTTCAGTTCACACAAAACCACTACAGAGCAGACCAAGCTACTCTGCCAAACTTCATCAACTGGTTGCTATCTTCCAAAACCACAAACTAGCTTTTCGCTAACCAACAAATCCATTCCCACATCCTACTTTACTTTTACAACCATCTTCAACACACTATCTCATCTAAATTCTCCCTGTAGTTTTCCCACCTACACTCCAAAACTTTTCAATCCCATCACCATATCCATGTCTCTTGCACTTTGCATATCCATTCGCCTTAATCTTTTCTCTACCAGTTTTTCTGCACCTACATATTCGCTGGATTCAAATTACTCCTCTCACATAATAATATGTATAATAACCTTAGTATTTCGCTACCTGGTACTAATCTTGAATTTAAATCAGTACAATCTATGGCTATTTATATTTAATATTGTTTAAATTATTAATGACAGCGTTATTATTAATGACAGCGTTATTGTACTAAGGCTTTGTTTTACGAGTAACCCATTACCCCCGTAATGGTTGATTGTGTGATTTGATTTTATTACAATCTCGTATATTCACTCTTGGTTTTTTTTTTTTAAGAAAAGTCGTAGTGAATGAAGCATATAAGCAATGCTCTCCGCCAAGAACATGAGATATTATATATTCTACATGACAGTGTGCTCATTGTCATCTTCTATAAATTTGTTTAATTCAATCACTGCCCTTTAAGTGATAAATCTTTGGCCCGTGGTGCTTTTGAATGGTAATTTTTCCGAGAAGCAGTTCCAAGTCCGCTGAGGTAATAAGCAGAAAAGAGTTTAAATTGGACTGATAGCCATAAAAAATTATTACTTTGAAGCAGATATCATATCACACATCACAGTATACGTATACTTTTCATAGAAATCATTTCTAGCCCATTTTGGCGTGAGCATTGTATTCCATTATACGCCAAAAAGTGTTTGTCTGCAATCTGAAACACAAACTGCCAACAGACACTTTGCTGCCAATCTGAAACCTTTTTCCGTACTTTTTACCTTTTATTTATGGACTGATAGAATAACGGAACGGGTTAGGCGCAATGCTGATTGATTGAAACATCAATGCTTTACGTACAAAAATAACAGATTCTTCTATAGAATTCGTTAGTGTACTCCAGTTTTTCTGTCTAGCCAGCAGATATAGCAATAGGAAGCCTTATAAATGATGCAATAATATCATCAAACATTTTTTCCAACACCAACGCTATATCGGACTCATATATGCAACAATACAGTATGAAGACTCGTGTCTAACTTTTATTGCTTCAACATCCTATCAAAATAAAAAATACACCCTCTTACATAAAATCAAGGACTGTTTGTCCAAAAAAATAATCGAAGACCTTTGCATTGATAAGAGTTTTTGTCCATATATACAAATTCCTAAGATTATAACTTTACCTTTTATCATTAATAGATATAATCATTCACACACGTTTTCTTTTCTATCACTTTTCCCAACTTTTTTTAACAATTTTTTCTTCCTTCGTTTGATTCCCTCCCTCCCTTCTCTCCCACGAATAAAATTGGGTAGTGGAAGGAGACTTTAGCAATAAAAAATGAAACATGAAAATACTAACATTAGGTTGGATAACATAGATTTTCCTACCATTTGTCGGGGGAGGATAACAAATTCTTGACAGCTGCAATCACATAATACTAAAACACTATCCATTTTTTTTTTGTTTGGAGGATGTTACAGAATAAATGTATTCTTATTGATAGATCTAGATAAGTTATTAGTGATAATTTAGAGGAATCTATCAGCTATTTATTCTTCACTTGTTAGGTAACTAACCAAATCTAGAATATATGTGACTAAGTCCACACAAAAATGATAAAAGTTCGAGTAGGTTAAGCACATACAAAAATACTATTTTTTTAATGTAGTAATGTCAGCTTAACAAATGTTTAAGTAACTGACATGGTAGCATCATCTTTGTCGATACTCATAATGTTAATGAAAAAAAAAGGCACCCAGAACTTTCGAAACTTGCATGACATTTTCTAACTTTCCTCTTTTCGTTTTTCCCGTCTTAGTTTCATTTGTTGTTTTTTTTTCAATCTTGAGTTTCTTCCCGTTTTCTTCCTAATCCTACATCTGGCTTGCATTCATGGTGATGAAGAATGACTATTTTAAGGTAAATATTTTTTAAAACCTATTTTTTATATTGGTGAGTAGAACACAAACCCTAACTATGATTTAGGGATCAAGTTTGAAATCAACCTCAAATCAAAGTCCCAATCTCATTGTGGAAATTGATGTTTCTGCTCGGTAACTGTGTTCGACCGATGTTTCGGTGCCATGGAGGAGATGACGGAGAAAGAGGAGAGATTGGGTTCTTGGGCTTTGACCACCTCTTCGACAATGATGAAGTGGCTGTGACATTGAGTGAATTTTCTTGCTCTTGCATAGTCCTTTTCAGAATAGGCTGTGAAACATTGAAGGTGGTGGCAAGTAGGTGGTGGAGTGGTGGCATTGTCGTGTTCATCGTTAATTTGTCAACATTATCTACGTAATGTTGATCGTGGTTATTTTTTTTGCTCTTTATTTCTTCTTTTTCTTTCGTTGGATGGTTGGAGAGAACTAAAGTCCAAACCATTGTTATCTCTCTCTTCACGTTGCTCTTATTTTTTTTTAACGTGGGCTAAATCCACACATAGCCATATGTTTTTTTCTGCTAAGGTCAGGGTTCTCCTAACTCATTCAAAATAATGACATTATTTTTTAGTGTAGGCCAAATCCAAACAAAGTTATTTTTTTCACTAAGGTTAACACCTGTCTAACCCTCTCAAATATATTTATATTTTTTTTTCCAACTTTATCTTGACTTACATAAAGGTTTTATTTTACTTTTTTTTTTTCAAAACAAATAGTGTCCTCTAAACTCATTCTAAAGTTTTATAAGTAAATATTATTCTTTTTCTTTTGCTTTGTGTCTATTTGATGGATACTACTAGTGTCTTAGTGCATAACCGATGCTAAATTACATAGCTTCTAATCTTTTAGTGTGAAAGTTTTCACCAACACTACTTGGTCATAAATAATACATTAGTGACCGTTTCTTCCTTATTGTATCGGTTCTTGGCTGACTCTAATATGTTATTGTTAACTCATGAGCCTCACCTGATGGAATAACAAATGACTCATTTTTTGACTTTCAAACTCACCATAGCCTCATTGGCCTACGCCTGAGGGGGGGGCATGTTAGGTCATGGATATTGCCCAATAGTTGGTCATTTATGGTCGTTTTCTAACCTATGTATCTAACGTTATGAGGGAACACAGGTCAATGGATCTTAATCAATTAGCCATAACCACTCAATTAAGACAAAATCATGACTAAAGATGAAGATGTTACAATTCAGTCTATATATTTTATGCTCTACAGATACTTGAGCGTCAGAATGTCATCACAGAAGAAACCCCTCGTTTCTCAAAAGTTGAATCACTAGAGCTTAAAGTGACCACTAGGAGCTCATCCAGATTCTGACTGATCTCGAGCTGACAAGAACAATTACTTTCTTGTAGTGATAACACATAAAAGTTCTATATATTTTATCAAAAAAATTATACTTTAAATGATATATTTATTTACTTTTATTGAATACTTTTGGTATCTATTCCTGGGTTGGGTTTGTGAGAAATATAAGTTGAGCTGTAATTTGTTGGAATAAATATATGGTTGATTATATTTTCTTCTTATGCCTTTCTTCTCAAAACCTTTAACATTTTTCCAAGACAAACAATAAATCTCAGCAATTTTTTTTTTACATGAAGAGTAGAATATGTCTGTAACTATATACACAGTCTGATTTCTCACTTTTACGTAAAACAATTTTCAGATACATTATTAATAATAATAAATAAATAAATGATGAATTAAACTAAATTTTGCCGGTAATTAACTTACTTTTACTTACAAAAAGGCTGGAATAATTTATAAAGTTAATAAGGTATATTAACTTATTTTGTATTCAGAAGAGTTTAAGTCTATATCCACTTGATTAAATAGATTTTGGTAAAAAAAATAAATTTTAAACCAAACTCAATCTTAAAAATGTAGTTTGTAAGGAGAGAATTATCCTCATATTCACATTATATCTAATTGATATTTCGATCATTTTAATAAGTTTCATTATCTTATTCATAAATTTTAGGACGAATAGTTTTATAAGAAACTTTTCATGTGTAAGAAGATATAAAATAAATATTTAATTACTTCACAACATATTTTTTTCCTGTATTCATTCTGTGGACGATGATATTTCATTCTCAATTGAAGGGATCATGCATACATTTGGGTGAATTTTCACCTTATTTTGATTTCGTTACATGGAAATCGGAATTAAAATGACAAAATATATAGAAACATAGAGAACTAGCAATGACACGAGAGGCCATATGTGTATACCCATGGGAAGGACCCTATAGAGGATAGGATAAGAAGACGACTACTGACAAACAGCAGCAAATTTTCGATAATTTATCAGGTGGATGATAACGAAAGACAAATCACTGTCTTTTTTTCTTTGGGGGATTGATAAGTTAGGGTTTGGATTGATTTTTAAAGGGGCTTGGTTGGTAGGGGAGTCCCTCACCTGAAGGCCACCTTCTTAACAAGAATATAGAAAACATCATACTTCCATGGACCACTTTGCATATGCATTTACATGTACAATAATTGTAAGGAAAAGACAAAAAGTGACATCAGTAATTGGAGGACATGATGCCTTTATCAATAGGGCCCATAGGTTGTACATAGTAATGGAGGGTCAAAGATCTTTGTTACGGTTTTACATGCCTCCATCATATATACATTTGAAGAGAAAACTCATGCGATATTATGACTATGATAGATCATGGACTCAATTGTGATGGCTAAGGATCAATATAACGTCCCCAGTGTGATTAATCAATGTTTTCGATTTTGTCGTCAACAATGTAACTCATTGTGTTTTGTGAGTTGAACCACCTAATTAAAGTACAAATTTGGTTGTAACTTGTTAACTCCTGATTCTTAACAACATCTTGCTGATTTATGGCTTTAGCACAAATCCTTACAAGTCTTACGTCTTTGGAGATCACGAAAGTCTAAACATCTTCAACCATCACTCTCTTTTATTTCTCTACTGTATATTGAGTGCTGCACAAAATGTGTAGAATACATGGCTGGTTAAGGATACACCTTGGTAGGATATGCAAATTTTTTGTAATAGACAATTGCTTGGACAGGATTGAGTTATAAGTAGTCCATTTTTGTTATAAAATGATTGAACTATTCCTTAAATATTTTAAATCTTTTCAATTTATCTTATGTTTTGTTGATAATCAATGTCTTCAATGTTTATGCTTTAGTGTTTTTGGAACATTGATTAACATATTTTTTTTATAGGCAAGTCTGGCAATAAGAAAATCTCACATAGAGACCCAAATATTCTGTCTCTGAAATCAATATTTTTCGTCTCTCCGTTGATTTATATGGTATAAATTACTCTAATAAGTTAAATGTAATAATGCACAGAAATATAGGTTTAGAGGGACCTGCTTTTATTCTTTGATTTTTATGATACATTTGACAGGAGGCAGTAAAAGTATAATGGATTTGGTATAATCTAGATTTGTTTAAAAGAAACAGTTCACTCCGTACTGAATTTAATTTTAAAACCAGATCAATTTTTGTTAGAACCAGTTTAGTTTTAAACGAATTCAGTTAGATTCAACCATAAAAAAGTTCGGTTTGAACTGTTTTTTTCGCAACCCTAGCTAAATCATCATGAGAACAAAGGCCTGACATGGAATCTATAGTAATGAAGATCACCAAGCAAGTAAAAACACATGCACAAAAAGAAAGCAAGGGATAAAACAGCCAAAAGTAAAAAACAAAGCAACATAAAACATCTAAGTAACAAACACGAAACTAATTACCAAATTTTAGAAACTCAATGAAATCAAAACTACTGCATTGAGACCTGCAAGTTAGAGAGAAAAATATTTCTTAGTAAAATAGAGTACAAGTTAGTATGTGTTGGCTCAAACAGAATCATAATTAGGGGTTTCAAACTCTCGTGTTCTATGGTTCTATTAGGAATCTTGGACAAGAAAAAGAATAAATATTCACCCTCAACTCTCGTATTTACCCTCGAGTTCTGCAATTTCTATTAGGGAGTTTCTAACTCTAACATGCCAAAGTTCGAAAGCATAATGGTTAAAACATTAAGACAAACAACTAAGTAAGAGAAAACCCCTCCACTTGGTCCACGCAATTGCGTCTTGTTGATAAGTTATATTTATTATTTGATTTTAGTTAAAAAAATTAAATAAAAGAAGATATATGGTTAGCCTAGTCGATGATATAGTCGTTGTTAGGCATGTGTTAGCGACCGACACAAATTTTGTGTCTGATTTTAGCGTCGTTTTGCGTCGGTCTGAATCAACGTAAAATTATTAATAAATGTCAGCTTCCTCTTCTCGCTACTATAAGAAAATTATGAAATAGAAACTAATTTTAGAGACAAAAAATAATTAGTTGTTATAGTGACTAAATTAGAAACCATTTTAGAGACTAAAATTTTTTTGGTTTTTAAATTAGTTTCTATTATTGTTAAATGGTTTCTAAACTGATATCTAATTAGCAACCAAAGTTTTTGCTACCAAATTTAGAAACTAAACAATTGGTAGTTAAAACCTTGGTAGCTAATTAGATACCAATTTAGAAACCATTTAACAATAATAAAAACTAATTTAGAAACCATTTTTTTTAGTTTCTAAAATGGTCTCTAATTTATTTACTATAGCAAATATTTATTTTTGGTTTTTAAAATTGATTTCTATTTCATGTTTTTCTTGTAGCGCGCGATCATTCTTCCCCAAAATAAAAAATTCCCGAAGTTCAAAACCTAATTTTTTCTTTCTGTGCAACTCCCTCCCTCTGCCGCTTCTTCTCTATGACGCCACTTCCCTAGTCGCTCCCTCTGCTCTGTCACTTCGTTAGTCCCTCCCTTCTCTCTGTCGCTTCCTCTCCATGACATGTTCTCCTATCTTGCAACTTCCATCTTTCTTTTCTTTTGATCTCACAACAATAAACAAATAACTTATGTATTTATTTTTTCCTTTCATTTCCATTTATTGTCTCAGGCGAAACTTTATATTGAAGTTTCAGTTTCGATTGTTAAATAAATTGTTTTGGTTTAATCAATTTTTTAGATCAACATCTGTTAAAATTGTAGTTTGAACCAGGTTAGATTAAAATTTGGCGACTAGATATAAATTTTTTTAGTGAAATAGGTTGATTATTTCTTATACTATGAGTGTGAGAGAAGAAGTTAACTGATGACTTATTTAATTCTTACTCACTCACTAGAAGAGTGTTATGTGGGCGCAACAAATATTTTTTTTACCAGCTCTTAGGCGTCGGCCTAGTTCACACAGTTTTTCGTCACTAATTTGCATCGGCTTGGCCATGCAAATTGCGTTGGTTTTATGTCGGTTCCCCCCACACACACAAATTACGTTTGTTTTACATCGGCTTAGCCCATGCAAATTGCGTCCATTGTACGCCGACTTGGTCCATGCAAATTGCATCCTCTCATTTGTCGACGAAAAATTCACTTTGCTTCCATGACTTTTTGGTCCACTATTTGGCCCACGCATGACCGATGTTTTATCATCAATTTTTGTTACTTTAATTTTAATTTAAAATTAAAATTACAAATTAAAAATTAAAAATAAAAATTGAAAATTTGAAAATAAAAACTCACCTCTAAGTGAGAATGGAGGAGTTGTGGCCGTGGAACAAAAGCAATGTGGTACGACTATGGACATGCAACAACAGAAGGATTTGTGGCACCGAAGAGGAAGAATACTTGCACCGAAGAGGAAAAGTAGTGGCTGCGGAGAAGAAAGAAATTTTTGAAGGGGTGCTGAACGAAGAGTAGCAAATGAAGTTGGGGGCAAATGAACAACAGTGGTGTAAGACAAAGGAGCATAATGGAGAAGAAAGAGTAGTAGCGTGAATGAGCAGTGAAGCGCGAACTTGAAAATATATTAAAAATTATATATTACATCGGTTCTTAGTAATAAATATATATATATATATATTTACTCATAATGATACATATTACACAGATTGGGTCATCCAACCGTGTAATATATGTTGTCAAAAATTAAATTAGGCACCATATATTATACCGATTTGAAGACCCGACCGATGTAATATATCATACTCATAATATTTTTTTTTTAAACGTAAGTGAGAGCATGATATATAACACCAATTGAGTTATCTAACTGGTGTAATATACACTTGCTAGAACAAAAAATATTTTTTTAAAATATTTAAGTGTTGGCAGAATATATTACACCGATTAGTCTGCGTCATTCAACTCGTGTAATATGTATAAAATATTTAAAAAAAACCTCACCATATTTTTTTGTTTGCACCAGATCTCGTTTGACCGCCTATAAAGTCATTATAAAATGTCTTTTTTATACTGGTGTTTCTTGAATAAAGAGGACTTCTAGAGACAATGTTTCATTTGTTATTAAAACCTCACATATCTCAATCATCTCAAGTGCCCGAAGTGCAAGGTCTAGGGGAGCCATGGTATGACCCAATCAATTGTGACAACTTGTCAGAGGCAAGTCAGAAACAGTTTTATTTTATTTTGACATAGTGAAACTGTTAATGGTCAGAGAATGAAATTTACTTACATACTAAAATTGGAAATTCATTCCCATTTCTCGTCAATTCCGTAAATGGAGCAAAATCTCTTAAAAAACAATTGGCATGGAATGCCAACATATCTTTTTCTATGAGCCCAAACATTTTTCTCTCGTGTATTGGACCGTAAGACGAACCCAACTTAGACAGAAAAGCAACTGAACTGGCCAATTACCTTAACTACTTGGGGCTGCTTCTTCCTACACCTCCATACCTTCTTGTGTCACCCCATAAGTTTTTTGTATTCCAAAAATACTCTTTTTAATATTCTGGATTACATAATCCGGAAGTTTTTTTCTAGATCCAGATTTAGCTTTCGGATTATGTAATCCAGAAGTCTTTTATGATTAGCTTCGGGATTACATAATCCAGAAGTTTTTTTCTAGATCCAAAATTAGCTTCCGGATTATGTAATCTGAAAGTCTTTTTTTTCAAATGTGTGATTAGCTTCCAAATTACATAATCCGGAAGTCTTTTCTAAATATGAGATTGAATTCCGGATTATGTAATCCAGAATATCTCCAGATTACATAATCCATAGGCTTATTATTTCAAATCCAAGGGGTGGAAAAAAGGGATAAAACAGTATTTTCATATTTAGCATGGGGGTGGCACAAGAAGGTATGGAGGTGTAGGAATAAAGAGTCACTACTTGGATCCTAGAATTCATTCTTTTTCCCTTTTAAGGCCAATATTTAAAAGACATATTTCTTCTGCCACCTCCATACACAACATGAAAATACATTTTTATTTTTCTTGTGTCACTCCTATAGAGTAGTTTCTGGATTAATCCGAAAACTCATTTGAAAAATGACTTTCGGATTACATAATCCAGAAGTTAAATAAGACTTCCGGATTATGTAATCCGAAAGCTAATTAACAATTTGAAAAATGACTTTCGGATTACATAATCCAGAATATTATAGAGGAATATTTTTGGAAATTCGAAAATTTATGAAGGTGAGAGAAGAAGGTATGGAGGTGCAGAAAGAATAAGTCTGTTTAAAATAGCAACGGCCTTGAAAATTTCATAGGACAACGGAACAATAGAAGATTTCAACATTGCCTTTACCATATTACCAAAGGATATTCAACTTCTCGAATGACCTTTACTGACTCCAAAATACATTAGAGAAAAATTTCAACCCCTGTCCCCCTCTCTAGTCTTTTACCAATATAAAAACTTAGCACAAACTTTCTCAAATCACTAATACAGAAGTTATCAATCCACAACAGTGATTCTTCTACATAGTAGTTATGTAAAATAGAATTGTAGGTCCAATTGAAGCCTAGCTAAGAAGGTATCAAAGAGATTTATTCTCCCAAACCAAAAGACAAATCCAACTATTGTTAAAAAAAGTAGCAATTGAAGCTTGACTTCTATAGCCTGAAGTTTGAGCAATTCAAAATTCTTGGCCGTGTCAGCTATTACTTAATCACAAAGTTCTTGTTGATGAATTGGATGCAGCAATGGCTCCAGCACGAGACAATACAATAGTTGTGCTAGTTGCTTGCTTTGTAATGATCTCAGCAGCGTCCCAAACAATTCGCCCTAGCTGCCAACATAAATGTGGAACCGTTAACATTCCGTACCCATTTGGTACAAGGGAGGACTGTTACTTGAACAGCAACTTTTATGTTGCTTGTAACACAAGTCACAAGCCTCCCAAACTATTTCTGTGGAATGTGACAAAAAATATTGAGATCTTAGAGGTGTTATTGAATGGTCATTTGCGGGTAAAATCCCCTGTAGCTTACGTCTGCTATGATGAAAAGGGTGTGCTAGTGGATTCGGGGAATTCATCTATGACTTTACAAGCATTCCCTTTCTCCTACACCCAAAACAAGTTCGTTGGAGTTGGATGCGACACCCTCTCAACCATCAATGCAACAATTGGGAAAAACTACTCTGCTGGAGGGTGTTTTTCAATTTGTAGTAGTGTAGAAAGTTCAACCAGTGGATCCCAGTTTGGCATTGGTTTCTGCCAAACCTCTATCCCAAAAAACATTTTGGAATATCAAGCTCGTGTCATGAAATCAAATATGCTGCATAGGAATATGAATATTCCTTGTAGCTACTCTCTGTTGGTGGAAGAAGACTCTTTCAAGTTTTCCACGGATGACTTCATCAAACTGCAGAAGAGAAGAACAGTTCCCACAGTGCTTGACTGGGCTGTTGGGAATCTAACATGTGAAGAAGCTAAGAATAATTTGACTAGTTATGTTTGCCAAGAAAATAGCGTATGCATTGATTCTCAAAATGGACGCGGGTACCTCTGCGGATGCTTTGAAGGTTACGTGGGAAATGCATACCTTCATGGTGGATGCCATGGTATGGATTATGTTCCCACACTAAATGTGATTTGTTTGCTTGATAAAGGAATGAAATATTAACTTCTTTTTTACCTATTTCTTCACTAGATATTGACGAGTGTGCTGATCCGAGTCTAAATGACTGTTCAGACATTTGCATTAACCTACCAGGGAGCTATAATTGTTCCTGTCCCAAGGCCAGGAAGTACCTGGGAGATGGCAGAAAAAGAGGAAGTGGCTGTGTCTCGAATCTACAACGTGTGGTTAACGAGATTGTGATAGGTACGCATTACTTGTTTGGTTTGCAAAATAGTACTCAGTGAAAACAAGTTAACATGACAAATACAAAAGAAAAGCAAGGCATGTGAAAAAAGTGCATTTTGCTCCATTATTTTTAAGATCTTTGATCTGTTTGATTTTATTTTTCTTTTCACTTGTAGTCTATTGCTTTTTCTTTTTTGCTTGCTTTGAAGCTAAAAATTTTGGAGTTTTGCAACTTTATGTCAGTACATATTCCATAGGGGAAATCTTGATTCACAGCTCTTGAAATCTTAGAAATAGAAGTGATATTTGTTTGCAAATAGATAGTATGTAGTGTAATGATTAGTATCCGCTACCGAAAAGAAAGTTCGAGGAAAGGTGACCCTTAAATTAAAGTAATTCGAAGATAAACGTGAATGACATGCTTGCAAAACCATAACAAAATTAAAGACTGATCCAACAAGCAACTTTGTCAATGTAGGTGTTAGAGATCCCACATCGACTAGAGATTAGAGCCTTTCATTGTATATAAGTGGTACAAACCTTCCCATTGAACCGGTTTTATGGGGTTGAATTAAGCTTAAAGTCCACCTCCTAATAGTAGGAACTGGCATAGGCCTTGTGCTGTTGTTATTTGGTAGTGGCTGGCTATACCACGTGTTTGGTAAAAGAAAACGGGTGAGTCTCACAGCAAGATATTTTAAGAGTAATGGTGGCCTAATGTTACAGCAGCAAATTTCAAAGATGGAGGGATCATTCGAGATAGCTAAAATATTTACTGCAAGAGAGCTAAAGAAAGCCACTGAAAACTTTCACGAAAGCAGAATCATTGGCAGAGGAGGATACGGCACAGTTTATAAGGGGATTCTTCCAAATGACCAAGTTGTTGCAATAAAAAAATCAAAACTAGTAGATCACAGCCAAATTGAACAATTTGTCAATGAAGTGGTTGTACTTTCCCAAATTAACCACAGAAATGTGGTCAAACTCCTAGGTTGCTGTCTAGAGACAGAAATGTCTAGATGACAAATACACAACTAAGGTTTCTGACTTTGGAACCTCTAGATTGGTTCCACGTGACAAGTGTCAGTTGACAACATTGGTTCAGGGAACTCTTGGGTACCTTGACCCTGAATACTTTCAGACCAGTCAACTAACTGAGAAAAGCGATGTGTATAGCTTTGGTGTTGTACTTGCTGAGTTGCTTACTGGAAGAAGGGCACTTTCTTTTGACATGCCAGAGGAGAAGAGGAATTTGGCGTTGTATTTTCTTTCGGCTGTGAAGAATGATTGCTTGTTCCAAATTGTTGAGGATTGTGTCAATGAGGGAAATAGTGAGCAAGTGAAGGAAGTTTCTAACATTGCTCAATGGTGCTTGAGGCTTAGAGGTGAGGAAAGACCTGGCATGAAGGAAGTCGCTATGGAATTGGGAAGTCTCAAAACGATGACAACAACTTCATTGATTAATGCCACATCAAATGGAGCAGAATATGTTATTGGTGAAAGATCAGGTTCAGCAGAAAGAGACACTGCTAATTGTCACTATACTTATGCTAAATGTGCTGGGCCTGAGGATGATGCCATTTGCAACGATGTGATGTCACCGTTATGGGATGGTAGATGAAGTGTGCTTGCTTGGAGGTACTTTGTCTATGGACCAATTCGAAGATTCAATATATACATATCAAAGTTTTTTAATTTCATCATGCTTGAGTTCTGCATCAAAAGTAATAAGGTATTGTTGATGAGTCTTATTTTCAGAAACGTTAGAAAGTGGTTTGACAAAAACTATAATGTACCATTTAATGTTCTGCCACCATTGTTCAGATTATTACTAATGAAAATGTTTTCCCGTTTGGAAATTTGAATGGAAATATCATTTCCAACTAAGCAACGCTTGCTCTCTCAAAACATTCTCCTAACACTTTTCCTAGTACGATTTATAAAGAAACCAATTACTGTATTCAAAAGAAAAAATCGACATAATCAAAGGTGAAAAATTCAGTAGTTTTTCCATATTGCGATTTTAAATTAACTGATTGGCTTAACTGTTAAAAGGAATATAAGTCTTCAATAAATGAATAAAGTTGAAGAGAATTTGTGTTTAGGAGGCTATTACTTTGAAATATCCGGACTGAGATATCAACCATTGTTTGAATGAGCTTTGGACCTTTCTCCTCTTTAGGATTCGTAGTCTGAACCAGTTGTTATGAATCTTAAAGGTTGCTCACATCTTGGTGAAAATTCCATGCAAAGCTTGTAAATATTCTTGAGTGACGTCTATTTCTTCAACATCCATCTATTTTCATCCTCTGTTTCCTTTCTTTTACCTTTTATCCAGCATTTCAATTTAAGATAACCGATTCATGAAAGATTTCAATTCTCCTTTAATACCTTTCAATATATGAAATTTATTTTGTTGGTACGTTTAAAAGTTACTTATTAACTCGGTTATCTTATCTAAAAATTGTCAGTTTTTCTTAAAAAAAAAATAACTTCATAGAATTATAGTCAATGTTGCTTACAAATGAACCGCGAATAGAATATATTTACAAGAATTTTTATAATTATTAATAGAATTTACTCGATATATTTAATTATATATACATACATATAATAAATGTGCGAAAGGTAAAAATATATAGTAAAATAAGAACTAAATATATATGTACAAATTATTAGATAATTATATTAACTGTGTTTTAACAGAAACCTTCTTTCATCGGTTCATGCCTCCCAGAGCCGGCTGTCCGGCTCTTAGCTACCAAATCGACACAATCAAGGTATTTTAAAATTGTACATTTAAAAAAAATGCACAAATTAGGAGGGCGGAAATAGAATAAAGAAAGAAAAAATATGCTGAGAAAAACAAAGTAAAACAATTAAAATGAGAAAAAAAAGATGAAAAATAAAAATATTCTATAGAATCATTGATATATTAAAATTGTATGGGCATGCAACCACCAGTAGAATAGACTTGAAAAAGAAAAGGCATGTCAGTGCACTCTAAGCAGCTGCTACTGCAGGTGCTTCTTGTTGCCCTCCTTATTGCAAAAACTAAAACTCAAGCAATACCAAACCCAAACTGTTCATCAAAGTGTGGCGATGTCACCATTCCCTTCCCCTTCGGCATGTCCGACACTTGTTCCTTAGACACCTCTTTTCTCCTCACTTGCAACCAAACGTCTCCTTCATCACACACCCTTTTCCTTCCACAAACCAATATAACTGTGCTTAACATCTCACTCGACGGCCACATGCAAATTTCATGGCCTGTGGCCAGCGACTGCTACGCCGACAGAGGCAAACTCGTCAGGGAATCATTTCAAGACCTAAACCTCACAACTTTTCAAGTCTCTTCCAACAGAAACAGGTTGACTGTAATTGGGTGTGACACGTTTGGAATAGTGGTGGGAAGCGATTTGGAGGGAAAGAACTACACCATGGGATGCATTTCCTTGTGCAACAGGCTCCAAGACATCCAAACAAACGGGACTTGTTCCGGCACCGGTTGTTGCGAGACTTCGATCCCACGCGGGTTGTCGAGTTTCTCCTACGGTTCTGGGAGTTTGTTCAACCACACGGACGTAATGGAGTTCAACCCGTGCGGGTATGCGTTCCTGGTGGAAGATGGGGCCTACAATTTCTCCTCCACGGACCTCGTCAAGTTCGACAAAACCACGTTCCCCGTGGTGGTGGATTGGGCGGTTAAGAACCAAACGTGCGTAGAAGCTAAGAAAGAGGCTTCCAGTTACGCGTGCAAGGCAGAGAACAGTGATTGTTTCCATTCAGTTGAGGGATCTGGTTACCTTTGCAGCTGCTCAAATGGTTTCCAGGGAAACCCTTATCTTCTTCATGGTTGTCAAGGTATTACTACTATCTTTATCTACCTATTTACCATTCATTAAATGATCTATTTTGACTCATTAATAAAAATAATGAGAAACTCATTAATAAAGCTAAATAAAATAAAGATTTTAATATATTCTAATAAATAGTAACAAATATAAAAAATACTGCTACTTTCACTTTCTTATTTTATTTTCATGAGATTTAAGCAACTAAAAGTAAAAAGTAATGACTAAAAGGTAAATAATACAGAACCCATATTTTTCATATAAAATTACACAAGAGTGTATACATCTATAGGTGGTCAATCAGAAAATTGTTTTCTCATACTTTTCTTTTCTCAATTTTACTTAAAAAAATCATTAAATGAAAATTAAAAAAATTATTAGTATCTAAAATAATTTATATTATTAAACTAGTTTTTAAATTAATATTTAATTAGCTACCAACTTTAGAATTTAAGATAGTTAATATAAATAGTTTTGTTAGTCTTTCTAATTTAATTAATGATTTTTTTTTAATTTAATAATTTTTTTTGTAGTGTTTATATATATATATATATATATATATATATATATATTCCAAATTATGATATGATAGTTTTCTTTAAAAATTACGGCAACGTTTTATCCTTTAGGAATTCCTTTATTTTGTTTTAATATTTAATAAATTAATTTCATTGAAATGAATAATTAAAATAAAGCTTGAATATGTTATTCTTAAAAAAAACATTTTAAATATTAAATTAAATAACTCCATGTAAGCTCTAGTACCCGCCAACTAACTTGTTATTATTAGCTTTTGTTTCATTCCTTTCTGTGTGTATTATGAAGTGTAAAATATAATTATATAAATACAAAATAAAAATGGTTTACGTTATTTAGTATTTTTTAAGCAGCTAATTAAATTCGTTTGCACTTTAAAAAAAAATATAACTTTGGTCTTTGTATTCTATCGCATGATTGAGATTTTTTTTTTTTTTTTTATCTCTTTTTTTTAGCCAAGTGTGCTCTAAATTAATATATACTTTAATTTATATGAAAAATATTTTTAATTAATATGGTGCTCATTGTTATTTCTGTCTCACTTATAATTACTTGAACTCGTAAATGAACAAATAAATAGAAACAAGTTTTTTTTCTTAAAACTGGAGAAAAAGTGTAAGGTGAAAGTACACAATAAAAGAATAATGAATGAATGCATAATTGAGTCGTTATCCTGTAGATGTTAATGAATGCATGGGATCCAACGATTGCGTAGATGGGGCCAAATGCAGTAACTCTCCCGGTGGTTATAACTGTTTATGCCCAAAAGGATTTGAAGGAGATGGACAAAAATATGGAACAAGATGCACTCACAAATCTACCATCAACTCAAGGAAAGAAATCATACTCATAATTGCTTTGAGTGAGTATATATGCTGAAATTACAATAAATTTTATCCTTAATTATCTAAGAACATATATATAATATTGCATCTTGTGTACTTATACAGGTGTGAGTGTAAGCCTAGTGGCACTACTTGTGGGAAGCTTTTATGTGCATTGGGCATCAAAGAAAAGAAAGATCATTGAACTTAAAGAACAATTTTTTCAACAAAATGGTGGTCTTTTCTTACAACAACACATAATCAAGCATAAAGGATCAATTGAAACGGCTAAAGTGTTCACTGTAGAGGAGCTAAAAGACGCCACCGACAACTTTGATGAAGGCAAGATCCTTGGCCAAGGTGGTCAAGGAACAGTTTACAAAGGAGTATTGCTGGACAATAGAACTGTGGCAATTAAGAAGTCTAAAATCAGTGATCCAAATCAGATTGAGCAATTCATTAACGAGGTGATTGTGCTTTCCCAAATCAATCATAGGAATGTGGTAAAACTCTTGGGTTGTTGTTTGGAGACACAAGTTCCCATGCTTGTTTATGAATTCATTCCCAATGGTACTATTTATGAGCACCTTCATGATCATAATTGTTCTCTAAAACTTACATGGAAAACAAGGTTGAGAATAGCAACAGAAACAGCTGGGGCCATGGCTTATTTGCACTCTGCTACTTCTACACCAATCATACACAGAGATGTGAAAACTACAAATATTCTTCTTGATCATAATCTCATTGCAAAGGTTTCTGATTTTGGAGCATCAAGGATTTTCCCCCTTGATCAATCTCAACTAACCACTCTGGTGCAGGGAACACTAGGGTATCTTGATCCAGAATACTTTCATACAAGCCAATTGACAGAGAAGAGTGATGTCTATAGTTTTGGGGTTGTCCTTGCAGAGCTACTAACAGGGAAGAAGGCACTTTCATTTGATAGGCCAGAGGCTAATAGAAACCTTGCAGTGTACTTTGTTTCTTCAATGAAAACAGGCCAATTACATAACATTGTGGACAACCATATACTGCATGATGCAAATGTTGAGCAACTAACAGAAGTTGCCAATGTTGCAAATCGATGTTTAAAGGTGAAAGGAGAGGAAAGACCCACCATGAAAGAAGTGGCAATGGAACTTGAGGGACTTCAAATTATGGGAAAGCACAAATGGGAAAGTGTTAGTTCATCTTCAGAAGAGACCGAAAACTTCCTAAACTCGGCACCATCCATTCTTAGTGTTGAAAGTGGCATTAATTCAGGCTTTGATAGCTTAAACCAGATTTCTACGTCTTTGGGGGGTGGAAGATGATTACTTGATAGTAATTGTGGTATTATTTTAAAGGACAAGTTTTTTCTCACTTAGAATTAGGTGATAATACATGTCTAATGTCTAAATTGAGAATAACAAGTATCCCAAGTAAATCAATTTAGATTTTTTTTTCACTTTAAACTACAAATAAGATGCTTTAAGGCATGAGTAATGATAGATTCACTTTCTTAAGTGACATTTACATTTATTTGATGATAAATATATTATTATTTTATTTGAAAACTTTATCTATATATATTAATTTCTATTAGAAAATATAATACTTTATTATTAAAAGGAGTTGTAAAATCGAAGTGAGAAAAAAAGTTAGTGTAAAAAGACTTTTTTTTTTATGCTGAGACCGTAATATCAAATGAAAAATAATATTTTACAATTTTTGTATATAATTTTTGATTTGATGAATTTAAAAATAAATATATGATAAAAATAATATAATTAAGTAATATGAAATGATATTAAAATAATAATATTAGAAGTTGGAATATAATTATATAAAAAAATATGAAATTCTAAATGTATCATTACTTAAATATGATTTACCACTTCAATCCATTCAATTTGTTCTAGCCAAAATATTCAACTTGTCATTCCAATAAGTTAAAAGCATTTATAAAATCATACCAAACCAATTAAGAGTTGAATCCATAACAAATTCAAAGTTATGAATCGATGTAGCAACGACTGAATAAAGCTACTTTCAGCCGTAGGAAGCTAAAGGGTAATATATGATTTACCAATTCATATGCTTAAATTTAAGATAATAACAATTTTTATTATATGTTCTTGATTCTCCTTACACTTATATAAATATTTCAAAGTTGTAAAGTACTTGAAGAGAGAAACATATAATTACAAATAAACACAAGAGAGTTTTGTAAGGTGTGTTATGTAATAGAAGGGTACTATGTAATTAATTGAGAGTTATTTTGTGACAGTTATTTATCAATGGATTCAATTGTTTCTTCAAATTTTTTATCATTATTCTTCTATTTCTCCAATAAATGGGATCAGAGTTTCGGTTGAGATTTTGAAGAAAAAGAGTATTAAGAGAAATCAGGCTAAAGTGAGAAATGAGTGATCATATAAGTACAATTTATATTTTAGAGATTAATTTAAAATATAAAATTTTAATAAATAAAATTTTAATACTTTATTTAAATATTAATTTGAAAATTATTTATAAATTTTTATTATTAATAGAAACTATTTTAAATAAAAATAATTTTTTAATCTTTAAAATGTTCTTTAATTTAATCAAAATAATTATTTTAGTATCTAAAATTAATTTTTATTTAATATATTTATTATAATAAAAAATATTAAAAAGACATAAATTTTAATAATATATTTTTGTCAAAAAAACATAAATTTCATTTATACAATAAAATTTATGTAGTTATATAATTTTATCTCATTTTACAACTATAACTAATTTATTTGTTAGTTTACTAAATATTTCTAATCAAATAACAATTTCGAATTTACAAAGTAGGAACTTACTAACTATTAATTAACATAATAGTTTTGATTATTTGATTTTAATGATAAATAAAATTGTGAAATATTTATTTATTTATTTAAAAAATATAAGGACCTTTAAAAGCTTAAAAGGAAAAAAACGGTGGATCTAATTAAAATAATTAAAGTACTAAAAGTAAAATGTAACCTAAACCGTCAATATTTCTTTTACCTATTAATTCACATATAGTTAATGAACCAACCAAATGAAGAAACATTATCAGCTAGCAAAGAAAGCACCCAAGCGTTCCGCTGAAAGTGCGTTTACAGGGTATTCCTTGTTGTACATGTCTTCAAGACTCGTTGTCTTGTAACACTTTTAGCCAAAACTTTGTTAGCTGGAACACTATAGTTTCCCAGAATATTTTGCCAAATTTGTTGGTGTTGCCCCTTCATATACAGACATAAAATCTTCTGTATAATGTGTTTCAAAAAGTACAGAAAAAATGAAAGTTATTAAAATACCTTAATTGTTATAATATATTTATAAGTCTAAATCTTATTTTATTAAATTTTATTTTTTTTAAATTGAATTAATTTTAAATTTTATTATTTTAATATGTTATCAGAGTTCTTATAAAAATATATCTTAGTCAGGATCAGCTAGATTTATCGTATCACTCATTATTGGTCATCCTCTATCCTTAAATTTGATGTTTTGAGTATAAAAGGTTGTTAAAGATCTTATATCAACTAAAAATTATGGAGTTTCAACACGACTCTAAAGTCACATTTCCACACTTCAGACGTGTCACCAACATGGATAAACAACAAATACATAAACGACACAATGGACACAATTCACTTCTTGGACGCATAGGAGATTTAAACATGTCTTAGTAGAAAATCATATGTGAATTCACTTTGTGTATCCCCATTTTAGGAGAAACGAGGAGGCAAATACACTTATGATGTGTTTGTTTTCGAGTGATCATTATTCCTGGATTAATTTGAGAAGAAAGATTTTGTTCGTTTCAGGTGATTGACGCATAAATGGAAGTGTGGAAAAGCGAAGAAAGTGCTAAACACGATCCTCGCACGTGAAGGTGGAATGAGGAAGAAAGTCACGTATTCATATGAGATAGACAATTTTAGCCTTGAAGAAACTGTGTGTCACTGATAAGTGTCTAATTTCAGTAATATTTCATATTAAAATATAAGAACTTATGAGGATTTATTACTAATTTACATATAAAATAATCTCTCATTTATGAATTTATACCTTTTTACATTTTTTACGATCTTTATTTGAATAAAAACATTTTATTCCCAAATTAGGTGTTAATTTCAGGTTTTTAGGGAAGAACGGAGATTTGGACTAAAGAGAAATGATATAAGCTAAAAAAAAAAGAAAGCTAGAAGGTCGCATAATTCATAAAAGCACCAAAAAAGTCCAACTCAGCAGCAGGGATTCTCGCTCAAGTGAGCCCAATCTCGCTGGAGCGAGAATGCTCCAGGGGCGTTTTTGAAAATCGACGTCTTTCTCGCTCAAGCGAGATATTCTCGCTTGAGTGAGAATGCGTCAAACAAATTGAGCCATTTTATGTTTTTATCATTAAGCCCATCAGCGCGACGCAGGAAGTCACCTAACCCTAGTAAATTAGGTTAAATAAGGGGGGTTAGAGGCTCAACCTTAGTGTGCCAAATTGAGAGGAAAACATTAGTGAGTGATTTGTAACCAATTGAGAGAATGGAAGGTGCTAGAAGTATGCGTGGCTAATTCTATCATTTGGGATTGAGAGTAATTTGTTCGAACTCTTATGTATTGAGGTGATACTTAAATATGATATAATATTCTGTTCTTGATTGATTATTGGTATAATTGTGACATGTTTGAGAATCTTAAATCTGACTAAGAGGTATTTTTAGGGGTTCTGACCTAAAAAACAATACTTAACATATTTGAGTGTTAAAGATAGACTTGAAATGTTAATTGCTATTAATGTTTGAGCGAGATTCTAAGTTTTTTTATAAGTATGTGAAAGATCGATATTTAGGAAACATTCTAAATAATTTTATATGCGAGAGATCGATATAAATGAATTTTATATAGGCATCAATTTCAACCAAAGAACTTAATATTAACATGCTAATCAAAATACATAAGAGTAAGAAAAGATGAAACTTAATCCCTATTTTTCCAACTTAAAGCAACCAATTATTTGTCTGCTTTCTTATTGATCATCGCCAACACAACCACTTTCAACACACTTTTTATTGTTCTGTTTTATATTTAGCGAATATTGTACTTGATAATTCAATTGTTCATTGTGGGATCGATATCCATCTTTAGGAACAAATTATTACTTCTGACAAAACTGCACTCTTTCACAGTTCGACGAATATAAATTATTGTCGTAGAAAGTCATCATACAACAAACACGAGAAAACCAAGGGGAAATCTTGCATTACGTCTATGAACTCTTCTTCATACGCTTACTCTCTTACTGAAAAGGCAACCCAACAGTTGGGGCATCCTATAGATCCCACCTGCAAGAAAATACCCAACTAAAAAATAATATCAACTGAAAAAGGAGAAAAAGAAAAACCTATACATTCATGAATATCATAATAAAAAACAGGAACATCAAAACCCTAAGTAACAAAAGGGTAAAAGGAAGCACCTTTTTGGAGCTAACGGTGATTCCGAAAGAGGGGTCAACACCGGCGGCTATGGCAGCGACGGCGAAGTCCTTGACCGGTAAGTAATGTAGCCGACGACATCGTGATCAATGCCAATGCGTGAGATAGCGTCGTAGATCTCGAAGCGAGACTTGAGATCGAGGACGGAACAGTCTTGACAGAGGCCCATAACGACCACTGCAGAAGGCAGCGCAAGCCTCTTTGTCAGTCTCTCCTCCTCCACTAGCTCCGGTAAGGGGCGACGACGTTGTTCCAATCCAATATTATTCCGATTCAACAACAGAAGCAGACAATGTTGCTCTCCATTTTCTCTTCTTCTATATTTCTTTCTCTCGTTTTCTAAGTCCTAACCCTAACTGAATAACAACCAACACTTAATTTTTTTTAATACATTAAATATATCAATGTCTCAACTCTACAAACGAATATAATTCATATGTAACTATTTTCACTTTTTAAAAATTCGTATGTAATACATTATATACGGATAAAATCCCTATGTAATTATTTCCATTTTTTTAATTAAATATGTAATGTGTTATATACAGTTAAAAACCATATGTAACAATTTATCCTTTTTTTAATTAAAAGTGTAATATTGTATATACGGGTATGATCCATATGTAATTATTTTCGCTTCATGGCTATAAAATTAAATACGGATTATGTCCATAATATAAAAAAAAAAAAAAAAAAGACTTACACTTTGTTTGCTTCTAGGTGTGACAACGGAGGAGGGAAGGGGCGAGCGGGAAGAACTTTTGTTTGGATCAGGGTATGTGAGAGCGTGGGTGCGAACGAGCAAGCGGGTTCAGTAGTTTTTCACTTATCACAAAATTGAGAAGATTTGCGCTGATTGTAAAGGCATAAATAGACATTTACATTGCTACCCTTCCATCAATTCTAATATTAAACAATGTGGGCATTAGTAAGTTTTCAGTTTCTTTATTACAGGGCCTGGTGCAACAGTTTCCTTCTTCTTTCCGAATTTTGGAAGGTGTAGAATCGATTTTCGTTTCTTTGTAAATTAGTGCATAATCGATTTTCGATTTTTTCAAATGGTGCAGAATCGATTTTCCTATCATTGTAAATTGGTGCAAAATCGATTTTCGATTTTTCGAAATGGTACAAAATCGATTTTTTGATTTTTCCAAATGGTGCGGAATCGATTTTCGATTTTTCCCAAATAGTGTAGAATCGATTATGTGATTTTTAATGGTAGGAGAGAATCGATTTTGTGACTTTTAATGGTAAAACGAGAATCGATTTTATGCATTTTAAAGGTAGAAGGAGAATCAATTCTCGTTGTGTGAGAAAAGTGTTAGAATTGATTCTGTTTTTTTTTTTTAGATTGCATCTTGGAGTAATGGTTCTTTGGTTGGTTCTGTTCATCACAAACTTCCTTCTTTTTTTTTTCTAGTTTGTTCTTCTTGTTCTCGAGTTTGTTCTTATTCTTCTTCTCCTCTCCAGTGCCTTCATAAATTTTTAATATTTTTTTTTTATTTAGAATTTTTTTTATTAAGTGTGGTTACTATTTTTTTTATTATGTTTACTGTTTTTTATTTCTAATAAATGTAATTATATTCTTTTATATATATTTATTGTTTACAGTTTTTATTTTTCTAAATGCATTTACTTTTCTTCATTATTTCATTATTATGTTTTGGTTTTACAGTTTTTATTATTATGTTTATTGTTTAGTTTTTATTTTATAACTTTAATATTTTTATTTGTTTTTATTTTTTACATTATTATGTGTTTAATGTCATTTTTTATTAATATGTTTTATGTATTTATTATTTTTAATTTTATTAATACAATTTTAAATTGTTATAAATACATTTACATTTGTTGATGTGTTTATTGTTATTAATTTTTATAAATTTATTTATATTTTCATATTATATTTTTTTACTGTTTTTATATTTTTTATTATTTTGTATTTGTTGTTTAGTTTTTCATTCTATGTTTTATTGTTTTTATATCTTTTTCATTTAGAAGATACTGTTAATTTTTTTTTATATGTTTACTTTTTTAATCTTAATAATTGTATTTACATTTGTTTTGTTATATTTGTACTCTGTTGTTTATTTTTTTATGTATTTATTGTTTTTAATTTTTATAAATATATTCATACTTTTATTATATTTATATTTATACTTTAATATTTATAAATTTATTTGAATTTAACACAAAATTATTATTTTTTACAAAATAAGAGTAATTATGAATATTATATATTGGAAAAAATAATTAACTCAAACTTACAAAAAATATATCATA
>Ga0123342_1002875_pt1 | contig 28254 bp, 10 predicted proteins | sample Turbeawhitnodule_FD_89960 | JGI IMG/M metagenome (GOLD analysis project Ga0123342, IMG submission 89960) | Root nodule microbial communities of legume samples collected from Mexico - Turtle bean Mexico white nodule | ecosystem: Host-associated > Plants > Roots > Nodule | place: Mexico: Nepantla... | reverse complement strand
TTGCTTGGGTTTTGAAGGGAAAAAATGGTGTTTTTTTTTTTTTTTTTTTGTGGTAGTTACCTATGTCATATTTTACTGTCTTGGATCTATGTTATTATTATAATTGCATTGTGACTTTTAGTTTTGATGTTATTGAGCCGGCAAAGTTTTGAGTACTGCTTTTCCTTTTATGTATTTGCAATGGATGTGGTCAATCCAATATAATTTTGGAATTCTTGCTACAAATGAAATGATCAAAGACCAACGGCATATATGGGAAAAGTTCAATGTCTAATGGCTTAAGCTTTTGCCATGGTGAATAATTTGTCCTCTTGGTCATGTTAAATGTAAAAAATTGAAGTTTGTTTACAATATTGGGATGCTACTTTTCAAGATTTCATATATTTTCTCACGTCAACGAATGTCCCAATTTTGTTCACCAGAGTTCTGTAGATGTTAAAAGGTGTTGGAACTAAAAGCATATGATATGACAAGTCTAATGCTTTAAACTTTGTATGATAACAAACACCATTTGTGGCTTATACTGCCTTTCAATTTGAAGATCTATTCTATTAATGGATTGTAATTCCTTTCAATATAAACATTTTTTTACAACCTAAAAGTCTTTTGAAAACATCATGACCTTCTTCCAAAGAGAAATTCTCTGTACAAATCAACCTTTTCAAAACTACCTTAACAAGACTATTTATCTTTCTTAAAAGTGACGAACCCTTTAGTCATAACAAAATGTTTTAGTTATATGAATTTGTTTCAAATAAAAAAATCAAATGTGTTGATTAACTTAGGCACCAAATTTTGGTTTTACACAATATTATCAAAACAACAAATTAACTGCTCTAATAAGCTGATACTGTTGCATGGCCAAGGAAAAAAGCAAAAATGAATTTTCTGAAGTTGATACAAAATATACATACCTCTTTCGTAACATAATACAGTGTTTTCTGCCTTGATCTCCATACCTCTCCCCTACACTTTATATTAATTGTAAAAAACTAGTTTTAACCTTTTTGAAATTTTTAAATAAATCATAACCTTACATTTTTAAATAACCTCAATTACATTCCACATCTCCATATTTCAATTCTAACCACAACACTTCCATTCTTTCTCAGTCGTATTATTGCATTTGACGTTCCCTAGTGCGAATATATATATTTTTTTGAATCTTGTACTCTATTTTTGCACATTGTTGATTTTTTAAAGGTTTATGACTTTCAAAAAAAAAGAGAGGATGAAAACACAACCAATACCAATTAAAAATACCACAAAACTTATCTCGACCATCCGTGTTTATCACCGGCCACCACAAACAAACACCACCACTTAGCACCAATTAAAAATAAAAAAGAAAACATCACACTTTCCATCATAGTAAAAAAAATATTGTTAGAACTAAAAGAAAATATGGAGGTGCATGACCATACTCAAAGAGATATTATTAGAATTAATAGAAAATATGAAGGGGAGGTGCAGGGAGAATTTGGCAAAAAAAGAAACACCTACGTTATTTATTTTTTGTTTCATGTATAGCATGAAAACAACCAAGGCCCAATTCCACGGACAGACAGAAATACCCAAAACTTAATGGACCGGGCCTAACCATTCAACTTAGGGTTTTCGATCACTATAAATACCCAAACTCAAAGCGACAAACCCTAGGGTTAGTGTTGTTGCAATTGGAATTGCAGCTCTACCGCCACTCCACTCTCTGCACCCACTGTGTGCCACCAATACTAACGAGTTCGTTCTCTACCTTCTCGTTCTGCTTCTCTTCCTCTCACTCTTCTCCCCTCTAACTCTCTTCTCAGTTTCTTCTGCAGCCATGGCTGACATCGTCACTGAAGCTGCCGTCGTTGCAGATCCCTCCCAACTCGATGTCAAACTCTTCAACCGCTGGAGCTTCGAAGACATTCAGGCACTTATCTCTTACTTTGACCTACATTTTTTTAACAATAATTTTGTAATGTGTATTAGTCGAAGCATTAATTGTGTAAGCTTCTCTTACTTGTAAAATTGATTGAAAGATTAATTTTCTTAATTTAGTTTGATATTTTTTTTGTGTGTTATTAGGTCAATGATATTTCGCTGGCTGATTATATCGGAGTTGTGTCGTCGAAGCATGCTACGTATGTACCTCACACTTCCGGCAGGTACTCGGTGAAGCGGTTCAGAAAAGCGCAGTGCCCCATTGTGGAGAGACTCACCAACTCTCTTATGATGCATGGAAGAAACAACGGAAAGAAGCTCATGGCTGTCAGGATTATCAAGCATTCCATGGAAATCATTCACTTGCTCACTGACCAGAATCCAATTCAGGTCATTGTTGATGCCGTCATCAATAGGTATGTTCCAGTGCCGTGAACTGATTTTTTGATGTTTTTGTGTTAGATGGCTTTCTATTGGGTTTCAATTGTGTATGCATCGCTACTGTTTCTGGCCACTGGTAGCATTTAGAAAATGGGAATTATTGGAATTTTTAGAAATAATTGCGAACTAAAATTTTTAATGTGTAAAAACTGCCTTTTATTTATTTTTAGCATAACTTGATGTTAGAGCATGTAAACGTTGTGACTATGAGTAAAAGACATTCAAAGTTGATTAACTCAACCTAAGTTTAGGGATCAATGATGAGAATTGGAGAACGATATGATGATCATTTATTTCCCTATTGGTTTGATTGCCTAGATGATGGCACAATGTATTAGCTCTATCTGATCGTTCTCCTTAAATAAATCATATCAATTTTATAAATTGTGTGCATTTCAGTTGAGTTATTGTTTTTGTGGTTATACTATGAGTAATGGACGTTCAAAGTTGATTAACGCTACTTAAGTTTAGGGATCAATGTTGAGAATAGGAGAATGACGTGATGATCATTTATTTCCCTATTGGTTTGATTGCCTAGATGATGGCACAATGTATTAGCTCTATCTGATCATTCTCCTTAAATTAATTTGTAACAATCTTATTAACTGTGTGTATATTAGTTGAATTATTGTATTTGTTACTAATGTATTTGTGGTTATGCTATGAGTAAAGGACATTCAAAGTTGACTAAGTTTATGCATCAATGTTGAGAATTAGAGAATGACATGATGATCATTTATTTCCCTATTGGTTTGATTGCCTAGATGATGGCACCAATGTATTAGCTCTATCTGATCATTCTCCTTAAATAAATTATAAAATCTTGTAAACTGTGTGCATTTCAGTTGAAAATTATTATGAAATCTATCAAAGTTCTGTCCAGTGAAATTTTCTCCTGGTTCCTTTGTGTTTTCTGGTTGATGATATTTTTGTAGTTAACTATGATTGATCATTTTCTTTATTTATACTATGTGTAACTTACATTCTAAGTTGATTAATGCCACCTAAGTCCAGTGATCAATGTTAAGAATTGGAGAATGACGTGATGATCATTTATTTCCCTATTGGTTTGATTGCCTAGATGATGGCACAAATGTATTAGCTCTATCTGATCATTCTCCTTAAATAAATTAAAACAATCTTATAAACTGTGGGCAGTTCAGTTGAATCAAAGTATGTTACTGGGTTGAAAATTATTATGAAATTTGTCAAAGTTGTGTCTAGTGAAATTATTTTCCTGTTTCTTTTTTGTATTTACTGGTGGATGGTATTTTTGATGTGAACTATTGTTGATCATTGTCTTCATTTATCTTCTATTGTTATACAACTATATTACATATTTATGTAGTATTTGAAGTAAATCAAGCTATTTCCTTTGTTAATTGTACTTGTTTTTATTGGTTGTTGTTTTAGTTTCATTTTTAGTTAAATATCAATTATGTACCAAATGGAGAATGACATGATGATTAATTGTTTCCCTATTGGTTTGATTGCCAGTATGATGGCTCAATTGTATTAGCTCTATCTGATCATTCTTCTAAATTGGTTTTGCTTTTGTGTAAAAAAAATTCGGTTTTTGGTATAGTTATAATTAAATGTTAAGTTGATTTTATTTTATTTATTTGGTATTTTTTTTATCAGTGGTCCCCGTGAAGATGCAACTAGAATTGGATCTGCTGGAGTGGTGAGGAGACAAGCCGTTGATATCTCACCCCTTCGACGTGTTAATCAGGCTATATATCTTCTGACAACTGGTGCACGGGAAGCTGCTTTTAGAAACATCAAGACAATTGCTGAATGCTTGGCCGATGAACTTATTAATGCCGCAAAAGGTTCATCTAACAGGTATAATTTCGCTCTCATTTTCTGAGATTAAATCATCGTATGTAGTTATCATCCTTATTACTTAAAACTGCTAATTTATTTCAGTTATGCCATCAAGAAGAAAGATGAAATTGAAAGAGTTGCCAAGGCTAATCGTTAAGCTGTTGGAAGCTGTACTGTACCAGAAAGATTTTGATTCGATTTTTGTACTTCATTAATTACAATTTCGAATATTGTGCAATGCTCTTCTCTGGCTTTAGTTAATTTTTAGTTCGTTTTAAGGGATTTTGATTCTTGGACGTAAATTTATATTCCAAGACATTGAATTTATTACTAAGCCTCTTTTTATAAATTTGTGATCTTACGTTTCCCTTTTGTTGTTAAAATTACTGACAATTTTATGAACTATGTATGTACGAATTTTTAATGTTCTAATATTTAAACAAAGATCTCAGATACTTAAAGTAAATTGAATTAAATATTAACTAAGTGCCCGATACTTAAATGTAATGTTATGTTTTCGACAATGGTAATAATTTGTTATCACTACTCAAAAATAACTTTAACTTTTTATTGCCTCTGAATTTAATTTTACAATTAAGATATTGTCATTGGCTTATAATTTAATTTTACAGAACCAATTTGAAAAGTTAAGACCTAATACTGTCATTGGCTTATAACACATTTTAGTAAGATCTGGTAAAATCAAATGATTTATAACGTGGATAAATTTGACTATGAAAAGTTAAGAAAGTTAAAATTGAATCTATTTATATATTATTATTTGATGATATTTGTAGTAATTATGAGATATTATTTTTTAATTACATAAATTTGTATAGTGAATAAAAAGTTATTTTTATTCAATAAAATGTTATTAGAAACATCTCTTTCTACTTTAAATTACTCACTAAAATTAGTCACCACATATATTATTTTAATATTTGTTTTTATAACATTATATATATTTTTAAAACTAGATTACTTTAATGTAATAAAAAATTCATATACACATGCATGCGAACTAATGTATTTTCGCTAGTTTATATAATTTTAATAAAAAGAAATCATATAAAATCTTCAAAAATATTACATAAAAAATGAAAAAAAGTGATGTTAACGTTTCACTTGAATCCGATTACACTGGTTATAACACCTTCGGTTCTTGTTGGTTCGGTTTGGATCCGAATATTTGAAACCCGAACCCGATAATATAGCAGCCTGTATTCAGATCCCTACCAATCTCTTCTCCAACTCTTCCTCCCCACACCAGATTAGAGCAATGGCGGACCAACTCCAACTGAACCCTAACTCGGTCACTGGACTCACTGAGTCCTCCGCACCCTCCGACGACGACGAACCGGCTCTCAGCTCCCACACTCTCGCCGCCCTTAAAGAATTCCTCGCCGAGCAGCAGCATCACTCCGACGCCGGAGGAGGCTCCGAAGTTTCTCTCGTGTCCGAGAATTGGAATTTGAGCCAGTTCTGGTACAGTGCCGAAACAGCGAAAACCGTCGCCGAGGAAGTTCTCACTCTCTCCGGTGGCGTCCACGCTCGCGTTGCCTGCATTGCTTGCCCTACTCTCTATGTTTATCTCAAGGTTTGTTCCTGCTCCTCTGCTATTTCAATTTGATTTTAATTAGTAAATGTATTTACCTTTTTGTTTAAGAGAGAGTGGTTGGGATTGCCGTTCATGATTTTGGAATGAAATTTGCATAATAGTTGAAAAGTTATTGAGCATTGTCCTAAGAGCTTGGATTATGTATGAATTTTGTTTACACCAAGTTTAGTAGGTTCCAGTTGAAGTGAACTTATATTCTTTAAGCATGATCTCATGTTCGAGTTTGATTGACGTGTATGAAAGAAATGTAATTGATGGAACACTCTTCCGAGAATATTACTCATGTGCTAAGTCTTGACATTTTGGAGCAATAACACGATTACCCAAAAAAATGTATGAAGTTTGTCGTGGTCTTGGTTTAATTTGTAATATAAAGTCTCAGTGTAGAAGATGTTTACAATTTCAAATCCTTATAGGTGAAAGTAGTTTATTTAGAATGCTTTGAATCATGTATTGCCATTTATCATAAATTTGTGGACTTTTATGTTGACAGAGTAAAAATATTTAGGCTAGCAGTCTATGAAAATTAAGATGAAGTAGGCCTCATTTTCAGCAATTAGTATTAACTAATGGATTTAATTAGAATACGCTGATAGTATAATTTTTTTATTCTTTCATCCTGTCATAGATTTTTCAAATTCATGCATGATAAGATTTTTTATTTTATAATACTTTTAAAAATCATATTTAGAGTGTTTTCTAGTTTCTAATTAGTTGACAATGTAAAAAGATATTGTGTGAAAATTAAACTCTGGATTCGCTTTTGCTCTATTAGTAACATTTTCCTTTTCCTTTCTTCAACCTTCAGCAAATGAATCCTAATGCCACTGTGCAACTTCTTGAGTATGACAAACGTTTTCAGCAATATGGAAGTGATTACACATTTTATGACTACAATCTCCCTGATGAAATACCATCAGAATTGAAGCATTCCTGCAAAGTTGTAGTTGCTGATCCTCCTTACTTGGTGAGAATTAATTGCTGACGTGTTACCTTGTAAATTGGTGTCTTCTGTACCTTTTGCTTCCATTTCTGCCAATTGGTTTGTACTTCACAGAAAACTATAAAATGGTTCGGTTGGCAGAGGATTAATTGATCGTCATTTATTTTTCATGTGAAAATTGATTTTTATAACTTTATTTAGTGTGCAAGTTGTTAAAAGAGTTTGAACTGTATAGCTTAATAAAGTTAAAACATTCCTAGTCTTCTAAGATTTATTTATTACAAAACTATTGTTTTGGACTTCTCTTAAGTTGGATTCCTCCCCCCTTGTATACTTTTTATCTCCTGATTAAAAGTAATAACAGTACTGTCATATGAAGCTGATGTTCCTCCCTCCCCTGTACGTTTGATCGCAATCAGAAATCAATATGAAGCTAATTTTTTATTTTGCTTTATATTAAATTATCCTGTGTTGGACAACCAAAGGCTCTGCTGTATGGTGCATTCCTTAACATCCCTTTTCAATGAGTTGAATTGCATGCTTCATGAATACATAGGTTTCTATATTCCAATGTGAACTAAATTTAAAGCCTGTTTTGTGTATTCTCTTCTCACAGCTTCTGGCAATGAGTCATCTATCTGCTTTATTTTTGCGTAACTCAGTTTTGTATTTGTAATTACTTGTTACCAGAAAGGGTACCAACAATGTTACATTATAAGAAAAATCTAATGTTATTTAAGACATGACAAACCTTTTTTCCTTCCATTAAAGTAAAGAACTTAGATTACTGCATAAAGATTCGTTTAGGTGAATAGCTTAACCACAGATAGAAGAATTTGAGTCTTGAACCAGTATCGTAATCCCCGGAGACTATGAGACTGAGAGTATACAATACTTCCAACTTAAAACAAAGTGACATAACTAATGATTTTCTTAACGCAATTATTTGGTAGTAGAGCAAAGAGTGCTTGGAGAAAGTTGCTGAAACGATTCGTCTGCTCATACAACCTGGAGAGTCATTTGTGCTTCTGCTCACAGGTATCAATGAATTTTATCATATTGTGTTTTTATCAGTCTGAATGTTTATGACGAGATAATCAGTCTGAAGAATTACTAAGAAATATAACTGTATCCGTTGTTGGGTGTTCTAATTTTTGTCTTACACTTTTTTAGGAGATGTGCAGAAAGAAAGGGCAGCAGAGATCTTGGGCCTGTATCCCTGTGGTTTTAGGCCTCAGCATTCCAGCAAACTTGGAAATGAATTTCGGTTGTTCTCAAACTATGACCCTGAAACGAGACTAGGAGGGTGGGAAAAATAGGTACATATTTTACCTTTGGTTGCCTTGCCTTTCATGTCTCTAATAAGATGTCTGTGTAAAGATTCGGATACAATGTGTTCTTAGTCTCTGAGAATTTGATCAAAATTAATTTTAGTTCCTTTATTTTAAAAGCGGTGAAATACAAGAACCAAAACAAACGTTTTTACAAATAGGAACTAAAATAAATTTGAATATATGTTTTTGGTCCCTTTTAAATTTTCCTAATTTGGTTTTACTCTTTCAAAAATTCTTATTTTTATCTCTCATTAGAAAATTCTCCACTCTTAGTCCTGAAAGTGGTTATAAACTTATATAATGACTTATAAACCGTCAAAAAAATCACTTTAAGGATCAGAAGTAAAGTATTTCCAAATTAAAGGGAAGAAATAAGTAAATTTTTGAAGGGTTAAAACCAAATTTGAAAAAATTACATTTTACCCTGAAGTTTAATATATTTTCCCCTATAGCTGGTAAACACTCAATTTCATTCCATATATTCTATAAGGAATGTGCATATGAAAGTGAGTATAGAATAAATTGGTGGTCGATTCGGGATTTTCCAATTTGAAAATGACAGTTGTAATATGATGTAGGTGTATGAAGCTGCAGTTGCATATTTTACGAGGATGGGTATATTGAATGATCTTGTCTGTCAATTCAAGGACATTGAAGCTATTCTGCTAGAAATACTGATAAAATATCAACGTTTCTTAGGATTGATATTGGCCTCTAGGCAACAAGCCTGTATTTTTTGAGATTGCTGGTCCAAGATATTTTCCATTTTGTTGAATTTCTTGTGAGAGGCACAGTTTTGGGTCGTATTAGATTATTACGAGGAATTTAGTTTCAATGGACCCATCAAACTTGTCTTTTATGATATTTTCAAGTTGAGGTAAATTTTGATTATTGTGTGGATAGCCAAGCAATTCCGCAATGAAATCTTATTGTGTGTTCGGCAAGGATTTTTGTTCTGCATCATCATTTTAATATGCAATTTCTTAATACTAGTTTGTCAACAGTTCCTAATTGACTTTGTTGCACAAGACAAAAGATAGTTCCTAAATGTCAGCATATGCATACACATATATACATTTCATTTTTCTTTTCTCTTATATCTAGTTGAATTATTGAAATGGATGATTGCAAGAAGAGTTATTAATATAACCTTTAATCCCTTTTAATATCAGATTCTTAGTAATACTATGTTTCTTTGTTTTGATTCTGATTTTTTATAAAAACTTCTTTGCTTTGTTTTTTATATATTTGATCTTTATTTATATAAAGATAAGGATGAGTATAAGGACCTATACAGGCATAAAAACATTTTTGGCAGACTTATTTGCTAGATAGTTTTCATGGCAATCCAAATTAAGCCCTTCATTCATCTTCAACAGTAAAACCACATATACAAATATAGTGCAAATGTGACATGGTATTTTGGGAGGCATTTAAATATTTCAGTATAAGATAAAGGAGCAGCATTTAAATTATTTTAATGCAGATAAAACTAAAAGATGTTGCAGAGAAAAAGAACATTATAAATACACTTTTATTCATCATCAAAGGTAAGCAGAAGAAACTGGGAAGTGGGGTTACTGGTTTTTATTTTGCTGTGGAGGTTTCACAATAAGGACAGGTGTCCTTGCATGATGTGCACAGTGGTCACTCACACTTCCAAGAAGTGTCCTGCCACCAAAGTGTAAATAAGAAAGCAAAACTTTATTTTAACCTAAAAAATATTAAGGAAGATGAGAAACACAAACCTACCTTTTGAGGGCACCAAGGCCACGACTGCCCAAAACAAGGAGATTAACTTGCATTTGTTCTGCTGCTTCACAGATCATTTCCCTTGGATCTCCATTCAGAATCATGCTTTCTGCTTTCACCTGCATTTTCATCTTCAATCACTCTCCCATCTTTAACATACCAAAAACTATTTCATTTCATTTAAACAAACTTTTTTTTTCATTTTTTTTAAACCATGTTGATGTGTTTTCATTCATTTAAATAATGTCAATAATTCGAAATTAATACCCTTAATAAAAGAAATTTAAATTTAAGAGATAAAAATAAAATAATTCAGATAAAACTAAAATTATATTTTAATAAAATTAAATGCAATCTTTTTACTATCTCTATAATGTTAATCACTATCTAATCATTTTAAGGATCATTTATATTCTTGTTAGAACTCAAAACTGGTTTATTTGTTTACTTTTTTTAGAAAAAGAACTTACAATGATTTTTAATATGTTTGAGTAAATTTATTTTAAAAAATATTTATTTCAAAAAAACATATCAATTTCTGCTTATATAATAATAGTAATAACAATCAATCACTAGAATAAAAAATGAGTTTTTGTAAAGTAATGACACATTTACCAGCTTATCATGACACATTTTCAATGCCCTTGAGAGAACAGATGCTGATTTTTCTTCTTGTGCTTTCTTCACTGACTCCACCACTACATTTGCAGGATAAAATGCTGTTGAAGGCACCATAAAATCATATATTTTTACCACAAAATGCACACACACAAAACATATATATATATATATATATATATATATATATATATATATATATCATTCTTTTGAATTGAACTCTAATATTTCTTTTCCTAATTGCCTACTCCCTATTTTTTTTTTTGGAATCACTTAAAAAAACAACATAACAACATAAAAATAATCTAGATAAAAAAATGACAACAACATAAACAAAATATAAATAAAAAATAAACACAACAACTACTACTAGAAAACCATCAAATCCAATTTAATAACTAGAAAATCATCAAGTAACCCATCAAGATAAATTTAGAAACTATTTATAATAATGAATAAGATAGAGAAAATATAAAAGAAATATTATGTTTTTAAGAAATCAAAGATAATTAAACTAATAAATACTTTAATTAAAAGACTAAAAGTGATAAACATACATATTTTAAAAGACTAAGAGATTAAAAACATATTTTAACCTAATCTTAAACTGAAAATGAATGTTGTAAGAAGAGGGTGATGAAATTAACCAGCTCCACCAGGTCCAACTGGGTAGACAAAGTTATGAACTTTAGGCTCAACATGAAGCAGAAACACCATGCCCTCATTCTCCTCTGTTGCTTCTCCCACAGTAGCCATGGCAGTGAAGAGATTATCAATGGCCCACTTCAGAGCATAGAGACTTCCATCACTCTCATCTACACCAACCATCACCTTCATCCTCATCCTCCTTTGTTCTGCTCCTCCACTTTCTTCCATCACTTTTCCTCACTTTATCACTAACACTTCAACCCTATTACCACCATTTGCACTTATATATAATCTGCATCATCTCTTTCTCACGCTTTTGCCCCTCACACTTTCGCTTATTTTCAGGTTTTTCTGTCTTTTTTCTCATGCAAATGTTTGAGACTTGGCAGCTCCAGAGTCCGTGTTTGCATGACAGCTGAATACGTGTAAACCTTGCACATCAATACCTTTGCCTTCATGCACAAATGTTCAGTGTCAGAAAAAAATTGTTATAATTAAAAAAAAAAGGAATACTTTTGGTTTCACTATTTTTTACTATTTTTTTTTCGCTTAATTTCAAATTAATGAACTTTTTTTTTTTAAAGAAAATGTCATTTTAGTTTTTTTTTTTTTACTTTTAGTGATAAAAACTATAAAATTAAAAAATTGTAAACAATGTACCGTTTGGTCATAATCGAATCATGACTCGATTATTTAAGTATACCTCTTTCATCCACTTAGTTCTAAGTCGAATATAACATAAAAATTGATTAAAATAAAGGCAGATCCAATGATCTTGATAAAACTCGACTGTGAATTAATTAAATGTTCTAGGAATAAAAACAAAATGACTTAAATATTTAATTAAAAAAAATAATTGGTTTCAATATATTTTTTACAAATTTGTTTTTTTTTCCGCTTAATTTCTAATTAATGAATTTTTTTATTAAGAAAATATGCCATTTTAGTTTTTTTTATACTTTTAGTGATAAAAACTATAAAATTATGAAATTATATAGAACATTATAAAACCTAAATTTATATGTGATTCTATGTGAAGTTAATCTTTCTTTATAGTTAAATTTAATATTCACTACTTTCTTTTATATATATTGGATGTCACCTTTCTTACTGTAAAACTTTTAAAATTCATAGAAAAGTCACAAAAGAATTCATTTATTGTAAGTTTATAGAAAATTGACTAGAAAAATATCTATAAAATATTACAAATAAAAATAAAAATTTAATGACAATTTTTTACTGTAATAAATCCCTTGTTTGTTGGTTGGATTAGTATAATTTTTCGTTCAGTTATGTTTTCTATTAGAATAAATGGTAGTTTCGTGAGTTTTTTTCTCCTTGCAGTAGAGTGTTAGACAATGTGATCCTTTATGTCCTTTACATTTTTTGTCTTGTAAAGGAAGTTCTTAGTAGAAGTATCTCTATGTTTGTGAATGATACGAAAATTTTACATATGGCTAGTCCGCAAGATTATCTCACTCCCTCTCATATTTTATATACTGATGACATATTCATTTTCTGTAGGGGATATTAAGTCTCTTAAAAGTTTGAGTGTTTTTTTTAAAACAAATGGTGATTTTTTTTTTTTTCAAAATGTTAATAACTATAAAAGTAGTTTTTTCACCATGGATAATTCTACAAGATTTGTCACCAAATATTTAGGAGTGTCAATCTTTGTTGGTGCTCCAAAATGTCAATTTCTTCAACATTTGACTGATAAAGTCAAATTGAAGCTAGCATCTTGAAAAAGTAAATCTCTTAGCATATGTCAGATTCAGTTGGTCAATACGGTGATTACTAAATTTCTAACTTATACCTTTAATATGTATAAATTACCTATTTCACTTCTGAACCAAGTTGAAGATTGTTGTTGAAATTTTATTTGGATAGGTGATATTTAAAAAAAAATAATAATCACCATGAAATGAGATAAGATCTGTACTCCTCTTAATAAGATATTCTTGTAGGTGATGATCATGAATGAGAAAATGAGTTGAAGTGTTTGATGAGAGACTAATAAACTTAAAATAATTTTTAAAATGGTGATATTTACTGATTTTTCTATTTATTTTTATCCTTTTTTTCAACTAAATATTTTACAAGTTTATTTTATTTCTCATCTATTCATAATATATGCTTTAAAAACAACTTTTTTTAAATGTTTTTGGCATTATCAATTGTCTTAAAGTAAAATTAAAATCATCATTATGATGAGGCCTTAATTAGTATTTGCAACATATATAGAATATAATAAATCATGATAAACTGTAGCCAAAAATTACCTTAAAATTTAATCAGAAGACAGCAAAAAATGTGCATCTACATTAATCAAATTTGAACTGAACAAAACAAAAAAATAGCCACTATTGTTTGAACATAATTTGTACAGATCTAGAACTGAAAAGTTTGTGCATGCCCTCATCAAAACTAGTTCACCAGAATCATCACATAAATCAAACAGTTTGAACTAAAACATAGCATATCCAATTGCAGAGTTCATATCCATCTCATTGAAACTTCTTCTTACTTCTGATAACCCTCTTCTTGCAATCTCAAACTCTCTTTCAGAAGCAGCAAGTTCCCCTCTCAGCCTCTTCATCTTGATCTCCAAAGCAACCACAGTGTCCTTAACTTTCTTCATTTGCTTTGCTCTTTCCATGTAATCTTTCAAACCCAATGCTGATTGAACATATGGCTCCAGCCATGCCAAGTCAAACCCTGAGGACCTCACAAGCTCCTTCCACAAATCATGCAGATGCTTTATGTCCTCTTCACTCAAGTCCTTCACCCTTTTGGTCTTGAGAAAATGCAAAACTTGACCCAATGATGTGAAGGCCCATTGTCTAAACCTCCTAGTTCTCTCCTTCTGGCTCTGTATAAGATTAGGATGCCATATGCAAACCTCTTCCAGCAGAGGAATGAAAGCTTCTTCTTCTGCTGCTAAACTCTCCAAATCTATCAGTTCTCTTAGTGTCAAACTATCTGCATCTTGAGTCTCCCCTTCTGCTGCACTAGATCCTGAGGTTCTTGGACTAATGCTGTCCCTTTCTGAGGATGATTTTGTTGCTTGACCAACTGATAAAGAATCATGAGATGGAGAACAATTAGGATGAACTTGAAGATTAGGTGCTAAATCCGATACACAAATGTGTGCCTCGATGATGCATGTGTTCCTCACAAGATATCCTTGGTTATGGTTGTAGAAATCACTTAGATCCAAGAAAAATGAACCCCAGCTACGATGTCCTCCATTGAACTTCTGTTTAGTCCCTGAAAATCACACACACACACAACAAGAATCAGTCTTCAATACTGATAAACCATAGATCAGAAGACCAAAAATCTCAAAACAATTCAAAAACTTAACCACTGGAAGGTATACCTTTTTCAATGGACTTATTGCTGTCCACTTGATTAATTAGAACCAACTTGAAAAACGTGTTTCTGTCCCATCCATACGGTGGTAAAGAATCAGCAACCATCAAAAACACTGAAAAATGGTCCACATCCCTCCTCAGTGGATGCACAAGGATCCTCCTGTGACATCATGAAAACCCATGATTAATTCATACAAACTCTCCAAATCAAAGGCTCAATAACCAAAGGAATAAAGTGAAGTAAAGGGTTCAGTTTTTCTTTTTCTTCAAAAGGGTAAGGAAATCTTTACTTATATTATCATCACCATGTGATCTTAACTCTTAACTGTTGCCAATTATTCAGAGCTTGTTTTCAATCTGCTAAGCATATATATATGTAATGTGAGTAGCAAAAGAACAAAAATCAGAACCACTCTAATATATTCATCGTTTTCACGTACCATGTACAGCCCCGGATTTTGAAAGGCTTGGAGCGCAATTTCATGACATTTTGTTTAGAGAAATCCTCAATTTTCCATGAGAATTTCTCAAAATCAACACTTCTGGTCAATTCATTCACCATCTACGTTCATCTGGTGCTACCTGCAATTAGGAACGAAAAAAATAAATATTACAAGATTCAAACAAAATAACAAGAACAAACATAGATACATATATATGTAATGAAAAGCCCCAGAAGTTTATATACCCAGAAAGATCCTCTAAAAGGTTGTGCTGGTGCTGAGGGGAGAAGAAGATCAAAGGCTTGTAATCATGAATGCTTGTTAGCACTTTGAGAGAAAGTAACAAAGAAAGAGAGAGAGAGAATGGTTTGAGAGAAAGATGAGGAAGAGAGAGATAATGAATGGCAAAGAGCAATAAAATAATGACACTATGGTCAAGTCAATTGCAACTAGGATCGTTTGGTGTAAGAAATCAAACTAGTATTTTAATGTGCAGAAATTTCAAACTGCAACAGTTAAAGGAAACTGAACCAGGCTTTATGGGGTACAACGTTAGGCTTATGAAAGTTCAAGGAAACAACAACATGAGGTTACTTACAACAATGGTCTTCCAAGGTTTATCTCTCTCCCTTTAAAAAACTACTTTCAACATAGTTTTATATTTGCCACCATGAATCATGCTAATGTTCTAAACACCACTTCAATTGCTTTCATTCAAGTCCTAATGCTGTGATCTCATCTCAAAAATAAGGTTTAATAATAACTTAAATTTGAGTGTTGCTTAAGCATTATGCTGTTCTAAACCAAGTCAAAGCATATACTGCTATAGATTTTTTTTTAATCAATAATAAAAATAAAGAATAATATAAATCGGAGTATTATGGGTACTCCAAACCCATATACAAAACGTCTAGTTTCTCATTCAAAATTTGTACATATACGAAATACAAAAAATAAGACAACAACATAATTCATGTCAAGGATATAAAGTATGATATCTCCATAAAGGTACGTTGGTTCCTTGCTCTTATCTGTCATCCAAGGTTGAATCACACTCAGCAAGATGTCCTCTCATCCACGTCAGAATTCACCAAAAGAAGGAGGAAGATCGTTAACCATCAATGCAGTGATTTTAAACATTCATATACATTAATACACCAATCAGAATAAAAGAAGTTTGATTTTGAAAATTTATAAGTTACCCATATTCACGCTTCTGATTGAACCATAGCAAAAATTTTAAGAGAATCTACCACTCCATTATTAAAAGTTGTACTGCTACTACTACTGATTATAGTAGAAATTGAAAACACAAAAAAATATAACTAAAATTTTTGGACCATAAGATGTTCATTTCTTAGACCTTTCAACTGCCGCCAAGTTGATAACTTAATTTAGAATTCCTCTATCATAAATTCTAATACACCAATCATTTTCAGCATGTGATTCGGTCAACATTTCACGAGTACGTTTCTCTTTCATCAATAATATATCAAATCAAATGATGCAGTTATTTTATTTCAATTCTCTTTCTTTGGATGGAGAGCAAAATAAAGAAAAGAGAATACTAGATGGGAAGGTTCTTTGAATTAAGATAAAGAAAAAGTGAAAAATTGATAGTGAAATTGATTAATGTGAGTAGAAGATTAAATTAATTAGGTATTAGGAAGTATACTTTAAGGTTAATTTAACCTTAATTCTAAATCTTAAATTTCATATAAGGTAAGGTTTTTACTTACTTATTTATATACTTTAAAACGTCTTAATCTCTAATCGACGTGAAATCTTCAACACATACATGCCGAGGCTACCAGTTGTTAGGACATGTTCGAAATGACTCTATATTAAGAAGTTAACTTTAAGTATAACTCAATCTTATAAAATTGACTTATAAGATAAGGTTTGCACATACTTATATACTATGAATTGTTTTAATCATTAGTCGTGGGATAGCGAACAATAATGTAATAAGTTATAAAAATATTTTTATTCAATTTTAGTAAAAATGAGAATGAATTAAAATTGAAAAATAATTAAATATGAAATAATTAATTTGTAAAATTGAAAATAATACTTAAATTTCTTTTGTTAATAATACTCCAAAAAATTATATAAATTTAAAGAATAATTAAATTTTAAATATAATTTTTTACTTTGTTATTACTTATTTTACAACAAAATAACATCAAAATTATTAATGTAAAATTAATGTTCAATTAAACTTAATTTTTTTAATTAAAATAAAAATTCAGAGTGATTAAATTTTAAAAATAATCAGTTAATAAATATATCAATTATATATATATATATATATATATATATATATTTAAATGTCATTATAGTTATATTTAATTTTCGTATTAATTTTATGATATTGTTTTGTTTAAATTCAAAGTCAATGTAAACTAACTTTCCTTAAAACTTTTTAAATCGTTTTAAATAATTTAACTACAAATAATATATATATATATATATATAAACAATATTTAGTATTTTAAATTTAAATGATTTATTTCTTAAAACACATTTATAAAGCAAAAATGTGTGTAATTTCGTTTATTTCACATTAAACATGGTAAGATTTTGTCTCATAGCATTTTTGGTGTTTTCATAACTGTATCTATCAAAGTAATTCTAGTTTGCAATCAAAGTAATTGATCAAATTGTTTTAATTCTAGTTTCAATTCAAAGATATTGACGTTATCTCCAAAATGAAATGTTTATTACACTACTTTAACAATTCAACCTTACAAAATTTCCTCTTTCTTACGTCTCTATGCATATATAAGCTATGTAATTGGTTTAACACTTAATTATTTTTATTAATACGTTACCCTTCATTTTTATTTTTTTATCTCATTATTTTAAATATTTTTAATTTGATTTATTTTATTTAAATATAAATCAATGTAATGTTTTGTATCAAAGTGACGGTACAATAATAGTATATTTTGGTTACCTATTGTTTTCATCAACAAAAAATCTTTACAACAGTTGAATCAAATTGAAAAAATTATCATAAAAAATATTAAATCTTGATTTTTTCACGTTTGAAATTTGTTTTTATAAATCTTAATTCATAACTTGAATTCCAATAAAAAAACAAAAAGGGGACTATTTTAAAATTTTAATTATTCTTTTAACTTTAATATAAACATTTATTAATTCTATACTAGTATACATAAATACATACTACTTTTTTATAAATATTTTCAAGTACACATTTTTCTTGTAGTCTTTTTTATTGTTGAAATTGCTCCTTTTTTTATTTTGTTAACTTTTAACTTTTTATTATGATTATTATAATATTAATTATAGTAACAAAAGTTGAATATAACACGTAATCTCCTGTTTAATCTAACTATACTAATATATTAGATATTAATTTATAGTCATTTATCACAATCATACTAGTTCCTATAATATACATACAAAGATCAACCATTTATTTAAAATTATTTAGGTCAAATGCACACAAACTAAAATTATCTTACACATAAATTAATCTCTAAAAACATTTTTACATATAGTTTTCTTTAAATTTTTATTTTTACTTGTATTATAATTGTTTTGAACAAGTACTATGACTTAGGAAGCTGCTTCAACATTGTCACAGAGAACAAGTGGGAGCCATGTTCAAGCCACGTGTAAGTTTTGCCTCCAAGTATTTTAAATCTAGAAAAAAAATTGTTAAAATTGTACATAATACTATTTATATATTATATTTTATTCAATGATATTTTATTTATAATTTTTAATAAATATTAACAGAACAAAATTTTCTTAAAGAAAAGTCTGTCTCTTTGGTACAGTTTCCATATAAAATAAAATAAGCATAGAGTTAAACTTTCACGTCAAACAAAAAAAGTGTCAGAGTTATACTACTAACGTTAAGGTCACATGGCCATTACTAAAATAATTCAATAATTCAGGTTCATAAGACTTTAGAATTTTTTAAATAATACATAATTTTTTTCAACTTTTAAAAATATTAAAACTAAAATTAGTACTAAAAAGTAAAATTTATAATGTTAACGTATTTAGTTTCGTTGAATTTTATTTAATTAGTCTAATTTTATTTTTTTCAACTTAATTTTGTATATATATACACCATATATTTTACTCTCTAATACACAAGTAAATAATTATATATATATATATATTATTTTTTTCTTTTTATGTTTGGGTTATTATTTTTTTTTTATTTGTAACTATATTACACGTTCCATTTGATACATCACATCAAATAAAGAATATTCATCTTTATTGACTCTAATACGATATGATAACTATAACTTTTTATATTTTTATGTTTTTATGTGGTTGATTTAATTTATATTTTATTATTTAATTTATATAGATAATTATAATTTAACAACTTCAATTGTATCACTGTCATTGTTGGTATCCAATTGATAGGAATATTTTAGACACTTAATAAATATTTAAAAAAAAACAATTAAAAATACTCATGAGGAACTAAAAAATAATTAAATATTTTTTTGTGTGTGTAGAAAGTGTAAGGATGTCATGTACCGTCATATCAGCCAAACGAATGATGACAAAATTAGATGATACAAAGTCGTTAAAAAATATAAAGATATTTGAATATTGGATAAAACAATTTTTTTATACTAGCTCAATTATAAGCTGGACTCAGAACTTAATTAATTCTATTTATTATTCTATATGTTACTTTCTCATTTAAAATAATTTTGGAAAAATGAAATAAATTTTTTAATTTTGATAAAATATTTATAAAATTCTGTTGTACTGTATATTCTCTCTATAAAACAGAGAGAATATAATAAAATATTAATAAATGATTTTATATTTGAAAAATTTGAATAGTTAATATTGGATTAAATTATTATTTTTTTTAAACACGGGAATGAAATAATGATTAAAGTCCATGATAAAGGGCCATTAGTATGGAAAAAGGTTTCTTGCTTACTTATTTTAGTTAGAATAATGAAGTTTTCCATAGTCAATGAAAACTTTTATTGAGAGTCCATTTTTCACATGTTTGTTTCTTGTATTTCCTCAGTTCTAGATATTCAACAATTTTTTTGTGTGTATGCATCAACTATTTTTACAGTCAATAATATGAAGATGTTAGGGTTTGACTGGTTAGAGATATGGAATACTTAGTTATTTAATTGTTCTGGGATGTGACACCATTTATATTCAATTATTACTGCATATTCTTGCTATTCTTCAAGATAATATGTTAAAGAAGAAGATGCTCACAGCTTAGATCCTCTTTAATACATCTTCAACATTGCTGTAATATAAATTGAACATGAGTTAAGAGAACCCACACTTGTTTTTTATTTTTTTATTAAATACATTAAAAAAATAAAAAATAAAACAATTTGCACAAAGAGGGTCCCTATGACCGATATCATGGTACGACTCTCAGTCATTGAACCAACCGATCTCATAAACCTAATTACGCTTAAGATCCAATTACGCTTAAGCATGATTAGTGAGGCTAATCAGCAATCAAGAGTTAGATAATGTATTTCTAAACATGATCCAAGTTCCATAATCTTGCACAATAAGAAAGACTCACCATAATAATATAAATAGCATAAATTACAAGAATAAAAAACGTCATTGTACAATGTTCTCCGAATACTAAAACTGACTTGAACGTCGGAGTGTCTTTTGCAGATACCATCCGAGTCGGGATTACGCGAAAGAGTTTGTAGGAAGAGAAACTGAAGTACGATCCGACTGACCGAGCAGAAAAAGAAATAATTTCAATAGTTGTTTGAATCCAACTTCCCAAAAAAACATAACTTATATTATATTATAATATATTTATTAACAAAAACTAATTGATAGAAAAAAATTCTTTAAAAACTGAGAATGGTTTTCACTGAGTATAGGTTTATGAATTAGTAAATTAAATGAACGAACAAATTTTTAACTACTTTAAATTTATATTATAATTCAGTATTTAATTACTTTCGTGACTTTTTTTTTAAAACGATTAATTCAATTTCTAGATGTTATTTATTGTACTGTTATATACTTTATGAAACTTATAGTAAAAGTTTTTGTGAGATGTTTGTTTTCATATAACTTAACTAGTTATTTTAATTATTAAGAAATATATTTCTTAAATTTTATTGTGAGAGACATGTTATAGAAAAATGGTAAGACTTTCCAATTTTTTTATACTGAGTTATATAAATTTTAATTATTAGTTGAGAATTTTGTCATATAAAGTACATATATTAAAGGTATAAGGGTGTTTCATATTTTAGACATTATTCATGTCTTGGTGTCGGTGCTATTGCCTTGAAGCGTGTGGTTTGTAGAAAACTAAATTTAGGAAGAGAAAAAAGGTTGAGGTTTATCTCAAGAGAAAGAAAGAACATCTATATGTAATAAATATTTAAGAAATTATAAACAAATAAAATCGATTCAATGTACCAATAGTCAAAAAATAGTTTTACTATACCAATAAACAGATAATAGATTTAATCTTTCAACGAATAGAAACAAATTTAATTACCTTTTTAGTATTTTTGAAAAAAAAATATTAAGAAGGAAATTTTAAACTTAATTCAACATTATAAAATAAATTTATAAGGTGAAGTTTGCACATATTTTACATAAAATGTTTTTACTTTAAAGATGTCCAACAAATATTTATTATGATAAACTTAGAATGACTCTGATACTATCACTACAAGAAAATCATGAAATAAAAATCAATTTTTAGAAACAAAAAATAATTAGTTGCTATAGTGACTAAATTAAAGACAATTTCAGAGACTAAAAATTAGCAACCAAATTTTTGCTACTAATTATTTAGATTCTAAATTTGGTAGCAAAAACCTTGGTTGCTAATTATACACCAATTTAAAAATCATTTAACAATAATAGAAACTAATTTAGAAACCTTTTTAGTATCTAAAATGGTATTTAATTTAGTCACTATAACAACTAATTATTTTTTGTCTCTAAAAATTAGTTTATATTTCATGATTTTCTTGTAGTGTATATTAAAAAGTAAATTTTAAATTTAATTTATTTTTACAAAAATCAACTTATGAGATAAGACTTGGACTCAGTTATACATTATAAAATATTTTTATATCTAATTCACTTAGAATCTTCAATATATCTTTAGGACTAAAGTTCATAACTTCTTACAAAATACTTAAAAGTATCAAGTTAAGAATTTGATTTATTAATATATCTAACAATATTCTAAAACTTCTTCTAAAACTTGCAACCCCTTATACCTTCCTTTTCTCACACTCATACAAATTTAAGGTACATTGCCCTTATTGTTAGGTCTCCTTCAATTGAAGAAAATTCTTCCTTTTACAACCTTATATATGCTAGGTTGTCAAATTCATCATGGTATGTCTTGTTTTATTCATACAGTTGTCTAAATAGGTATTTTGCAAATATATTCAATCACCCATAATCCATAATTTTGTTAAATCATTAGCTTTTTTTCTTTCTTTCTTTTATCTTTGCATGTAAAATCAATATTGTTCTTTTTCAATGTTCAGGTTGAAGTTGTGAAGTTTTTGAAATGGAGAAAGAGAACAATAAGGATAAGATGTTCGAGAAATATACATGGACGATCAAGGACTTCTCTAAATTGGACTCTCGTAAACTATTCTCTCAGAAATTTTCCATTGATGACCATTTATGGTACATTAGTCGAATTATAGTGCATTATCTATATTTATATAAAGGAGATTTTTCTCTTTAACTGTTTTCAATTTTTTTTTCTATTTTATTTTTATATCAATATTTAATTTTATTATTGTATTATGCGTATTGCGTCATTTTTTTTTTTAAAACATATTAAAACAGTTATTATAAATAGTTTTGAATGTAGATCCTTTTTTAATTTTAATCCTCTCTAATATATCTCCAATTCTTCAATCTTCACGCATGGTTGCTTGCTGCTTTCCAATTTTGAATTTTTGAATTTTTAGGGTTTTATCACCGTTTTTTCTCTTTTCGTTATTTCTCACTTTATCTCTCTTCTATCTCAAATCTCTTAAAACCCAATAACATGACTCTCGTACTTGTGTCTTTCATGCTTTATGTGTTGTTCATACATACAGATACACATAAATCTATATTTTATTTAAATAAATATAAATATACATATAATAATAATAAAAATAAAAAATGTGAATGCACAATTTGTTTGTTATTTGTTCTTTACCATTATTTTAGTGTATTTGTTTTAATGAGTTATACAACTTTGTTTTCAGGCGGATTCTCATTTTTCCAAAGGGATTAAACAATATGAATCACTTGTCAATTTATTTAGATGGTGGTGCTAGTGTTGGAAATTTGGCTGAGGGGTGGAAAAAATTTATAAATTTCAAGTTGGCTTTAATTAATCAGATCAACCACAAAATGACTAAAACAAGAGGTATATCTTTTTTCACACTTTCAAACTCAAATTTATAATTTTTTTTTAATTAGGAAGATGATTTGAAGAGAAAGTGTGAGGAAAGTAGATTGTTTGGATTTGGGTAAATAGAATGAAAAATGAAAAGAAAATTTATGAAAATTTGTGATATAATAAATTTTAAAAATTATAAAATAATATATCTAAAATAATTATTTTTTTTGTATTATTATAAATTAATTTTAACTAAATTAAAAAAGTAATTTAATTTAATTATTATTATTTATAGTTATTTTAATTATTTATTATAGTTATTATTTCATAAATTTATTATTTATTTCATTATCGTTTTATATGTTTATTCATACTTTTTATTATTTTAATAATAATAATTAGTATTATATACATTATATTATATAATTAATTATATTTATTTTCGTATAACATAAATATAAATAAATTAGTAATATAAAAATATAATATATATTTAATATAATAAACATATATATATATATAATAAAATATATATTTATAATCAATTATGAAATTCAGATATATGAGTTCATAATCAATTATAATACATATTTTATTTTATTTTTATAATTTTTTTTAACTATACGAAGAAAGAATGTTGAAAATATTTTGCTCTCATTTTTTATTTTCAATTAATTTTTTATTTACTGAGTTTCATACTTTCCTCGATATTATTTTGTGAATATTTTTTTGGAAAACAAACACACCGTTAATGTTTCTCAACAATTTCATATAGATATTATTTTTTCTAATTTTAGAGAGGTGTTTCATATAAGAAATAGTTTTTCATTCTAACCTAATTTTTAAATAAATTATTAAAATAAATAAATTGAAGAATAATTATAAAATTAAATAAGCTATGTTTGAGAAACATGATACTAATTACCGAATTAAAAAAAAAATCATCAAAATGTAGATTAGAGACTAATATAAAGATAATAAATTTTTAATTATATGCATTTTGGTGTGCTCTTTTAATTCAATTAATTTAAGTTAGTAGTTAAATCCCTCTACAAATCTAGGTTATTTTTCTTATATCTTTAGGTTAGATTATTAACTTTCAGGTAATTAATTCAGATGATTCTTCTAAGCACACCAAAACATGGAAATTGTTGCTTATTTTGCAAGTATTGATTAGCAATTTGCACTTCATTTCAGTAAAACATTTTAAATCCTCATTTTAAAGTGTCTTCTACACACGTGAAATCGTGATCAAACAAATTTTTTTTATAACACTAAAAGAAAATAATAAAATAATAATTAATTTAGAAAAAAAAACAATTATTATTAAATAAACTATTGATATCAAAATTAATTTTTATTATTATTAATTTCTAAATTTATATACAATTATAAATAGGTAGTAATTAAAACTTTGATAGTTAATTATTATTTACCCATTTAAAAACTATTTTATAAATTTTTATTAATAATAAAAATTAATTTAAATACCAATAATTTTTTATTTTATAAAATAATCTTTAATTTAGTCAATATATATATTTCATAATCATTTCATTTAAGTTTAATGCAATACTCTCTGACTTTTGATATATGATTTTTTTTTTCAGAAACTGAACACCAATTCGATGCCAAAAATATTGATTGGGGTTTCTCACAACTCATACCTTTAGATGAACTTCATAACCCTAAGAATGGATTCATAGTGAATGATACTTGCATAATTGAAGTTGAGATTTTGGTGAGTAAGTTAAAACAAGAGAATGAAGTAGATAAACCAGACAACAAGATTAAGGATATAGTTACCAAACATACTGATAAACCTTTACCTAAAGAAACATTCACAACATTTGGTGAAACATTGGATTTGAAGGGTTTAGGCAAAATAGAACAACATTTTTTTCCACTATTAGAACAAGTATGTTCAAAACATCCTTCACTTCTCAACAGTCAAAAGAAGAGAACCCTTGAGTATGTTGAATGGGCATTCACAGCTTTAGGTAGAGTTCTGCATTTTCTCAAGACTAAAATGGTGAAAGATATGGATGAAGATGCATGTAATCATCTCCAAATTCTATGGGAGGAACTCGAGACATTCAAATTTGATTTGACTTGGTTGGAACCCCATGTTCAATCAGCCTTGAACATGAAAAATTACAAGGAGAGAAGTGTTGAAGTGAAAAAATTGAAGGAAAATGTGTCTTCTTTGGAGATGGAAACAAAGATGCTTGAGGAAAAAATGATAGAAACAAAGGTAAATCTTGAAATAGCAAGAAGAGAATTCACCAAAATAAGTGAAGGCTTTGTAGAATATAATTTGGATGATGGGTTAGCATATGGAGGCTAATAGATTTGTTACAAAAATCGTTGTATGCTATTAAGTTCAGACACTTCTTTTAAATAATGTATCGGTGTCGAATACACGTATCGAACATCGATACTCATAGTACATATGTCCGTGAAGTGTCTGTGCTACATAATTATATGTAATATAAGAAGTGTGTAGATGTAAATATTTGAATATGATTATGGTGGACTTTCACAATTCTATAGTACATAATAATTGATAATTACTGTAATCCATCATTTGAAAAAGTGTTTGATACTTCATTATTATGGCAAATATTAAAAAAATCATTAAATAAAAATTAAGTTTAGATATTAAAATAATTAGTTACTACTTGGTTAAATTATAAATCATTTTATAAATTAGAGAAATTATTAGTATTTAAATTAGTTTTTATTATTAATAAAAAATTATAAAATAATTTTTAAATTCACTACAAAAAAATCATTGAATAGAAATTAATTTTAAATATTAAAATAGTTAGTTAGTATATTGACTAAAACAGAGACTATTTTATAAACTAATAAATTATTAGTATCTAAAATAGTTTCGAATATTATTAATAAAAATTTATAAAGTAGTTTCAAAATTGATATTTAACCATTAACTACCTAAGTTTTAGAGACTAATTCTAGAATTTAAAATATTAATAGTTAAAATCTTGATAATTAATTTAAATATCAATTTAAAAATTATTTTGTAATATTTTATTAATAATAAAAATCACTTTAAATACTAATAATTTGTAATATCTAATATAGTATATAATTTAATCAATATAATAATTAATTATTTGTAATTTTTAATTTTAATCACTATTTTATATTTTTTTTATAGTAATTTATCAACTCTCAACATTTTAACTCAAACTCAAAAAGTTACCAATGTAATCATGGTTATAGAGTGTAATCATGGTTCACAGTATATGCATCTAGTGTAAAAAATATTACAATAATTATAAAAATTAGGAGAAAAAATTAATATAGAAATTGTTTTAGTTTTTGTAATAATCATTGAGATGGGAGAAAATGAATTAAGGAGGTAAATAAATTTACTATTAAAGGTGATAGTAAGAGTAGTCATTGTCTTTGTTTTTGAAAATACATTTATGTTTTTGAAAAGATTAAAAAGGTTTTATATTTAATTTTTAAAAAAATTATTTGATATTTTTATTTGACCCTCCCATTATATTAATCCTTTACTCACATTATATCTTACTGTATAATAAAAAAATAAATATTGCATCTAAAAATATTTTCCGAATCACTTTCAAAAGTAAATGTAATAATAATCATATGGTGCCTTGCTTAGGGTTCTAGGGTTTTAAGCCTACAGTGGGAAGAGGGAGAGGCGCGAGCGGCGGAGGGACGCGGCGGCGAAGAGAGGCGACGGCGGAGGCGCGAGCAGCGGGAAGGCGCGAGCGGCGAGAGGTGCGAGTTTGATATTAGGGTTTTTTATGGTTTCCTTTTGGGCTTCGTTTGGTTATTTTTTATGGACTGAGTCACGGATCAGATAGACTCCTCGATCTTATGATCTAGATCGCGATTTTAACAACATTGCATTTAGGTGTTAGGTTCCTGTGCCAACGAAAATTTTGAAACATGTTTTGCTACCTATTTTTTTACTGATTTTGGGTTTTTTTTTTCTATTAAAAGAAAAGGAGATTTAATTTCCTTTCTTGATCAGTGTATGCTACTATTTGTTGGTCGGTAGGCATACAATTATGTCAAGTTATTTGAATTGAAAGAAGAATTTTTTTTTTTTTTTGTTGATATGGTATTATGTGCGTTATTTATTTGTTATCATGTATGTAATTATGTTGATTTTGGTAAGGGTGTGCCTATGGCGTTATTTCCGAATTATGGTTTATTTTGGCCATTGATTCTAGGGTTTTGTGTCCATTTGAGTTTAGTGCCTCCTCTCCACCTATTGGTTGTGAAAGCTTTGTCCCTTATATCTTAAATGACGTTCTGTTTTGGTTATAAATGATATAATTTGAACTTTCTTTTCCTTTTTCAATGCCTGTATAGGTTTAATGGTGATGCCGTCGGAAAATGATGATACAATGATTGAGAATGAAATTGAAGATATGGGTGAAGAAATGTCTTCTGAATCAGAACAGGAAGAAGATGTGAAATTAGCTGAACCATCTAAAAATGCAGTATATAACAGAGATGCTATATTAGATAAACTTGGAGATATCAGTTGGCCTGAGAATGTGGGTTGGATACACAAGCTAACCATTGATGTTGATCAAGAGCAGGAAGTAGATGTCAATGATGATTTGGCACGAGAACTTGCATTTTACACACAGGCATTGGAAGGAACTAGGCAGGCCTTTGAGAAACTTCAATCAATGGGTCTACCTTTTCTGAGACCTGCAGACTATTATGCTGAAATGGTAAAGACAGATGTCCACATGGAAAAGGTGAAAGGTAAGCTATTAGCAGAGAAACGAAAGATGGAGGAGGCTGATGAGAGAAGGAAGGCCAGGGAGACCAAGAAATTGGCTAAAGAGATTCAGGCTCAGAAACTAAAAGAAAGGGCTAAGCAGAAAAAGCAAGATATAGAATCTGTAAAGAAAT
>Ga0123342_1002874_pt1 | contig 28261 bp, 12 predicted proteins | sample Turbeawhitnodule_FD_89960 | JGI IMG/M metagenome (GOLD analysis project Ga0123342, IMG submission 89960) | Root nodule microbial communities of legume samples collected from Mexico - Turtle bean Mexico white nodule | ecosystem: Host-associated > Plants > Roots > Nodule | place: Mexico: Nepantla... | reverse complement strand
TTTTTTTTTTTTTTTTTTTTTTTTTTTTATTTTTGTTTTTTTTTTTTTTTTTTTTTTTTTTTTTTTCTGTTGGGGTGTATTCTATTGAAATTTGAAGTTGAAGAGTTATTATGATTTATGTGTCATACACACACTGATTATATGTGATGCAATAAACCCAATTTTGTCAACTTTCATCTCATACGATGTTTCTGTATGAACAGGATGGACTCTCAGGTGAAGCATGCTCTTGTTGTCAAAGTTATGGGTCGTACTGGATCCAGAGGGCAGGTGACCCAGGTTAGAGTGAAGTTTTTGGATGATCAGAATCGTCACATCATGAGGAATGTGAAAGGACCTGTTAGAGAAGGAGACATTCTCACCCTCCTCGAATCCGAGAGGGAAGCAAGAAGATTGCGCTAGATGGTTTAAATCGAAACAGTGGCTTGATTTTTGTGGTAGTTAGTGGATGCCAAAGGTTATATCAGCCTATCTTGATGTTTTGGATCTATTTTTATTCGAATTATGGACTGAATTTTGTTGTTTTTAGTCTAAGTTTTAAGATTGAAGTATGATTGGCTTGATATATGTATCATGGTTTGAATTTTGGATTATATGATTTGGCTTCTATTAGTAGCTAGCTATTCCTGCTGCATCATTTTCTGTTGACTAATGGTCTACAAGTAAATTAAAATCTTTCAAAAGTTTAATCGGGTGGCGACTGCTTATATTACATTCTGGAAAATGGTGGTGGTAATTAGGGATATATATATATATATATATATATATATAATAAGCTATTGTTGTGAGGTTGGGACTCTTATCTTGATTTGTATTCTAGAAACACTTTAAACAGAAATTCTTGACAAAATGTAGTCCAAAAGTTGTTTCTCTTCGGTAGAGTAAGTTTTTTATCTGGGAACAATGATTTTGGATTTTAACTTCGATTAGGTTTATTGCAAACGCCGCGTTGGGGGCAGTGATGTAACCCCACTGTGGGAACCAAATTTTTACCATTAAAAATGCATTCATTTTTAAATAAACGGATAAGAGTTATCTTTACTCAACTTATCATACTTTATTGTGGTACTCATAATTTACCATAGACCACAATGCCTCGGTCTTTTTCGTGATATTTTTCAAATTATCCTTTATAGAAGAGTTAAATAGACAATTTGTAATTCTAAGGTTGAAAATTTCTAATTTAACTATCTGAAAAAAAGTGTATTCTTTCCAGAATTTAGAGATTACTGTTTTATGGTCAACTTTTAATGAAGAATATTGTAATGCTCTGAAATTCGTTGCCCTTTTACCTGCATTGATTAAAATCTTTTGAAAATTGATTACTTGAACCATTTTTCTGGTTGCGTAAGATGCAATGGATCGGGGAAGTTCTCGACAGTGGTCTGTATTTAATTTTCAGTTCTTTACACGTTTATATTGTAATCTTGCAAATCACTTTTTTACATTAAATATTTAGAAAGTGAACTTTTTAAAATTTTCTTTGGCTAGCCAAAAATATTTCTGCAGCTGTATAATTTAAAAGATTTATTCAACATTTCTAGGAAGTTTAATATATGAAATAGCATAAAAAAATATACTATAGCGTATTTCACAATTAAGGATGCCACAAGAATGTAGGAAAAACAGCCTCTCCCTCTTGTACAACAAAAAAGTTAAAATCCAAATCAAGAGCACCCTCCACTTTCACAAATAAAGAGCAACCGATCATGTGGAAGTTGGCCTTTTTATCATAGGGGGTTGTTTACTGCAACATTTACTTGGGAGTTAATGACAAACAACTAATATACATAAGTGATGCAATGCAAAGCGTGAGATGGATAAAGATACATTCAATTATCCCTTTTCCTCTTTATAGATTAAAAGAATAACGAATTTTACAATCAGGGTTGTATGAGCTGAAAAGATCAAAGAGAGGACTCGCTCGAGAACTCTGAATCAGACGATTGAGCAGGCTAGCTGAACAGTAAGCTGCAACACTTAAAAATAATGAATTGAGAATTATACTAAGCAAAATACATGTTTATACATCAAACTCCAACTATTGTGTTGTAAGTCCCATAAATAGCAAAAAATAATCCAGAAAATAATACAAGAAAATCTAAGGCTTTACGCCAGAAGGGTAGAGAAGAGCCAAATAGCTTTAGGTGAAATGTGGCTGGCAAAACAAATGAGAGCATTGCACATAAGGTACTCCCCACAAATGAGGCAAATACACCAAATTCTGGCACGAATGAAGCTACCACTGCCAGTCCAACAACCACAATCGCTCGGCTGATATATATGCAAATATTTCCTGGTCCCGTTGATTCATTATTGTTTCTAAGGATGATTTTTAGTTTTCCTTCCACAATCTCATTAATTGGGTGTAACATGATTGGAAGTGTGAATGCAAGCCCCACACATAATCCTACCTGACAGGCACCATATAAAATGTTATGTAAGTACAACAACAAAAATTGAAGATAATGAAGTCTTGGCAAAAGAAACGTAGGTTGGCTTTTCATGCACTTTTATGCAGTTCTTAGAATCTAAAATGGTATTCTGCAAACTCAACTTTGTAGTAGTAGACATGTCTAAGGACAAATTACAATATATGCATGTGCATATGTACTACCCACAACAGCAACTGATACTTCACCAGATATTATAGACAGAACAGACACAATTAAGGAATGATTCTTTGATGTAAAGAAGATTAATTGACACAAACTAAAAGTCATAGTTATATTATATCATCATCAGATGTTATCAAACACCATCACTCCTAGCACTAGGTGTTTCAAGTTAGTCACTAGTACCCTAGTTGGATAGAAAAGGATTTCAAACAGATTCCACAAAGTCATGTTAATTCTATGTTGCTATTCCAAGTGTTTTCTGATGTTCCAATGACAACATGCCCACTGGAATGGTGAGCATATGTGATGTATCCATAGATAAGTTCATGTCACTGACAAGTGCTTTGTATATGAAAACCTTTCACTTACAAACATCTGTTATCGATCTACTAAATTTTATGAACAGTAAAAATAATGATGCGCAGGAATATATCTTAAAGGTGTGGAAACAGATACTTCCTTGCTTTGAAAATTCTATATTAAACTAGTCTAGGAATTGAAAAACAGAGAAAAAAAAAGAGAGGAAAGAGATCGATATTGATTAGTTAACAGCAAGAAAAGTATTTAAGACTAACTGAAGAGCTTGAGGTATGGATGTCTTCACTACCTGTACTGAAAGAGATGACCAATTCCTTGGGAGATTGAGGGTCACAATGTCTCTGGTTTCTTCACCAAAAGCCATGTAACCACAAAGTCCAAAAAGAATGTACACAAGAGTTATCCCTCCAAAAGTCTGAGCAAGCAACATCGGGAACTTACGTCTATCCTGCATAGAATTCTCTAGGGCTAGTGTCATTCCAAACCCCTCAAAACAAAAAATTGCCATGCCTGCTGCAAATGGCAATCCCCCAATGTTGGATGTGATTGCTGTCCTTTCTCTGAATGAAAACCCTTCCCCTAAGGCCCGTTGTACATCCTCCTTCACCACAATTCCCATAGCTAAGATATTACAAACATCAGCAAAAATGCTGAAAGGAGCCAAAGCAGATAAGCTCCCTATCCAAGACAATCCAATCTCAACAGGTACCAACATAAATATGTAGGAGGCCAATGATAAGCCTTCAAATACAGAATGAAGGTTTTGTCCAATAAATACAAAATAAGCAACAGATCCAGCACATTGTGCCACCACAATTATAACTTCTGTCAGATACCGACCCAGGTTTCCAAAAGACCTATAACCCAAGTCTCCATATGTGTTTGATTCCCCTAGTGGTTCTTCAGACGCCAATTTTTCACGGCAATTAACCTGTGTCCAAACAAAACATGTACAGAGTAACTTTAGCCCTTTATTCCCCTTCCTTTCCTCTCTCCTTTCGGCAAGTCAATGATAGTACATCCCACAATAAAAAAAAGTATATAAAAGATAACTATAGTACGAGTAATCAATGGCCAATTTACACTACCATTTAACTCATCTTATCAAATCATATTACTTTCAAGTAATCAGAAAACACGTCATATCACGGGAATTTATCGTATACTATATTTTAACGTATCTTTGTTCAAAGAAAAAAGAATAGATTTTTGTTAAAAGATTGAATCACCCACAAGAAGGAGCATGCAGTAGTAGGTGGATAAGCCGACGACAGCAACCCCGAGCGATCCTGCGACCCAGCCAGCGATCCGAAAAGCAAAGGGTAATCCAAGAACCCCAGTTCCGACAACGGTGACTATGATGTTTCCCAAAGTTTGAAGCTTGGAAGCCCTCTTGGAAGACACAGGCTCCAACAGAGGACGCTCCATGTTTTTTCTCGGTACCCGATCTACCCAGAGTCTAAATGAGTGACTTAAAACTTGTTCAACATTAGGAACACGTGTAACTTCTGATAGAGACAGCACAAACACGAGAACAGGGACGATAAGAACGAAAATCCGAAAAGAGTTAGGAATTGAGATTTTGGTGATAAAGTGCTATAAATAATGAATGAGTGATCAGTGACAACCATACCTACGTTGTCTGTTTCAAGATAATGGGTCGAGAACGGGGAAAACACCTAATCCATCGCTAAGCAGTGGTTTTGAGCACTGTGCTTGTTAATACCTGCTGTTTGCCAGAGCATGAAACAATATCCTGCAACTGTTGCACACATTAAATAATTCTGTAAAGAGTTTGGTTGCATCTGATTAAGAAATATTTTCAAAGGCTTATGTTATGATTCCAAGTTTGTATTATGTAGTTCGTCATGATAACGAATAATTATATGATATTTAATTTATCATATATACTTATCATAACAAAGCCTCCTTTAAATGTACCGTAATTCATTGGGACAAATTTAAATTTAAAGTAATACAGCAGAACATATTTCAACTTAAAAAATTAAACACTTAACTATTATTTTTACAATTGTTAAGAAAATATAACTAATTATAAAAATAAATAAATAAATTATATTGTACGTTTGACTCTAATTTATGTATAATATAATATATACTAAATGCGTTTTCTTATATGATTAGAGCATATAGAAAAAAACATAATATTGTATAACATTTTGGATAGACTATTACAAGTATTTATTACACTTAATTATTTTAATAATTTTGTTATTTTCTTAGTTTACGTTTTATATATAAATATTGTTATGAGTGTAAATATATAACACTTTTAGTTGTTATTAGTATAAAAAATTTATTTTTTTTTGAAAACTTAATAATTAGTGAAAAACAATTAAGAAGTTGAAAACATGACCACCAAGTTTAATGTTAAGAAACATTTTAAGGAAAACGACTATGCATTATGGAGAATCAAGATGAAGATCATCTTGATATAACAAGGTTATACTGAGGTTGTGACGGATGAGACATAAACATAGACATATCGGTGTCTATGTCTCAAAATGAAAAAGTTGACCTCATCAATAAAGTCAAAAACACTATAATCATTTTTCTTAATAATAATAAGATATTGAAAAAAGACACTAAGAAAAAAATTGTTACATTTATGTGTGTGAAACTTAAGTCATTGTATATTTGACTAAATATTTGACACACAATTTTTGTTTGAAAACAATAATTATTTGTCAATGTTTACTGAGACAATAAAGATGGTGGAGTAGTTAGTAGATTTTAACAAAATTATTTTGGACGACTAGAAAATATGAAACAAAATAAATCATTACTATTACTATGGAAAGAAATGCAAACCTAAATAAGTATTAAGAAATTTCATAAAATTGAAAAGTCTAAAAATTATTAGGTTGAATTTGAATATTTCTAAGTAAAAGGGAAATGAAAGAAATTAGTTTAAAGAAAAAGTCTAAGTAATATTTTATACAAGCTACGAAGTACAACAACTTCAATAATTTTATTTTGTAAAATGAAACAATGTGGTTTTTTATAAAGATAATTATGATTTTAGAATTTTATGTGACTCTAATTAATGATATAAACTCAATTAAAAATATAAATATTTTAAATATTCAAAGTAAAATAATTTTTTTAATATAGTCAATTAAAATTACTAAAATTTCTAATGGATATTAAATATAATTAAGTTACACATAAGTAATTAATGACACAAAGTAAAGGTCACCACTCAATTAATAATAATGACTGAACTGAAAAATAAAAATAAAAAATCTAAAAATTAATTACAAGTACTAAATTTTATTAAAGAGTTAAAACTTAATTAAATTAATATTAATCAAATAAATTATTTTTAAAAAAATATAAATAAATAAGATAATTAAAATTTAAAATTAAGCATGCACAAATCTTATTATGAACACCTGTCACCCCATTTATTACTGTAAATAGTGGAAACATTTTGTAATAAATTTTATTATTTTTAAAAGTATGCAAACCAGTTCAGCGTATAAACTGATTATTAAAATATTAATTGTATAATACATTATAAAAATACATATAAGCATTAATTGTGTAATCAAAGTATTTAGGTAGGAGGCAGATAGGAAACTTTTATTTTTTTATATTATCCTATCATCTATTTGAATAACTTATCCTTTTCAATAAAGCTCAATGTCTAATTATATATTTATTCTCTTTCTAAAAAATATGTTTTTTTTTATAAATATTGTGGTATCATAGTGAGAATTTAATTATAAGCCTTTAGATAAGACTGGATCCGTTTATAAATAATTTTGATAAGATAGGAACTATTTTAAAATTAAATAGTTCATAAAAAAACACTTGTTAACTTTTCATACACATTCAATCAATAATTTTAATGCAAGATTGTTATAAAAGTAAAATTGACATTTAATAATAACTAAAAGCTGAAAGAAAAATCTGACATAAAAGGGAGGAGATCAGTAGAGAATAAAACAGAAAAAACAAAATTTTGAATATATTTTTTAAATTAACAGTATAAAATTAAATAATTTTTATATTTTTGTATGATAATATATATCATAATTTTTTTATTTAACCTACTATCTTTTATGTATGTATATTTATAGTTATTTTGGTACATAAATTTAAATTATATTATTTATTATAATGTTAAATTAAATGATAATTATTTAAATATTTTTAAGGTATTAATTATAATTTTAAAATATTTCATATTTTTTAGAATAACCAAATCTGTTACCTATTTGAAATAATAATTGCAAGAGCCACTAATAATTAGCTACCATCCAATTTTCCCTCAACTAACCTAATTCTCACCATGTACTAAAAAAATCAAGAAAATTGTACTTAATATTACTAAGAATAAAACCTATTCTATTGAGATAATGGTTAATTCTGAGTTCACACATCATCCACCTGTGTTCCATCATATAAAAACCTATTCAACCAATAATGATTACAGTATTACAGCACTGAATTAGTATTTAGATTAATTAGATAAAAGTCATATTAATAGGACAAAAAAAATCTTAAAAGTCATAGTTACACTATTTGGATTATTATATTTCTGAACTACATTTCTATATCTTACATTTGAAAATAAGTGATAGAGGTCAACATACACATTGCATATTTTAATGGAAGTCTTTTTTCTCTTCAATAATGATTTTTAGATTGTGGAATAATGACTTTTAGATTTTCAAATCTTATAATTTGAAAGCTTTATTGTAAAAAAATATTTTTGAATTGTGCAATTTAAGATCAGATTTTGTGCAGTCTAAAAAATATTTCTGAATTCTCTAACCATAAGACATTTCTGATTTCCAAAAAATGATTTTCATATTGTTCAATTTTGAAGTCAAAATAATTTGAAATAGAACAATCTATAAAATGTCAAAAATAACTTTTATATTATGCAATATAAAAATAATAATAAAATACTTATAAATTGTATAATATGAAAATAAAAAATATATTGATTTTTTTAAGTAAAAAAATACTTCTAAATTGTGCAATTTAAAAAAAAAATAGATTGCACGAAAGTTTTCAGACAGTAAGATAAAAAAAAAATTAATTCAAATGAACAAATAAGAATTTTCATATTTATGTAGATAGAGAAGGAAAGTACGGGGCTGCAAAAAAAAATCCACAGAAAGCCTAAGATGGAAGTTCAAAGGTTGTATCCATGGACTGAAATGCAGAGCCGATTAGTATTAAAAGGCTTTTACTTTTCTCACCTCCTTTAAATTTTGACACCTCTCATTTTTACTCTAAAACAAACTTTCAGATATGAAATTTACATTCTGAAAACAAACTTTCGGATTTTCTTTTTCCCATTAACCCATTTCAAAATATATGGGAGGTGCGCACTAAGAATTTTAAGAATCCACACCCCCTCTAAGGAAGGAGTGATATTTGGAGATATCCAATGTTTACTCAAGTTGATACTTGACTTGAGGGGAACAAAACAAAGACAAAACCGAGTTAATTGCAACAGTGCTCGAGTGAGAGAATGCTTTGTGGTGTTGTTCCAAAAGTATAACTACTTACAATAACTAAAGACAGATTGAAGTGAATGGATACACTAATTTAAAAGGAAGCATTCTTTAGAATGCCTCTAAAAGTTTATATACTTAGATGCATAAATCTAAACAAGTACTGTAAACTATAACAACATCCAGAAACAAAAGTTTTGCATCTGTACCAAGTCTGAACATTTTTGTACATAGTTTCAAAATTCTAAAACCTCTTACAAGGCCTCAAAGCAATATGGCTGACAAACACAGTCCATGGCATGGATCAGTTTCCTGCGAGGTCCCACTGCATTGGCACCCATATCCTTGAGTTTTTTCATAGTTAGATTTACCAGCTGATACTTACTGAGACTTTTATCCTGAAACATTCTCACAAACTGCCCCAGTCCAAGTGATATCAGCCACTTGCTCAGTCCACCAGCTCTTTCAAGCTTCCTCTCCAAATTTGATGCTCTCAAGTTTTTATTCAAAATTTCCAGGTTGAAGGGCCTTCTTGGTGCAAGTAGTGTTCTAGGCTGCTTAATAACTTTAGATGTATTGGAAATTCCAAGTAGTTTATGTGAATTCAAACCATTCATTTGATGTAGATTTTCTGATTCTGTTCTCTGATCTGAAGATGGTGAATTGACGACAATTGGTCCAGGTAAAATAGGAGGTGCTCTACTATCGGTATGAGTCTCTTTTTGGACAGCCAATAAAATGGATTTTTCATGTTCATTATCAGAAAGATGTACAGTAGATGTCTCCATGGGAAGCTGCACATGGTTACTTGCCAATTCAGGAGGCATAAGTTGAGTGTGATTTGGTCCTTGGTTTGCTGTTAACGATCTCTCGTTGAGAGGCACACCAGGCACAAGAATGGTTACTCTCTGTTTTTTCACTATAACCCAATCACTATCCTCATGCTCCTTGTCACAGTTTTGAGAATCAACAGGGTCATGTGAAGAAATGCAGCTTTTTTGACTAGGAACTTTTCCTGTGCGCTTCTGCTTTGTTTTCACCATCAGTCAAGAACCTGCGTGTCATTAGTAGGAAGTATAGCATTAAATCACTAACAAACCTCTATGTTCATTTGATCAAAAGTCAAAATATAAATGGAAAAAATTACTTTAAAAATAAGAACGCATAGTTTATTCATGTAAAGGATGTTTATAATGACATCCAATACAAATTGTTATGCACATAAAGTTTGTTAAGTGATACATTAAAAATCATATCAGCATATTAACTATTACTTCAGATTAAGTGAAAATGCTAAATTTGTTTAACACCAGTAATGGGTAGTAACTAAGGTAATCATTTCAAGCACATAATACAAATAACTCTATACATAATAGATACTCTAATTGTATCCACTTTGGGATTCAATTGTGTGTGTAAGAAACTTGATCCGGATTCAGACAAGCACACAGATCAAACTGCAAAGTTAATCATATCCTCTTTGGAATTCAAATTCAGACGGAGAATAATAACCTAGTCCATAAGGTGCAGATGCAAATGAAATGCAGCAAAATTTTCAAAAGTATCAGAAAAACTCTCTCTGCAATAAGTTACAAACAAACAAATAGATTGACAGGTCTTTTTATCAACCAAGAAACAAAAAGCTATCATGCCTTTGTCCTCAAAAACCTGTAGCACAAACTAAAACATATTTATTATCAACTAACTAACAACAAGGAAGGCTTGAATTTCTTGCATGTATTACGAATCGCATCAATGCGACAGCGCGAGTAAGTATCACACGGCTTTCAAAGCCATATTCTATTGCAGCGAAATACAAAACCCCACAACTTAGAAATCCCAACCCTACCTATGGATAGAGAAGAATGAAAAGAAGAATAAAAAATCGCACACAAACATTCAAACATTGGGTGAAATTTAGATAGAGGAAAAGAAGAAAGGGTAAAAACCTGGAACAAAGTCTTTGAAAGAAAACAGCACTATCTCTTCCTTCTTCTCTTTCCTCCTCAGTTTGAAAACTTGCTTGCCCTAATATTCCCTTCAGAACTCTGACAATTTGGGAATCAGACGCATCTGTGGAGAAAGAAATTAGGGCTTATAACAAAATTACATCTTTTGTCCTGTTGGAGTAAGGAGAGATGAATTTTATAATTATATATAAAATTCTCAATGAAAAAATATATATAAAAACTAATAGTCTGTGATTGCGTAAAATATATTTATTTAAGGCAATTAAAATTTATAATAAATATTTTTTATATATACAAAAAGTAATTGTAATTAAAGTATAGATTACATAAATATTTTTAATATGTACATTATATTTTAGATTTTGATAAGTAATTTATGTTGTGAAATGTTTTTATTTTAACAATTAATAATTCCTTTTTTCTATAATAATAACCAACATATTAGTATAATAATACTATATTAGTATATTAGTTCCTATACTAAGAGGCAAAATTTAATTTAGTAGTTTTTTTTTTTAAATGATTAAATATAGTCATTTATGTTAATTTGTTTTAAATGAAGTTAAATGTACGATGACTTCACACATAAAGTGATATAAAGTGGTATACATGGATAGTGTAGAGTTTCATTTGTAACACATTATTTGTAGACATTCGTTGAGGTGAAAATTATGCATGTTTTGTAAACATTGAAGAAGAAGGAAATTAGGAGTTGCTTTGGAATGACTGTGATATTTGGAGTTTAATCTTGTGCATTATAGTATGAAGATTGCATTATTGATGTTGACATTGTTGACTCATATAACTAGTGAATTTCTATTGACTTTATAAGGTGGGTCTGACTTGATTTGACATTGATTGTATAGAGATACCTTGGATTAGGGGTTTATAGCGGGATTAAAATATTATTTTTTGAGTTATTGTTTGTTTATATGCAATTAATTGTGTAAGTTATTAATTTGATTGCACTTTCTTAGTTAATTATGGTTTAGAGTCTCACCACATGCAAATTTTTATTGTATATGGTCCACCATTTCCTTTTAAGTGTATTAAAATGATTGCTTTGTAATTTGTTTGGTATTTGTGTGCATATTCATATTTGACAATGATAGGTTTATTTGATATATTGCTTTGTAATCATGCATGGAGGGTTTTTTGACGTTATGGTCCACCATGGGGTAGTTTATAAATATTGACAAATTAAAATATGTTGGTAAGACAAGTGGATGATGATGTGAGTCAGATGAATGAAGTTATTTTGAAATAATAAGCATTTATTAATGAAATGGGATATGTGACAATAAATGAGTTGTGGTATTCTCCTAGTGAGTGTTTTTGTGTTAGAAGATAGGTTGCACTTGTTGTTTGAAAACATTGGTATAATTAATATGATCAACATTGCAAACCGATATGGTAAAATACATTTATTTGTGGTACATAATGTGTTTGAACCCCACATTATTAACAATCTTTTGGGATATAAGGTTAAGAGTGGTGATCTGGGTGGGGGTGGGATGGAGAATGGGAATGAAGTTGAGAGTGTTAATATGGATGATGCTGAGGTGGCTAGGGGGAATGAGGGAGGGGTTCAAAGTAAGGTTGAGAATGGTAACGTGGGTGACGTCGAGTGGAAAGGGAAAATGAGGGAGGGATTTAGAGTGAGGCTACATTGAAAATGAGGGTGAGTGACATAATGAGTTTGTGCAGTTTGAGGATGAGGATGATGTTGAGATGATTACTGTGGAGGATTCTAATAATCGGGATTTGAAGGAAGTTGATAATGAGTCAACAGATTCTTATTAGTTAAGGGATCCCAATAAAGAACTTGTGTATGTGGAAGTTGATATTGAGTTTGACAACGAAAGGAGTAAGGAATTATATCTGAAGAAAATACTGATGAATATGTGTGTGAGGTTAATTATAGTTCTCAAATAAAAAGAAAAATAAGTAGAGGGCAACAAAAACATCCATGGAAGATTCTAAATCACATTGTGAGGATGATTTGCAATCATTGAGTGATGATGATAACCCAAGTAATGACATACACGTCAAGAGTAGAAGATTATCATATATTGAGTGGTGTAGAGAATGGGAATGAAAGTGAAGAAGATGAAGATTGCCCATGCAGTAGTGGTAATTTTGCTACTTTTGCATTGCCTAAAGACATTGTTGATTTCAAGTGGGAATTAGAGACATATTTTATTACCAAAAAATAGTTTAAAAATGCAATAATGGCTAATTTGTAACTTGTATATGTGTATAGTTCTTCTGCATGCCACTTATTTGAGGTCAAACTTGTCTCCATAATTGGAGACAAATTTGATGTGAATTTGAATAAAAAGGAGGGTAGCTATAGAAAGTGGATGGTCACAAACATCCTTTGTTGTCATTAGTTGGCTGCAATGAAGATTATGAGTATGAATGGAGTTGACGTCATCCCATATTACTTTAAGAATAAGATATATGAAGCAACATGTGACCCAACTATCTATCCAGTTAATGGTCAACATGTGTCATAGAAAATTGAATGACCTAATGTTCTCCCACCAACCTAAGAAGAGGCTGCTTGAAAAACCTAAAAAGAATAGAAGGTTGAAACCAACAAAATTAAAAAAGAGCAATACCAATTAGGTCAAATAAGTATGTGCAAAAAAGTGTGATATTTTGGAACATTCCAGATACAGTCTCTCAATTTGCAGGGTTATCTGATAAGTATGTCCTAAGGTTAGAGTTAGGACAATCCTAAAAATTGTTTCCCATGGTTCTTAACAATTGTTATGTTTTTCTCAATATAAAAAATCTCTATAACGATAAATGGGTGTAACAAATAAACTTCTACTCCCACCACAATAAACTAATTTACACTGGTTTTGCAAACCCGTCCATTACAATTACAGGATGATGAAGACTTGTACCTGGACATTGATGACCATTGAAGCAAACCCCTTCACCCACCACAACAGAAGAAAAACACATTCAACCAAAGGGAAAATGACCCAGACAACTAAATAAAATGGATAATCTCACACTTATGCCATTGTATAGTTCATTATGTGCTACTCTGTGCACCAAGTCATCATACACTTAATGGTTGTTGAAAACAATATAACAAAATGGATTATTTTAATGAAAGTTGAGACCATATTTAACTTTTTAAAAATAGTGGGACCAAATTAAATTTTGCCTCTTAACAGGAATAAATTGACTTTTAACTTTTTACAACCATTATTCATTGTTTTAAAATAATAATAATATTATTTATTATTTATTATTTTATTTTTATATCATATTATATTATGTCTATTATATATTTATGTATATAACACATTGTCGACATATAGTTAATTATGTTATTTTTATAATTAATTATGTATTCGAATAAATCATATGAGTTTCACAATAATATAAAAAATGTAATATATAAAATAAGGATAAATGTGTAAATTTGTCTTCTTTTTTACATATATTTTGTCTCTGCCTTTTTTTTTATAGTGAACTTAAACATTATTCTCTCACAAATTCATTAGTTTTTTTTTTCTCAAATTAGTGGATATAAAGTGGAGGAGTATTTGTTTTTCTTTTAGCAGAAAAAATTATAATTAATAACTGGAATTTAATCTGTAAGTACTTATGATTTAAACTATAATATTATTATATATTTTTATCATTTAAACTACATAATACACATTTTTTAAAATTTTAATTTTTTTATTTATTTTAAAAAGGGTCAAGTGGATATGATGTAGTTCACTTAAAAATGTAAACCTACCACATCAAATTAGTGGTGGATAGGTTATTTTGGATGACTCTCTTTTGTCATCTTTATAATCAAGGAACTAAATTTATAAAATAAAATAATATATTCACAATACAGTGCCTAAGAGTATCTTTAATCTCAGTAGATCTTAAAAAAATATTTATAAAAAATATATTATTTACAATATGGATAATTAGAGATATAATATTTTCATTTATAAAAATGACTTCTTTTACAAAGTTAAAATCTCTAAAATTATAAAAAGTATTATATTTAAAATTATATAAGATGCTAGACAAAAATCTAACAAATATTTTAAGTATAAAAATCTATTATTTACAATATTTTTCATTTGAGAAATAAAATTTCCATTATAAAAAAATAGTTTTTTTACAAAATTTTAAAATCTCTAAAATGATAAAAAAATTATTGCATTTAAAATTAGCTAAGATGCTGTAGAGAGATATAGTATTAGAATAAAAATTGAATGAAATTTTACATTTTATTTGATATAGAAGGATCTATAAAAAAAAGTAATATAAAATCTCAAAATAAAATTTTACACTATATTTACTCTAATAAAGTTGTGCTATAGAAAAATATGCAAGTAAACCTTTCATCAGATATAAGTTATATTGGATGTTTTATATTACAATATTCTTCTAATTTTTAGTGATACAAAAGGAAAGCATACTAACTTTAAAAGTTACTTTTTAATATATATATATATAAATTTATGGTCAACATTATTATTAATTAAATTACCTTTCTTAATATTAACAAATTAGACAATTAATCTTATACATGGAAAACATTAAATATTTAAAAAGTGAGGGGAAAGTTTAATAATGAGGTAATTAAGATCATATTCAATGTAATGTTTATATCATTTAAGCTTATTTTACTTTTTCCATGACATTTTTTAAATCTTCCTATAAATTTTGTTTACTGCAACAATTCTATAAAATCTACAATTTTTTATGTATATTTTAACATAAATATAAACTTTTCTAAATAAAAGTAATTTTTTATATTTATAATAAAAAAATTATGTAATCCCGATTCTCTTTAAATCCTTCCATCTTATTTAAAATTTTTTATATGACTTGTTAACTTGGGTTAGAAAGAGATATTTTCTTTTATAGGATATAGATATCAAGTTTAACATTTTTACTCAATATTATTTATTTATTCTCCTTTGAGTTTTTTTTTTTTACTTTGGGTGAATATTCTTTATCTAAATTGTTTTGCGCAATTAAATACGTTTGTATCAAATTTGTGTGGATTTAGAGACGTAGAAATGGAAAGACGATTTTTCCATTTTTGTATGTAACACGATGTTCATGTAAACATTTTTTCTATCTATACTTATCTAACGTACTTGACATAAAAAAAAAAAAACTCTAAATGAGGTAAGTACTTAATTCATGATTTAAATTTATGTTAATATCCACTAATAAAAAAAATTAAATTGTAAGTTTTTTTTGTCAAAAGCTAAAGAAAATTAAAATTCAAGAGTCCATAAAAATATTTCCAACTTTTGAAGAATTTTATACTAACACGGAACTAGTGCATTCAATAAAGCATTCATTAAAGTCACACACTTTGAAGAAAGAAATTAATATTATATATAATCATAATCACACTTAATGATGATGTTAGTAATCTAGTTTTGTTTGCTAATTAAATAATTGAAGTTTAGTAGTAACAAACTTATTTAAAATTAAAAAAAAATAAGTTTGTTAGACTGTTTAATTAAAGAAATTATTTTATGGGATTTAATTTATTTTTTTAATTTACCGTGCCGCGTAATTTTGAAGATCTTTCTCAATACGAAAGTTAATTAATGTTTAATTAGATTATTTATAGTAAAAAATATTTCTTATTTTTATGAGATCCAGGTTTTAAATTTTATCTAATATTAATATATTTTAATAAAAAAATTAACATTCAGATCTAAGTGTTTACTTTATATAACTGTGATTGAGATGATTTGACTAGTGTTGTAATGATTATGACTAATAAACGAAAATATAAAATTTGATCGACCATCACAGTAAGAAAATCTAATGGAAAATGTTTATCGGAAAGACTGAATAAAGAAGAGATATTTGACGCAAATACAGGGTTGTTTTGGTGGGCCAGGAAGATTGAAAAGCACAAATTCCTATATATGCGCGGGTCGCGGTGGCTTCAAACTCACGTTTTTGTTCTCGATCCAGCCCGAGACGCCGCATGATTCCTCCTCTGTTTGATTCTCGTACTCACAACATAAACTTCATCTGCTCTCGGAAAACACCAGGTAACCGGAATCCACACCAACAAACAACAAAATTCACCACCGGTTATCTCTCTGTTACCTTCTTATTTGGCTACTCACCACCAACAATTAATATCATTCTATTCTTTATGTTTTCTCTCTCTCAAATTTCTCAGTCATCGTCCAATCAGCTCCCCCTGGTTCGCTGTAAAATCAACGATACGTATTTTCCACAATCACTGTTCTTGATTAATTAATTGTTATGTGAATTTTCTTTATTGGATTAGGATTTGGAAGTGGGAAAAGGGAGAATGAAATTCGGGTGTGCATTCAGAGAGTATCTGCAGGAGGAGCGGGAGTGGTTCCTGGGCGAGAAATGTGCTCACGTTGAATATATCCGGTTGAAGAAAGTGTTGAAGAGTTGCCAGAAAGACACCTCTTCCGATAAGGACCTGCTGTGTCAGTGTCAGTCTTGTCCATGTAAGTGTTTCTTTCGGTTTTGCTTTGTACTTTGTGCTTGGGGCCACCAAATTGAATGAAGTACTTCGTTTATTTGTGAGTTTTCTATTGTTATGTGAAACAGACTTGTTTGGCGTCATGTTAGTTCACGGGGTAGGGCACATGCTTATGTCGTTAATGGGACCAAATCGAGGGTTGATTTTTATTTGGGGCTGGCGAAAAATTAATATATTAGATCGTTAGGTTAAGGAATCAAAAAATATATTTGAAAGTTTAATTGTGACTTTTTTTTGAAGAGAAAGAAGGGAGCGGATATTTAATGTTTTTCCTGTTTTCTGAAGATCCAAGAACAAGTAAGAGATACTACTGGTTCTGACATTTTATAATAGGGATGGCTGTGGGAGAGTGTTAATGCTGTCAATGGTTGAAAGTTACTTTTGTTATAAAATTGATGGTTGAGGAATGTTAGCAACATTCTCTGTGTTTCTGGTACACTATTTACCATTGGCTAAAATTAGTTGGAAATTACCAATTTGTATGGATTTAAAATCCTTAATTAACAAACCCCATTCTGGATTTTGTAGTTTTTAATAAGCATTGAATAATAGGAGAAAGTGTGCTAGAAGAGTATGTTGGAGAATGTGTTGTTGACCCTCCTCTAATGTTTATTGTGTTCTTTTAATTTTGAGTGAAATTGTTTACTTAGAGCTTATGTTTGCTGAGTTTAGTATTATTCACTGAATACGATTTTACTATTAGTCTCCTCTAATGTTTTTGAATATTCTTTGCAATTGATCAGAGGTTAGGTTATTTGCAACTAGAGTTATAGCTTGAATATTTTGATGTGTCTTGTATTTTAACCAAACTGTATTACTTTCTGCAGTCTAATTATGAACCTTTTTGTTTCCCACTTGTAGTATGTGACCAACAGTTCTTCTCTGAGTTGATGAAGGAAGCATCAGATGTGGTAGGGTACTTTAGTTCAAGAGTTAAGCATCTCCTTCATCTTCACATTTCTCCAGGACTACACAGATATGTATTGCGTTTGGGCCAGTGCTTTAGAAGTGATAGGCAAACACTCACTCAAGAAGGGAGGATTCTAATTGAGTACATTGCAATGAATGCTATTGCAATGAGGAAAATACTTAAGAAATATGATAAAGTATGCAACATCTGAGATGATTGCCTGATGTTAACTGTTTTCATTTATACTTCCCTGGTTTAGTTTTTGGGTTCACTCTGTCCTTTTCTATTCTGCTTCAGGTACACAGCTCTGTTAATGGGGAGAACTTCAAATCTAGGATGCATGCTGAACACATTGAACTTTTGCACTCTCCTTGGATAATTGAATTGGGTGCTTTTTATCTGAATTCTACTGAACTAGATAGTTGTGAGCTTGATGGAGTCTATGGTCACTTTTCTTGTCATCTAAACATGAATAAAGATGTAATGACATTGATTCTTCCCGATTCTATTAAGCTCGAGTATGCTCTAACTTGTGCAATTTGTCTGGTAAGTTCCTTATTGTATGCTACACTGGAAATGAAGGTATTACATACACCAGTACCTCTAATATAAATGTTTGGATTGTGATATGATAGGATTTTGTTTTCAACCCTTATGCTTTGAGTTGTGGTCATATCTTCTGTAAGTCATGTGCTTGCTCAGCTGCCTCTGTGATGAATTTTCAAGGCCTTAAAGCAGCCAGTCCAGAGTCGAAGTGTCCTATATGCAGAGAGGTGTGTATTTTGTACTCAGCAAGCATTGTTATATCTGATTAAAAAATAAAACTCATGACAGTTTACATCACCCTTGGTACTCAATTCAAGCCAGCATAGAAGTCTATGATGCAATTATGCAACTCGATAGGGGTCAGTTTGTTGAAGGCTCTTTATGGACCTTGCTTTCCTTTTCTAAATAACTGTCATTAATTGTTTTTTCAAACTTAATTATCTTCATTTTAAGAGGATATGACTACAAGATAAATAGATGCGTTGTAGCCTATCTTGGAAACATTGATACAGCAAATTCTATTCTGTCTTGTCAAAACATAGAATATTTCCATTTTTCCCTTATGCAGAAGGCCATGGCTTCCTTATGACAAAAGTATAGTGATTATGTCATTTATCCTATTCTTTGGAGCTTTAAAGCATATTCTGATTTGCTTTTCATTTTTAAAATTTTCAATTATAAAAACTTTCTTTTATAAAGGACAAATGCTCTTCTTAATGCAGGTTGGCGTTTATTCTAAGGCTGTGCGTATGCTAGAACTTGATCTACTTATGAAAAGAAGGTATTACATGATAACATTATCTTTCTTATTCTTATGCCAATCAAGGGCATCGCATTAATTTTCAAGATTTTTTTGGCAGGTGCAAAGATTACTGGAGAGAGAGGCTAGCTAGTGAACGAGTTGAGACATTGAAGCAATCCAAGGAATACTGGAATTTACAGTCCACATATGCAATTGGATTGCTGTAGGCTTTTATACTTGAGCAATGGAAACATCTGAGTAGAATACTGTTAACAAAAATAGAAATCCCTGGAAGGATTACATGACTTTGAGTTTGTCGTTTGGCCTTGACTGAACTGTTAGGTGAGGTAGGATTTATATAGCTAGTTCGTAACACCTTCTCCATCAGCATGAAGCAGCATGAAGAGGGAAATAGTAAATAAAAACAAAGTGGCATCCTAATCTGTCACTTATAAGGCAAAGCCTGTTACAGTCTAATTGATAGTCAATTTTTTTCATGTCAAAGGAAGTTATCAAGTAAATGTTATTCTTATTATATTTAAACTTGAAATTTCATATAAACATTTCTTAGAGTAATGAAGATCAGTGTTTGGATTGTTTGTTTGTTTAGAATTGAAATTGAATCTTAGAACTTTAATTATGACATTTAAAAATCCTTTAGATTTGAATCTCTCGATTTCTAATCTCTACCTTAATCACAGTGCCTAGCTTTAAACTTGTATTGCTTGATTGCTCTTCATCTCTTTGCTGCTTCCACCTCCATCTTAATATATGTTTGGTTTTGTTTTAAGTTGGAAAAAACTTACAGCAAAGCTATTCTGTAATACCTTTCATCATTTCATGTTTCTTATGCGTTTTTCTTTTAACTGTGGCAATCGTTATTTTGGTCATTGTTGCCACACTGGTGTTTGAAATTATGTAAAAAAACACGTGCTCACAATGATAAGAAATATTATCCTTGAAAAGAAAATTCTCTCGTTCAATGAATAAGAAAGAAGATGCTTAAACGAAAGAATAGAAGAATCTTTCACTATAAAAGGGAGACTTGGTACAGATTTCATTTGACACATCATTTTTCTTCATTGGTGGGAAAATATTGGCTTCAACGGACCTGATAAGTAGGGTAACAGTATAACTGGGAATTGTGTTTTTCTAAAACTATATTTATCATTTTTCTTCTTAAAAAATATCGTAATTTGTGTAAAATTTACATATGAGTTGTTTCATAAAGAGATAAATTATTTAAATCGTGATTCATTAATTCTGTTTGTCTCAAATTTTAATTTCTCAATTTCTTGTAATTGTCTTTTTTAGCTCTTAAAAAGTATTTGCAAAGTGTTGTTTATGAGATAAAAGAAGGACACGCCATCAACTATAATCTATTATTAATTAATTCATTGTAAAATAACATTAATATTGAACATGTTAGTTTTGTTGTATAAAATCTTAATGTTTGCTAGAAAATTTTACCAGTTTGTTCCTCGAACAAGAAGACTAGTTGACCCAGTGAGAGAATGTGAAAAATTATATTTCTTTGTTGCTAGACTGTGTTTGTCCAGAAGATTATTAGTTTTTATCTCTAATAAGAAGTGAAATTAATTCAATGAGTGAAAATGTTGATCTGTTTTAAGGATTGATTTTTTAAAGATTAAAAATAATAAATGCTTTTTTTGAAAGGCTAATTTTTTTATGAACTAAAAGTATATTCAAGTTTTATCATTAATGTGTCGTAAATTTGAACTAAAATTAAAACTTGAATAATGAAAACGAGTTTATGTGAAATGATTCATTAAATTTCCTTAAATTTGAAGGACAATTTTTTATTAGTAGAGTTCTAACGTTGGATAATAGATAAGTATCAGTAACATGACTTTAACTTGATTTACTATTTGATTACTTTTAAACGGAAAGTTATTTGTAAATTTAAAAACTTTTAAGAGTTAAGTTTTGAAAATTAACTTTAATATTAGTAAGAGCAGCAGAGACCATAGATCCGATGAAGATAGTAAACTGTAGCTAAATATTAGAGTATATAGTTGGGAAGAAAAGGTTGAGCTACCCTTAGCCTTAGCCTTACCAGTTGCCACCATTCATCAGCATGTCAAATTTCTCGTCATGGCTCTTTCGCTTACGTTCTTCTTCCTCCAAGTTCTTCTACCGCTACCGCACTCTCCACAATAAATACGCACCCACCGTCTTCAACAACCATTCTACCAGGAACGCAAGCTCAACCTCTCTGCTTCCTCTCGCTCTCGCTCTTTCCGCTGGATCACTCGCTCTTCATCCACACTTCAGTCCTTCCTTCTGCGACACCGAGAGGTTCTCTTCTCCCAATTTTTCATGCCTCAATTTGAATTCACCGATTATTACTCGTTCGTCGCTTATGAATTCATACGACACTGTGCTGTGAAAACCTAACTCGATTTAGTGATATGATATTATATGTGCTTATTCTCGTCTTTTCTTACGAGATTATAGAGTTACGGCCGTAGGTTTTCTTTCAAGGATATGTTACTAGGAACTTCTAAGCATGCACGAACTGATTCTGCTACTTCCGTAGATACTAGAACAGTTATATTTTGTAATGGTTTAAAGAGTAATTAGTTGTGATACGAAGCTTAATGTTTCAATCGAAGTATGAGTCTATCTGAATAGTCTCGATGAATCAACTAATTGTCTGATCATGCGATGTCTTGTAATGGATGTTAGAGGTGTGAACATTGGGGGCAAAGGTAGCACGCAATTCGTTGTTAAGGGATCACACAAGGAATTTCCGCAGGAGCTTCTTGAGGAGTTGAAAATCATCTGTCAGGTACGGCATAATGTTGGCTTATCTGAATATTTTGTAAATATGCACAGAGGAAAGACAGACTTTCAAATCCTTCGGCCGGTTCTAATTTGATGATCAATTATATTTGAAAGTTTCTTTTAGTTCTTGCTATTTATTCTCCGGTGGATTAGTTACAACTTACAACTTACAATTTATTGTATGTGTTTTGGAATGCAGGCTAGTTTTACTTTTCATTGGTTGGTTGTTAGTTAGCGTTCACGAATACTTTTAGTGTTCGGAATGAAGTCAAACTAAATGAGCAAATTGTTTTGGAACTTCTACCTTGTGATCGTCAGCCTGAATTGTTATAATTTTCATTCATACAGGATAACATATCAGTTGATTATGACGAAAGATATATCCATGGAAAACCACAAAACAGCTTTCACAAGGCTGTTAATATCCCAGATGTGATTGTTTATCCGAGGTGACACATACTGTGAACTGAAGCTTTGGCTGAAAGATGTTTACTTCCTCGTTCATCTGATCATAGTTTTTGCAATGTTGCAGTGATTGCATTTTCCTCTTAACTTTTAACTATATCACATTTGGTACTTGCATTGAGAAAGACATTGGAAGTTTCTTTTGCAGTGGTTTTCCAAATATTATAGTTTTGAAGAGACTTAAATTATGTTACTCTCTCTTTCCATTATGATTTTCAAAATAAAACTATTCAAAATACTTGCTGCTAAGCCATGTTGTATTTCTCAAGTGGAGTTGTAATATTGTGAGAATTATAATGTAGTAGTAAAATGGTTATGGTGATCATCAGAGCAATTGGACCCAGTGATGTTTTGTTAGATACCTTTATTTTGAAGACCACTTTGATATATCATACGCTGACGCAGCCAATGTCCTATCATTTTTTGCTTGCGGTGTATTTATACCTTAGAACAAGCATTTTTTTTTCTACATTTGACCTGAATGCTTTTGAAAACGGACAGTTCTCGTATAACGAGGTTAATTTCTTTATTTATTAAAATAATTTTCTACACAACATTGGTCAATCTGGATATTTGCAGATTGGTATTTTGGTTCATTTCGATCGGGTCTCCAAACCCTTGCAGAACTATCTATTTTTTTATTTATTTACGTGCATTTAGTGCTTTATGTCTAATATCCCATTTTATTAAGAGATTCTGTGACATTTGTTACGTACATTGGAATATTAAAATCTTAATCATGCTTTGCTGGGTCGCAAATGCTTACGTCAGATGTATGACTTTCTGATGTGTCTTATTGTTGATTACAAAATATTTTTCTACCTTGTCTATCATTTTTTACATACAATTACAAATTACAATATATAAGAAAGACTTCTCATATTTTAAATAGTTAATACTTGGATGAGGATGAACAAGGGAGAGCAGGACAGGTTTTTAAAATATTGTGGTAGAAGTTAAAGCATCCACATGTATTTATTTTTGCATTGTACTCTTATTTGCAGATCTGAAGAGGAGGTATCTAAGATTGTCAGTTTATGTAACATGCATAAGGTTTGAGTTGTTCTAACTCAGCAAACATTGTTTAGCATGTTCTAGGTGATTGCTTTGCCGTAACATTTTATTATAAAGGCATTTGAATCAAACCAAATCTATATATTTCTTTTGATCCTGCATTTTTCATCCCAATATTTGTGTTTATTTTTCTCCCTTAAAAAGAAACCTTTATTTCTCCTGTCCCTTCATACTTAAATGTTTTTGCATTTGGAATTTATTTCTATTTTCATCATAAAAAAATTGGTCCAGTCTGTTTTCTTTTGTCTAGTCCTCAAACAAGACTATCGTCTTTCACAAATACATATATTTTTCTTTCACCTTATATTCAATTATCAATTTATCTTCTTTATCTTTGTTGCAACCATACATGTCTATTGTGATAGCCCAGCAATTTTTCTAAGGCATAATGGGTCTAATAGGAACTGGAGCAGCCTATGATCACAATCAAAAAGTTTAATTCTTTTTTTTTAGCCATCCAACTAATTCATCAAGATGGTTCCTCTGATTTAGCTGTTGCTGAACTTTGAGTAACCTGCACAATGTTTCTACTACATTTATCATTTCTTCGGTTTACTTGTATTAAATCATCTGCAAATGGTTTAAACCTTGTCATTTGTTTCTTCTAGTAGTATTGAGTTCTTTTATTACTAAGTTAGACATATTATTTGAACTTACATTATAATGACCAAAAGTCCATGCCATGACCACTACCTAACAATTTAAATTTTAAATCAAGCAGTTATATGGCACGTTAATAGAGTTCCTTTTGATCAATAAAGTTAACAATAAATAATGATTGTGATATTGAGAAACTGATAGCTGTAATTTAGTTTTTTTTTTTTAATGTTTTATTTAAAAAAACTTTTGGTAACAGGTTCCTATTGTACCATATGGTGGAGCTACATCAATCGAGGGTCACACCTTATCCCCTCATGGAGGGGTTTGCATTGACATGTCATTAATGAAAGTATGTACATGTTCAATTATGATAGTATAATATAATGATATAATTGTTAGTAGTATATTATGATTATGAACTATGAAGTATATATTTGGTCCCATGTCTGCTTTAGAGTTACTGAACACAACTTGTCTTTGACATGTTTGAGATTAAATCAGGCACAATACACATGTAGAAAGTTGAAGGCATCTTTATCGGCTTGGAATGGGTGTTAAATCCATAGTTTTCCATTTTACGTACCCCTTTTGATCCTCATTGTGTTTCTGGAAGAAATCTTATTCTTCCTTTTCCTTTTCATTCCAAACCTTCGTGAAAAATTCCACTCCTCCTACGAACAAATAAGATGTCCTTTGTTGGAATTGAGCATGTTCTTTCTAATGCTAGACTGTAAGTACTTACCCAACCATTCTCCTCAAGGTAAAATACAAAGATGATGAGTTTGTTTATGGAAAGTGCATTATTGTACCTGCCTGTGGAGTTGTCTTCAGTCTGCTAATCAGGAAGCAATTTTACACACACCTGTATTTACTTCTAAGAAGTGTTTTTTCCCCTCTGTAATAAAATTTAAGGCTTGTATTGAATTGATATGTGTGATGTATTCTTAATTTTCATGCCTTTAAGGTAGAGTGTTGAGAGCTCGCAGAGGTTATATGACTATTCTTTTTGGCCTAAATATCTTCTTGCTATATCATAATTTTTGTCACAGATGCCACGTAAAACCATTTATGGCACTCACCTAATAGCTTAAAACTTTTGGGATTTTGGGTTCAATACAATCTGTACTGTTACATATTTTCAAATGTTATTTTTTTATGCTTCCTTTTCTATTTTAGGAATTATACTTGTCAACACATGGAATACAGAATTTTAATGTAGTGAGAATTGCCATTGTAGAATGCTAGAGGCTTTTCTATAAGCACATTAATCAATGCATTATTGTTTAATTGTTATTGAAAATTATGAAAATACTTTTTGTTTCATCATCACAAAACTCTAAAGCCATTCTGTTGCATATATTTCTTACTATAGTTAATTGAATTTGGAGTACAGAAGTTTCTGTTAGCGTCAGCAACTGTTTTTTTTTTATGATTATTGTAGTATCATTAGAATAATATTGTTTATTGTGCTTGTACGGTTATTTAGACTGTACACTTAATCATGTATTTACTCATGCAGAATGCAGAATATAGATCATGTGTGTATATAGGTACTGAGTGGGATGAGTGAACTTCACTTTAGCTGTTATACTTACATTGTATACTGGTATAATCTAGACAGTGAAAGCATTACATGTTGATGACATGGATGTTGTTGTTGAGCCTGGCATTGGATGGATGGAGCTTAATGAGTATTTGGAACCTTATGGACTATTTTTTCCACTTGATCCAGGTTAGTTGGTTATGACCTGGGAATATCTCTGATAGTTGAAGGTCAAAGAGGCTTAATATTTTAAGTTAATTTTTTACTGGTTACAAACAGGTCCTGGTGCTAGCATTGGAGGCATGTGTGCTACACGTTGCTCTGGTTCATTAGCTGTAAGGTAGTCACTCTGATGTATATTATCATTTGTCATTGACACACACTGATACATGCTGATTTAAATGTTTCATCTTGGTTGTTGCCAATCGTCTGCTTATAAGGTCAAATATTTTGTTTTAAGGTATTTTACTTGAGGCTTATTGCGTAAGATATTAATATTTATGTAATTCTGTAATTCAACATGTCTGATCTTATGGAAACCCGTTAAAAAAAGTTGTAAAAATGTTCCATCTTACTGAGCATGATGGTTCCCCTTAAAATTTTGTAGGTATGGAACTATGCGTGATAATGTCATCAGTCTCAAGGTTTGTTAATCCCAATTTTTGGTCTCTAATGCATTGATGTGATGCCGTATTTATTTTACTATTTGTATTCCAGGTGGTTCTTGCCAACGGAGACATTGTGAAGACTGCATCACGGGCCAGGAAGAGTGCTGCAGGGTTTGTTTTATTTAGTTCCCTTTAGCTATTAATTCATTTCACTCATAATTTTTCTCTTTCTTTTGCTTTTCAAGAGGTCGGGTTAGTGTGATTGACCTACGAAGGGAAAAAAAACATTTGGTAAATTCTATCAACAATACAATAAATTGACCAAGACACTTCTCTACTTCATTTATCCTTCTCTAGTATTTGATGATGACATAAAATCATTAAATTTTTTCTGATGTTCTCAATTGAAATCCTTTGTCTCCAAAGCATTTCCCTGCAACTCCAACTCTAGCACCCATCCTCCAAACAATATCATTAACAAAACAATCCGGCAAGACACTTAATCTTGAGTATGCTTAGCATATTTGTTCACTAGGAATCAGAAAATCTGCAGAGTTAAATGTCAAACCTGGATATAAACTGCATTGAAAAAGTTCACTTATACCTTCCTATGTCCAACATTTATTACTGATTCAACTTTTATAATATGGGTTTAAGGTTTAACTTAATCTCACAAAATCAGCTTGTAAAATGAAGAATATCCAAAGCTTATAATGATTACATTGATCATATCTTTAGGTGATGTGAGATCTTAATATCAGCAAACATATCCCTTTTCACATGGATGCAAGCAACAGAACTCCCTTGCTTTACATTGCAAAATTCTTCAAAGAATCCCTCTTGGGACTGATGTAATGACAAAGCTAAGCTACTGAATTTTTTCTTCAAATTATACAATATAGGTATGACTTGACCCGCTTGATGATTGGAAGTGAAGGAACACTTGGTCTTATAACAGAAGTGACCCTGCGGCTTCAGAAAATTCCTCAGCATTCAGTGGTACATTGATTAACTTTATCCTTTTCTCAAGTTTGATATGGTACTTACATTGTACTTTGTTACGTTGTGATGAACATACTAAATTGATATTACATTCTTTTTTCAGTTAAACTAATTAAAATACATTAGTTTTTTTGGTTGGTTTTGATCCTTGACATTTGTCAATGCACGCTTGTATGTTCTAAATTCTAAATTTGGATAGTAATGTTGTGTGTTTCTAATTTCTATCCTGGAATGTATTTAATATACAAACAGCAGTTCATGATAAAGTAGTGCAGCATCCAATATTTAGATGTCTCTCCCCCTCTTACCCCACTATAGATTCCTCTGAAAATTGCTGTATACCTTTTCCACTGCCTTTGTTTCTTCCTCCTGCAATTTTCCTTTCATCTGAGGAGTGGAAAAGGAAAGAAAGAAGAGGAAGAGAGTGGAAATTGATAAGAAATGGATGATTTGATTGATGTGATAAATTAAAAAATTTATAAATTGATACATTTAGAAAATGACCAAAGTGCTCATATGTTAAAAATGAAATATAATTAAATATTAACAAATATTTAAATATCTACCACTCGCTCCAAGTTAAAAGTCTCTTCTATTACAAATTGAGTATCCACTTGTAAAATAATCTTCAATTGTTTAATACATCTTAGTATCTGTAATTTTGTAAAATAATTTAATGTAAGAAAATAATTTATAGAATTATAAATTTGAATTAAAATAGAAAAATCATTACAAAATCTTAATAAAAAAAATTATATTTATAGTAACAAATTAAAATTATATTACAACATATTAAAATTTAAATTATTTTATTTTATTATTATTGTAATTTGTTTGTTATTTATTTATTATATTATAAAAATATATATTTATAAAATATTAATGATTATTAAAAATTATAAATTTGAATTGATTATGTTATTTATCATAATTGATTATATATATATATATATATATATATATATATATATATATATATATATATATATATATATATATATATATATATATATATATATATATATATATA
>Ga0123342_1002873_pt1 | contig 28267 bp, 20 predicted proteins | sample Turbeawhitnodule_FD_89960 | JGI IMG/M metagenome (GOLD analysis project Ga0123342, IMG submission 89960) | Root nodule microbial communities of legume samples collected from Mexico - Turtle bean Mexico white nodule | ecosystem: Host-associated > Plants > Roots > Nodule | place: Mexico: Nepantla... | reverse complement strand
TGTTACATTTAATGGTATCAGAGCGGTTCATCCTTAGGATAACCTGAGGGTAGTGGGTTTATTATGTTTCTCCTGCGTGTAGATTTTTGTTTAAGTCTAGCCTCAAGACTTAGTTAAAAGTTTTTAATAAGATGTTTGACAAAGTTGTTTTTCTTGAAATCTTTTTTGTGTTTGAGTCAAATAAATTTAATTGTTATGAATAGAGATGAAAGTATTAAGAATGAAAAGAATCTTTATAGAGTGGTGAGGGTGCACACTCATGACTTGATCAAGATTATTTTATATATTAATTCTAAGTAGCTAAAGTACCTTTTAGAGATAAGTTTTGATTGGTTTTTACCCGTTTCGTATGATTAATTCCTTGAAGTTAATTTGTCTTAAAGATGTAGTTGGAATTTTTTTAGTAATTTCTAATCCAATTATTTATGTGCTTAGAAGATGGCACGTAGACCACCTACTTCTGAGACACAATCCACCCAAGTTGAATGGGAAGGTAAATCCAGATGAAGAAGCTGAATTCTAGTGGATAGGCATGAAGCAAACGATGGAAGACAGAGGAGAAGATGCCACTTGGGAGAACTTCAAAGTAAGATTCCTGGGTTCAAACACCTACTAGGTTCAACCTCATAAAACCGACCTATAAGGTGAGGTTTGCACTCACTCATATATTATGAAATGCTCTAATCTCTAGTCAATGTGGAATCTCCAACATTATTTATCTTTATGCATTGTTTATATTAATTTTAATATGTTTAGTTTTTTTATTTATTCGTACATGTTGATGTTTATTTCTTATATATTAATATTTACTTTGTATTTTTTTATTTAAATTTACATTGATATATATAATTATATAAATTATATTTTTATACAAGATAGTGAAAAAAAACACGTCAAATAAATCAACAAACTTCGACTAGGATAGAATAATTTCTATAAATGACTTCAAAGAAGATCATAAGAATGTTTTTGAAACAAAGGTTAACCTACCAAATAATGAAATTAAAGTTATTATTAGCCTTTTAGGATGAATCCTTTTTTTTTTACATAACTGTTTTTTGTTAATAACTTTCCTCATAATTTGTGTCAGTTTCTTAATACTTGAACAAATTATTTATTTACCTATATTACTTATGTTTATACATTGTTTATATTAATTTTATTATGTTTAGTTATTTATTTATTCATATATGTTTATGTTTATTTCTTATATATTAATATTAGCTTTGTAATTTATTTATTATTTTCTTATTTTCATTGACATTTATATATATAATTATATAAATTGTATTTTTATACCGAAAAATGAAAGAAAGTGCGTCACATGAATCAACCAAACTTTGTAAGGGATTGAAGAATTTTTGCATGTTAAATGACTTAAAAAAGATGATAAAATTGTTTTTGATGTAAAGGTGACATACCAAATAATGAAATTCAAGTTATTCGATTTTTAGGATGACTCTTTTTTTTTACATAACTGTTTATTGTTACTTATTTTTCTCAAATTTTGTGTCAGTTTGTTCATACTTGAACAATTTATTTATTTACGTGTATTATTTATGTTTATGCATTATTTATATTAATTTTAGTATGTTTAGTTTTTTTGATTTATTCAGATATTTAAATATTTATTTCTTATATATTAATATTTGCTTAATTTTTTATTTAATTTTTTGTATGTTAAATGACTTAAAAAAAGATGATAAGATTATTATTGAAGCAAAGATTAACCTCTCAAATAATGAAATTCGAGTCATTGACCTTTTAGAATGAATCATTTTTTTCTTCATAATTGTTTATTGTTAGATGATACTTGAAAAATTTATTTATTTATGATACATTATTTATATTAATTTTAATATATTTATTTATTTGTATATATTGATTTTATTTTTTATATATTAATATTTACTTTGTAATTTATTTATTTATTAATATATTAAGGCACACTTCCTAAATGTTTATTGGAAAAAAAGGACCCAAATTCTTCAGCTAGCTTTAAAAAGAATTTTTATTGAATACATTTCAAGAGAACACAAACAAAAGGTTTTAACAGTTCTCACTTCCACAATTTTTTGAAGAAAAAAAAAATATTTCACTAAAAGCATAAACTTTTACATGTGACGACTTTTATAAGAAACTTTATGCTTATTTTTTAGAAAAAATGTCCAAACTATTCACCTAACTCAAATTAAAATTACTTCTTTATTTATTAATATATTAATAATAGTTCATAAATAATTAGGAAAATGATTTTTCTGACACCTCATGCTCCATCCTACACTCCACTAAATATTAATATTTTAATTATTTTTAATTTTAAAATTTTAAATTTTGTCTATATTTTTATTAAGAATTTTTTATTTTTTATTTTTACAAATATTAATATTTTGTTTAATATTTTGTTCTGTGTAAAGCGGGTAAAAAATAAAAATATCATCACTCAAATAATTAATACATGCATTTCTTTCCTGTGCAAAGGCACGGGTTAGTTACACTAATGATCGTACAAAAATGGGTAAAGCAAAACCATAAATGGTGATGCATCACATATCAGTGGATGAATCGATGCTTATGCCTCGTATCTCAAGGTTCTCTAGCTTCCTGGGTCTCCTGTAATATTTCAACAACAGAGAACAGCAAACAACACTGACGGAGGAAGCAGCCATAGCAGCACCAGCAATCCAGGGTGGCAATCTGAACCTTGTTGAAGGGAAAAGAACTCCAGCAGCAATTGGGATTCCAAGTAAGTTATAACCCAAAGCCCAAACGTAATTCAGGCGTATACGGGAAAATGTTTTTCTGGAAAGGTCAATAGCAGTTATCACATCTTCCAAGTTGCTCTTCATCAGGACAATATCAGCAGCCTCAATAGCAATGTCTGTACCAGCACCTATTGCCATTCCCACATCCGCTGCCACAAGTGCAGGCGAATCATTGATACCATCCCCCACCATACCCACAGTGTAACCAGAAGCCTGAAACAGAAAAACAAGTCACTCAATATGTTGCAACAGCTAATGTGGAAGCCAGATTCAGGCACAACTATTGAAGTTTATGGTATAAAAACCAGTAATCAAGCCAGGGAGTTTGAAAAGGCAATGTCAGAAAGACAAAACTACACTAGTACTGATTACTGAACATAAGCAAAAGATATACGAGTATTTCTAGTTACCTTCCATGAATGAAGAAATAGTTATCTAGTTATGGTTGGAAATAAGGTGGTATCATTTTCAATTTCAAGGCTCAGAATATTATCTCATTGATGAATAACTAGCTTCTTAAAATTAAGATGAAAATATGTAATCAATATGCATTCGTACCTGCAAGCCTTTCACTTTCTCTGCTTTTTGATCCGGTTTAGCCTCAGCTATAACATTCTCAATTCCTACTTCCCTCGCAATAGAACTGGCCGTTCCGAAGTTGTCCCCAGTCACCATAATGCTCTTGATATTCATTGATTTGAGGATGGAGATGACTTCTTGAGCACCTGGTTTCAGTGGGTCGGATACGGCTAAAACTCCTGCCACTTTCCCATTTATAGATACCAATATTCCTGTTTGAGCCATCTTTTCGGCTTCAGCAAGCATATCTTCAGCTTCAACAGGAATTGCAATGTTATGGTCAGCCAACAAGCTCTTATTACCCACCATTATTTCTTTGTTATGAACAGTGGCCTTTACTCCATGTCCTGTAATGGAAACAAAATCTCGTGCTTCTGGCCAAGAAGGGTTCTCTTCATCTCTAAATTTTTTGGCAAACTCAACAACGGCCTTGGCCAATGGATGCTCACTATTCACCTGAGATAGGCAAGTTAAAGTAAGGACAATTTTTAAGGCATGCATATGCATCTATAATCCATGAATTAAAAGCATTTAAGCAACTTAAAAAAATGAAGCTATCATAATCAGAAAACAAACTCTTATTTACCATAACTATTCACTAGGCTAACCATTCGAGAAGTAGATAGGGGGAGATGATTACCTCAGTTGCAGCAACAAGTTCGTAGAATTCCCGGAGCACCATTTTTGTCAATAATTCTGTTCTCACTATCACAGGTTTCCCGACAGTGAGAGTACCCGTCTTATCGAAAACAATGCAGTTTACCTAGAAGACAGTCATAAACATATTCACGTGTAAGTAAATTACAGACAAAATCATGAAAGCTTTTACAGATGACACAGCATACAACCAATGACCAGTTTGTTTATTTTAACTTTCAACAAAGTGTAGAGAGATAGGAATGAAGCACAAGAAAAATCAGATTGATATTTGATACTGATATCCAAAAAAACCTATTTACCTTCACCCAACATAACAGTAATTCATCTTAAAAACTGAGAAATGATATGAAATGAACACATTAGCTGATACTCCTTTCCTAAAAGGCTAAAAATATTTGATGTTGGATTAGGTTGCAGAAATGGCTCTCAAACACAACTTGATATTAATGGTTTTTCCTGTGTTTATTTTCTTCTTGCCACTTTATTAACCGTTCAATTTTTAGCCGATCGGCATAGACAAAGCAAATTCAGAATTCAAGGGACAGATAAAATCTGAAATGCTGACCTTATGTGCACTCTCTAATGCCTGCCCTCCTTTGATGAGCACACCCTGAGATGCACCAACTCCAGTCCCAACCATAACCGCAGTTGGCGTCGCTAAACCCAAAGCACAAGGGCAGGCTATGACCATGACAGATATTCCAAACTGCAAAGCAAGCTCAAAGCTGTCCATTGTAGACGGTATCCAAGACTTTGGGTAAACATGATATCTTCCAGCCAAAAACCAGGCAAGCCAAGTCGTGAACGAGATCACAATCACCTGCATAGGAACACCCATCCATCCCTTTAGATCCTCACCCTCCGGAAGCACAAACAATGATTCAATAAAAACAAACAAATTCCTTCATTTTCATTACATAAAAAAATTAATAATTACCAGAGGCACAAAGTATTTGGATATGCGATCAGCAAACTTCTGCACAGGTGCTTTGGCCATCTGCGCTGACTCCACAAGGCGAACAATTTGAGAAAGGGCACTCTCCGATCCTACCCTCGTCGCCTTAACATGCAAAACTCCATTCTCATTCACAGTCCCTCCAATAACAGTGTCCCTTTTCCTCTTCGCCACGGGACGCGCTTCCCCCGTGATCATGCTCTCATTCACGTGACTCTGCCCCCACACAACAACCCCATCGGAAGCCACTTTCGCCCCAGGAACAACCTTAATCACATCATTCTTCTGAACCAACCTGCTATCGATCTCCTCCTCCCCAACAACATTCCCATCAGAGTCCAAAGTCAGCAAAACCGCCGTGTCGGGTGTCAAGTTCATGAGCTTGGCAATCGCATCAGACGTCTTCCCCTTCGCCAGAATCTCGAGATACTTCCCAAGCAGAATGAACGAAATAAGCATCGCACTAGTCTCAAAGAAATCATTCCCCTCAAAATGCGGAGAAGTAGCAGCTCTCAAAACAGAGTAAACAGAGTAAAAATACGCCGCGTTTGTCCCCAACGCAATGAGAACATCCATGTTCGCAGATCCACGGCGTAACGATTTATAAGAACCGTAGTAAAACCGCCAGCCGAGTACGAACTGAACCGGCGTGGACAGCACCCACCGTGTAACCTCCCCCACGGTAAGCATGTTCACTATCTTCGCATCAAAAACGTCCTTAATTCCAGGGACATACATAAACACCATGGAGGTTAGAAACACAGGAATAGTAAACACCAAGCTCCATAAGAAAGATTTATAATACTGCCTCGTTTCCTCGCGTCTGTGAGAGTTTCTTTGTCCTTGTTCCGTAGGATAAATCTTCGCCTTGAAATTCCCATTCCCTGTTTGCTCAATCACGTTGATCAAATTTCTGGGTCCAGTGACGTCCGGTTTGTAAGAAACCGTTATTTTGCTGAATTCCGGCGTTAGGTCCACCACAAGGACTCCTGGAAGTGCCCGCAGAGAATCTAGTATTAGTTTCATTGAAGCGTCGTCGGTTACCGCGCCTTCCACGTGGAGGTCTATCTCGGTGAAGTCTTCGCTTGAACTAATGAGCACAGCTTCGAATCCGGAATCTTCTATGGCTTGCAGAATGTCGTTTGGAGTGAGGAGGAGATTTGGGTTGTAGTGGACTTGGGCCTCTTCGGTGGCCAGGCCCACGCGAGCTTCGAGGACTCCGTGAAGGCCTTGTAAAGCGGATTCTATCGTGGAGGAACAGGAGGTGCAGGTCATGCCTTTGATTTGGATGCGGCATATTTTAACGGATTTGTCGTGAGTGCCGTCTGTGAGTAATAGCGCTTCGAAACCCGCGTCTTCGATGGCCTCGCGAATGGTCTCTTCCTGAAAGAACAAAAAAAGTGAGAAGAGTGAAGGAGAAGAAGGAAGATGGAGAGAGAGTGTGTGTGTGTTGTTTGCCTCACGTTAACGAAAGAGGGGTAGAAGATGACGTGAGCGCGGTTGTTGAGGACATCGACGATCGCTTCGCGGATCCCGGGGAGGCGTTTGACGGCCTTCTCAACGGATCCGGCGCAGGCGGCACAAGTCATTCCGACGACGGAGAAAAGAGCGGTGGACTCTGAGAGCTCCTCGACGGTGGTGGCGGGGTGTCCCTTGGGGTATTTAGGCATGGAAGGGTAGTGAGGTCGCGGTGAGAGGTTTCGCCAGCAACTTAACGCTAACAACTTCGCCATTGCTTTTTCGACAAGTAGTGCTTACCAAGCAACACCACTCAGGTTCGTAAATTTGAACTTATACCACTGCCAGGGTCCCTTTTATAGGAAAAAGTTTTGTTGACACTGCAAACATTAAATAACACTATTATTCAACAACCCTTTATAATAATATTATAATATTTTAAATTAAAATGAAATAAATAAAATATTAATTAATTAATTAAGTATATGTTAAATTAAAAATTCAGCAACCCTTTTTATATTGTCAACAGGTGTTTTTGCTTCTGCAATGCAACCTCATTCATACGCTTTTGACTTTAAACTGACACGGCTTCTTTGGTGGGTCCTTTTCTCTCTTTTTTTAGTCGGTGACTTACGTGGGCTTAACGCGACTTTGGGTTCGAAGGGATTTGAAAATTGGGTCCGTGTAACTATTAACCACGAAAAAGCCTTCTAGGTAAGGGTTAAATAAGGGAAGTCATATAGAATAGATGAATTGTATGGTGAGTTTTAATCAGAATAACTGCGTATATATTCTCACTATTTATATCCTTTGAAGATTTTATGGAATATGTTCTTTTCTTCTTTGCTTTTCAAATATTTTCATAGTTTAATTAATCCAGAAACCACAGTTTCTACGTAAATGACTGCATTAGTTATATGAAGATTGAAATGAGAGAAAATGTAGAAACACTACTATTAATGTATACATTTTTCATTGTTTACGGGAGCATTAAAAACTTGTCATCATTGGAACCTTTTGCCATTCTCTCGTTATACTTTTATTAATTGATTGATGCTATTTTTTATTGGGCCGTTTGAGACGTCACGGATTACGTTTAGAGGCTGGGCAGCCGAAGTTGACTTGGACTCTAGAATTAAAGCCCATTCAATAATAGGCTTATAAAAATCAACACGTCCAGTCAAACCGTGGCCCACAATCCAATTCGTATTATTTGGGCCTTATCATCTTACTTTTTTTATATATACAAGGGACCAACTCTCTCATAATGTGGATCGTTGATGAAAAACGGTCCAAATCTTTGGTGCCCAATTCCAAATTGGCAAGCGTACCCCCACTTAAAACGAATATAGGATATGCGTCCTCAAGAATAACAAAATATAAGTTTTTTATTCATAAAAATTGAATATAGATATAGAAATTGTTTTGGTCGAAAGTAGTCACTTTAAATTAGGAACATGTTATATTTATAGGGATTTTTCATTCTTAATGTTTGTTGGATACGTTTAAGTACTGAAAAACTTATTCAAGAGTTAAAGAGATTTATAATATCAAAATACGCGAGTTTCCAAAATTTCGATAACGAATCACCAATCTTGTTAAGTTTGATAGAGATAACATCATATAACCAACATATTCATCGTTTAATAAACTATTCATCGTCGATAAACATATTGTCTGAATGGTGACGTGACCTTACTTGACACTTAGATCATAGATTTCTTAACACTATCATGAGATGTTCCCTTCACGTACTTGATAAGTCATACTATTCATACAACAACATTTACAACAATTCATACATAATAATCAATTAATTGAATTAGAAATCAAACTTTTAAAAAATAACTCAAATCTTAAAAAAAGTCAATTTTAATATGTTAGATTTGAATCTTATACACCAAAACATATTAGAGTTTTCTCATATCCCTAAAGAATTTGGATTTATTTAAAAGAGAAGTGTGTAATTAATCACTAAGTTTAGAAAATTCACTAATTACACATTTTATCTAAAACGAAAAAAAAAGTGCTTAAAAAGTATTTATCCCCAAATTTAATTGGATACATATGGGTTAGTTGGGACATGTGATTTGTCTAATTAAGGCCTCTCCTAATTTGGAAGACCTAATTAAAATTAAGGTTGGTGCATTATATAAAGTTGAGGAGGTATGATGGAAGGAAGTAAAATAGATTGCAACAGACCCATCCATTAATTTCTCAGCCACTTTCTATTCCTTAACCGCAATCTTAGTCTTCTCAAAGTTCCACCTCTCGTGGCTCCCAAAAACAAGGATCTTTATCTTGTTATTTCTGTCCATAATTTTCATTGAGTCTGTTGCTCCCATTTCCATTCTCCATTGCTCCAACCCCTTTCTTTTCATACACTTTTCAAAGGGCGCTTCTACCTCATTGTTGGCAAAATGGTACTTTATTATCTATTTCTCTTCTTTATCTTTGAACCTGTTAGTTCTTATATAATACTTGTTTCTGCTTTCTCACTAACTATATATCCTGCTCACAACAATTGGGTTCTTCTTACCCTCCTTCCACTTTTTTCAAAAATCGGACCTTTGAATGTCAATAAGTATCACCAATTCATAGAATATATAGACTTCTAGAATTCTTGAATGATCAAGACATTTTATGACAAAAAACTATGGAGCAGGCAAATGCAGCGTCCGGAATGGCTGTGAATGATAGCTGCAAGTTGAAGTTTCAGGAGCTTAAAGCAAAACGGATCTACCGATACATTACGTTCAAAATTGAGCAGCAAGAAGTTGTGGTGGACAAAATAGGGGGATCGACAGAAACCTATGACGATTTTCAGGCCAGTTTGCCTGGTGATGAGTGTCGCTATGCCGTCTATGATTTTGATTTCACAACTGATGAGAATTGCCAGAAAAGCAAGATCTTCTTCGTTGCATGGTACTATACTTTATAAAGTGCACTTCACTTGGTTAATAATTAGTCACTTGGCCACAATAAAACCAAAACAACTTTTCTAACCTTCACATCTCTATTCTAAGTTCTAGATGTAATACAAACATCTTCAGACAAATACATGTTGCTGAACAAACTGTTTAATATTGTTTGTGTGTTGATGATATACCTTGTGCAGGTCACCAGACACTTCAAGGGTGAGGATGAAGATGGTGTATGCAAGTTCCAAGGATAGATTCAAGAGGGAACTAGACGGCATTCAAGTTGAACTGCAAGCAACTGATCCAAGTGTGATGAGCTTGGACATTGTAAAAGCACGAGCCATCTAAGTCCTCCCTTTTGTTGTCTCAACTCTCCTTCACAGTTAAAAATTAACTCTTTTTCCTAACTGTTTGACAACATCGGGGGCCATATTGTTATTGTTTATTTTAGCCTGAATTTAATAACGACAAATCCAAAATGGCATGTACTATTATAATGCATCTTTCTTCCAAACATTCTTCAGGTTTTCCATTAATCTTGGCTAGTTTCAAGAGACAATGTCGGTGGCTGGATCAAGATTAAGTAGCATCTATATAGGATGCTGGTCTGACATGTTTCCAATCAAACCACTTGGGTGTTTTCCACTTGGAAGATGATTTTATGTAAAAGCATTTATTATATACCTCTTCTTTTTACTTCTCTTGTTTGAAGTTGTTTGACCAAGAATGATGGATTTTAGTTAAAGCATTCAATTTAGTGAGAAACACAGAGATTTATAGTAAAGTTTTTGTTCCTTCTCTTTTTTTTTCAACATCGTATCTCCCCTTCTATGATCTACTGATCCCCCATGCCTCTTGTATCTCTTTAGTCTCTATTCACTGTTAAATGTTAATTTTACCTTTACAATATTTTAACCTTGCATTAAAACTATCTTGAATGGGAAGGTGAAGGAGACATTAATGAATTTTTTCTATTAAATATTCAATCAATCAAACATTTCTCTCATATCGGTCCCTATCCTATCAAAATCGTCCTTAAACGAATCAAACTCTACCTGTGACATCACACAACCTTCAACTCCAGGCTTCAAGCCTTATAGGCTTATAATCGGACCCTACCTATGACACTAAAGAAGCCTATCACGGGCGCTGTACCCGCTTTTTTTTTTTTAATTTACAATATTTGATAGGCTGAACAAATTCTAAAGGATGCAACTACAAGAAATAAACAAATTGGAGAGTGCATGGCACTACATGACAAATGAAATGTTTTTCGCTTCATCTAAACTAAAATGGCCAGCTATCTTGACGAATAAGCCCAACAGATAATAATACAGAATAAGATTTAGATAATAACTACAACACTGCTTTGAGCTTTGTAAAACGTGACCCTTACAAAGTTATAACATACTTCATAAAAATCTCTGGAAAATACACAAAGGAAACACTTGTCAAATACAATCTTGTTCTATTTAACAATTTCTGGACCTGTACTACTAGTCCACTAGTTCTATACAACGAGACCTTCTCGTGCTTAAAGCCAAAACACATACCTTTATGAGCAATCATTTACAATAGAAATGAAATTGAAGAGTAAGAGAAAAGGAAGAAAGTAGTCAGAAAAAAGTATTACTAGTGTATGTGTAGATCTGTTAATTTAGTTTTTGACTATATATTAAGATAAAAGTGCAAGCTCAGCCCAAGCCAAAGATGACGACTTAAGCTCCACGCTTACTGATGTGTCAATTCTGTTCTCCAGCATGCTACACAATTCTCGCATAGATGGATGAGCAGTTTTATCAGGGTTGATACAGAGAGTTATTACCTCGCATATCACTTTGAGGTCTTCATGTCTAAAATGCTTCAGTTCAGGATCCACCACGCTCGACATTTCATCTGGCCTTTCGAGGTAGTCCTTGGCCTGCAGCACAAATATACATGTAACAAATGCTTAGCCAAAACACACTCTTCCAGCTTTGTGTGAGGCTTTTTAAACATCAAATTTCAGAAAGAGCCTTACCCAGTCAACCAAGTATCCTTTGTCCTTACAGTATGGAGGTCTTCCGCTGATTAACTCTAGTAGAAGTACCCCAAAAGCAAAGATGTTTCCTTCGGTATCAAGATGGCGTGCTTCAAGGGAGTTTGGAAGGACACAGATAGCACCTTGGCTGCCAATGGAACCAGAATTCTTTTCTGATCTTTCAAGAATTGTCTTCCAACTTTCAAAATCAACCAACTGCAATTCAGGTTCATGACAATGAGTAAGCAAGCTTTTGGGTCTCCAACACACTATACTATATAAACATAGGTGCACGTTACTTCATTTATTTCTGCTCATTCTTGACTGCAAGAAGATATGACAACAACTGTAATCGGTAAAGTTGAAGATTTGAACTAGCCAGTGACCGCACCTTAGGGGAAAATTCTTCTGTAAGGTATACAGCACTAGAATTCAGCTCTGAGATAGTAAATGGAGGCTCCACTTCGGTATGCAAATACTTGAGTCCGCGTGCAATGCCTATGGCAATCTTCATACGCCGTGTCCAAGAGAATTGACATCCTTCTTCATCTGCAATCATAATTGCATGTTGAAGGAAATGAAACGCTTAAGACATGTTACATGTACACCACCTGAGAAACTTGACTTACAACAATGTAGGTGATCATGAAGTGTCCCATTTGAAGCATAATCAAAAACCAACATCCTCGTAAATGGAGTGTCCTCTCTACAATAACCAAGTAGTTTTCCTATATTCTCATGATTTAACCTTGCCAAGTCTGCCACCTGAATGGCATTAATAACATAAGTAAATATTAAAAGATTGGGACAACTATTAGTCTGCAAATTCTAGCAGGCTGTTGCAATAGGAAGATTTCCATTTACCTCTCTCTGAAAATAGAGCTCAAGATATCCTGTCCAATGCTCCTCCTTGATGCAGAGGGAAATTACAGCAATCTCAGGCCCACCTTTCATTGTTCCCTTGTAAACCACACTGTCTGGTGAGGACCCAATAATGTTGCTGAAGTCTTCACAGGCCACTTCAAGCTCTTGTCTGCTATACCTTCTCACATCCTTCAACATCTCAGGGTCTGCGCTTTAATAGAACCAATTATGTTGAAAACAGCTCTGGAACTATTACATGTTAATAGAAAGTTGGGACAACAGAAAAAAGAATCTTCATACCTATATATACTGCCGTATGATCTTTCTGGCTTCCAGATTTTTTCCAAGGAATAATGATAGATGATTTTTTGTTACATCTCTGAAAAGCAGCAAAAACAGCAACCAGAAAGAGAGAGCCCACCATAGTCCCAGTTACTATTTCTAGAGCCAAAAGCCAAACAGGTTTTGACCCTCCGTGATACTTGGACGCATATTCAGCGGGTTGGTGACTTGGATTCACAACTGGCTGGCTCTTGGCACTGGCAGGAGAAGCACCAGCTAAGAAATAATATAGTTCATTGTTAGATACATAAATTGAAAGGAGCAAGTATTGTGCAGTGAGTATAGAATTTGAAAAAATTCTTATCTATAAAAAGTACATAAATCTATTATCAACACCGGCTTGGGTTTTCAAAAGAGGAATACAAGGGAATATCCGTCAAAGCCACTTCACAATAAAGTCAAGACTCGGCTCATTTCATTTCTTTCGCATGATTCAAATTTTATGAGGTGACCATGATGAGACATTTGATTCATGCCTTCAATCCTGAGTTCTTGAAAGGTAATGTGAATACATACCGCACTGTATAGAAGGTCGCTGCTTTAAATCCTGGCTCTGGATGCAATTCCCTTGAAAGCTTAACCTGCCAGACATAGTATATGATTACTAAATAATATAGTTGAGGAGTAGAATGTCAACATGACCAGAGTATCAAAAAAGTACCTCGGAAGATACTCCAAGCATTTGGGTATACTACCAACTAAAAAATTATATGAGAAGTCTGCTACTTTCAACTGAGACGAACGACAGAAGCCAGTTGCATTCTCCTTCGACGCATACCTGAAGTCATACAAATTTATTAGAGACAGATTAAAAAAATTCAAATTTTGACTGCTTGAACTTGATCTTTTACACTTAATGTTGAATCTCACTGCATGTTTTTAAGCCACAACAGATATAAGCTGATTCATAAAAGGAAGTTTATGTCTCCCTAATGAAATCCTTTTAAATGGTTCCTGAACAAGTTGAAAACTTGACACTAGTCATTCATTGCCAATAATAGATAATCCTATTCCATTTTGCATGTATCCATAATATCTCCTCCACAACAACAAACTTCAAAGATAAATCTAAACCATGATAATATACAAAAAAAAAGTGATAAAATTTCTCATCTGCATTAGTCACGACACGAGTGAAGAAAGATGTAACATTTAAACGTGAAACAGTAATTTGCATCACTTTAATTGCATACAAGACCAAATACTATCTCGTTCAATCATGGCTATGTACAACTATATAAAGGTACCCTACACTCCTATAGTCTACACCGTTAAAAGGAAGTGCTTTATCAACCAGGTTAGGAAAGAACTACGTGAATAAGAATAATGAATCCCTGACCAAACCATAACAACTCAATTGTAAAATTACACTCACATCCCATGCATATTTGAAGCAAAATTTGAGCTATCGCCAGCAGGAATAGGTCCTTGAAGTCTATTCCTATCCAGCCGAAGTTCTTGAAGGAATATCAAGTTTCCAAGCTCAGGAGGTAGCCTACCAGTCAACCCGTTGGACTGCAAGTTTCTACAAGAATGCAAACAAATTTGAGTGAGTAGGGGAGTCAATATTTTTTCTATTCAGGAAGTTTATACTGAATTTCTTTTACATTTTCACAACTCGAGTTAGATTTCCAAACTCTGGAGGAATTGGTCCTGTTAACTGATTCATTCCTACATCAAACACCCTGAGATATTTCAACTCGCTCAACTCTCTAGGTATTGTTCCGATGAGATTGTTTCCGTGCAAAATTCTGTATAAACAAAAGAAACCAGAAATCAGCTGCGGCCATGATATTCCAGAACCAAGCCAAGTAATAATCAAAACATGACTAAGCCAAAGGTTTTCACTTTTCAGGATGAAGTACGGCTAGGAGAAAGGGTGAACATACAGTTCTTGCAAGTAGGCGAGTTGCCCCAACTCTGGTGCAAGAAACCCCTTCAATGATGATCCCGATATGTTTCTGCAAAGAAGAATCTCAATCTTTAGTGCTAGGAATGTGCTACCTTAGCAGTTCACGTCATCAACCATGTCAGTCAGATAGCAACAGTACACCCCATCAACAACAACAGAAATAAGCACTCAGCAAGAAAAGACCAGTGATATCTTACAGCTTGATGACATGATCTCGCACCATAGTGCAAGTGACGCCAAACCAGTTACAAGGATCTGCTTCTACCGTATCCCAATTGGACAAAACTTGATATAGGTCTTCATAAACAGCTTCTTTGAAGCTTCTAAGCGCCCAAACTATCAAGAAAAGAAAGAAACAATGCAAACGCTTCATTTCGTTGCTACGAACACTTAATAAAAACTTGGGTAGCTTTGCCAAGACAAAAAGGACCACGTCCATGAAAAGCAAAACCAATCACACAATCTCGAAACTTGCAAGCTCACACAAGAAATAGAGCTACCTAACAATCTTTGCTACTTAATTACACCCAGCGCACTACCTTAGAAGAAATTAAACAGTCAACAAGGTTTTGGAAGCAGAAAAACATGGCATAACGTGAGTGGATAACTGAGATCTGAAAAAGAAAGTAAATTCTCCAACAAAACACATACCTTCATTTGAGGGCACAGTGTCAGAAGCCACAAAAGAGAGCGTGTAAATCAAAGAAAGAAACCATAATGAAGTACGAGGCTTCATCTTGTTCTGCTAGCCACTCAGCACTTGAGTTCTATCAAACAAAATTCAAAGAGCACTCTCAAAGAAAGAGTAGAACTCATGAGAAACAAGACTTGGTGGGAAGTGGGGAAGAATATAAACTGCTACAAAGTTTAAAAGGTTCTAAAAATCTGCATTGTGTGCTACTAGAAGGTTGGTTTTGCAGCAAATATAGAAAGAAAGGTAGCAAACAGTGAAGAAAGAGAAGTCTAAATCCAAGATTTGGCAACAACCTGTGGAAATAATAACCAACTAGCTGCTGGTTGGAATGAGAGACAGAGAAAACTAAAAGTGAGCAAAATTGTTATGGTGACAACGACAATAGACTGAAGGCACAGCAGAATCAAAACTTGGATTGAAAGAGAGTTTAGCCAACAAGCAAGTGCCAACAATTCAATTAATTTGATTAAGATTGCAACATACCCATAGGCTGTTAAAGATGACCCTTTTTTCATTATGTCTTGAAGAGAGAAATAAAAGATGAAACATCACAGACAGAGAAAAATAATGTATAAAAAAAAGTAAAGGTATTATATTTCTAGGTTTAAAATAAACTGTGCTCAAAGTGGCCATTTATGCTGTAAAGACAACTCTTCTTATTTTTCTTTTTCTGATTCATCAAATTAATTAATCAGTTAGTTAATTAGAATGATTAGTAACAACGCGGTGTGGTAATTGATGAGGGGGTGGGGCTTGAATTGAATGGTGATAGTACTAAACTATCTCCTGAAGTTGGTGAAAGAAGGAATTGATATCTCAACGTTTTGGATCATATTCGTTCTACGTTAGTCAACAACTAACATGTAGGTTAATCATACACTACCAGATCTTCAAACTCCAAAGGATTACTCTTTCTCCCTAATAATCACAATTTTTCTGTCAAAGTGCGCATTTTTATCATCTTTGTTCGATCAAACATGTATTCAATCTATTTCACGGTTTTCTTTTCGTTTTCATCAAGAGTTTTTCTTGAAGGAAATTATCCTTATTTTAATCCTTGAAAACGTTATTTTCTATCAAGTTTCATCTGTTAAAAAAAGTTATCATAAGATTGCAATATATCGGTTTGTAGATTTCACAACATTTCATAATATATTAAATACAGTGTGTAGATTTCACATTATATTAGAACATTTCATAATATATAAATGAATGTTAGTGAGAGTTTGTTGATCTTATCATACTATCCACTATTAGACTGTTATTGAACTACCTATAATATGTTATACCACACAAACTGTCACTTGTGTCTAATTGAAAATGACATCTCATAATATATAAGTTAATATTAATGAGAGTTTGTTGGTCTTATCAAACTATTCACTATTAAACTCAGATCACTCACAATATGTTGTCCTACACACGAGTTGTCACTTGTGTCAATGTAACATCATGACCATTTTTATTTTTATTTTACTTTCAAATCCATTATTGCTTTATTACTTTTGCTTCTCTTGCTTTGCATTTTTTTAGAAATTTGGTGACTATAAAATATTATGTACAACAACTTTACTAATTTTTATAATAATTATCTAAGAGCTACACTAATATATTGTTATTAAACTTCTTTTTATGTGTCCGAGTTAATTATTTTGAAAATGGATATGATAAATGGGCATTTGGTATAGGGTTGGTCGGGCCAAATTAATTATTTATGTATTTTGTTTTGTACCGTGATTACTGGTCGGTTTGATATTTAATTATATAAAGTAGTATTAACTAAAGAAAAGTGCTTTTTCTTAAAAGGCAGAGAAGTCTCAAAAAATTCCACAGTTCCCAGTTGTTCTCCAACAAGAAGTGTGTGAAACATATTCCAACCTTGAAATATAACAAACCCCACCTCATTCATAATACCTAATAAAGATTGGCATCATCGTCATCACGCATCATCAATTTTCAGGTTAATCTTAATCTAATGTTTATTTCACTGTCGTCATGTTTATGTCTGATGTAGTTGTTTTGTATTATGGCTAAAACCCTAAAGCATTGTGGAAAATTTAAACGATTAAATATGTTGAGGCTTTGATTTGAATTGATTTTCCACACCTTTTGGTTGCTCTGATATGATTGTATTTTTGAATGGTGCAGAGGGGTTATGGGACAAATGAAGATAATTTTTTAACCCCGAAAGGACCTGGCTAATGCTACCAAGCAAGACATTCTAAGAGTTGGAGTATATTTTAAGGAAGAAGAAACATCATCGTCATCATTTCAACGAACACTTGTGCTTCAAAAATAAATAATGAAACAAAATATCATCAATTGGAAATCATAAACTATCAAAAACGACAAATAATTTAGTATTAGCTATTGGTAAAGATCAATACTGATTATAAAAGTAGCTTTTCATCGGAAGATAAATTATCTGATTTTGGACTTTTGGTTACAAAAGATAAATTTCATAAATAGACAAACACTTTAAAAGTCAATACATGGGGTCTTCTATTTAACAATAAAAAGTGACTACTATGGAAGTTAAGCATATCACACTTCTTTCTATATGTAGGTCTCTTTAATTACTTTCCATGTAATCTTTTTACTAATTAAATTAAATTCAACTTTAAAAAATAAATTTAAATAATTTTATCTCATGTTTTTCCGTATATATTATATATTTATATATTATTATTATTATTATTATTATATATATATAAACATTTCCATGTGTAATATAGCTTGTATTTTTTTTAATTTAGTATTAAATATATATTTTGTAATATAATTTCTTTTTTCCTTTTTTAATCACACATTCTTCTTCTTTTCACGTCTTGGCATGATTAAACATAAGTCATTGTCTGTATTGTCATAATCATTATTAAAGTAACATACCATTCTAATATGGTATTAGAACTCTATCATACTCTTCCTTTTTTTTCTCTTCATCTTTTTCTTCCTTTCTTGGTGGTTCTTGTTTCTAATGTCATCATGTACGAAAAACCATCTCAAATCTATTCTTTTCATAGTTTCCTATATTTTCACCTAAGCAAAAATTTTGTTACTGTTTTTGTCTCTCTCGTTCTTGAAGTCAATAACTATCAGTCTTATAGCAGATCCATGGTTATCACTCTTAGCGCAAAGAACAAAGTGGAATTCATTAATAAAATTGTTTCAGAGCTGAAATTGTTTATCCTTCTTATCATGTTTGACATAATATGGTTCTATTTTGGCTAATTCGCTTTGTTTCCACTCCGAATTGCTAAAAGTATTTTGTTGATAGACAAAGTTGAAAAATATAAAGATCTAAAATGGTATTATTTTTAAGGAGATCTTCTTCACATATTTGAATTACAAATGGATGCATCTTTTCTTCCTTAAACAATGAGACCTCTCATTTGTTGCTGAGTGAGTTTTTTCACTAAGCTTAGGGTTAGGGTTGTATGAGATGAACTTGAGAGCTTTAGACCATACATCCTTTATGGATTTGCATCACCAAATGTTCATATACTATATTAAAAAAAATTACATAAATTTTACACAAATTAAACATTCAAAATTAAGTATTAGATATTCTCAATGATGAAAATAAACAATAAATATAAAAAAAATATTTTAAAAAAGAGTAAAAGTAATAAAATATAAGATCTGAAAATGATTTAAGATAATACAATTGAAGTTTGTATTTTTCGATATGCAATATACCTTTTGAAGAAATCATAAAAAGAAAAAAAAAAGTACAATTGAGATGTGATTAAAAGAAAAAGTATATTGAAAATGTAAATGAATTTAGTGAATATTAAGTTAGACAATTGAAAAGGAGAAAAATAGAAAAGTGTATAGTAAAACAGGATTTTTCAAATAAAACAAATTTAGCTCAGATTATACAATATATTAAATTTTTTTGTGTAATTTAAAACAATTAGAAAATATATATGTACAGACTTTTTCTCATACTCATAATTAATTTAAGAAATAAATTCATATTTTCAGTGAATTGGAACAGTAGATCATTCAAAAAAAAAATTAATCTAATTAAAGGTTTAGTCTTTGGTTACAGTTTCTTTACTCTCTTATTATTGTTTTGTCTTCATGACTTGTCTAAATTTAATTTTAGTTATTTGTATTTTTTTCTCCAATGTTTTATATATATATATTAAGAAAGGTAGTGTATTAGCCGTGAAGTATGATCGAAGATGAAGCATGAAGGCATGTGGGGTTTTAGATTTTGCTTTTGTAAAAGATGCATGATGCCGAGTCCTCACCTTGCTCGCCATGTACAGTGTCCCACGATAAGGACCTCCACATCATATGCATTATCTATTATATCTTATATTCAACTCAACTATTGCCCACTTCTTTATTTTTGGTTCCACCTTTGCCCCATTAATGCTTTCCTTGTTTTTCCTATGTTTTTTTGCAATCAAAGAATTTTTCACGTCAACCTTGCTCCAAATTAAAATCTTGTGTGGAATATTTCTGCTGAAAAAGAGCCATATTGGTCCTACCTCAAAACTTCATAAATCCCGTGCTCTCTTTAATCTGCACATGTTCTTCCTTCCTCACATTATCATGTTTCCCAAACTCTAAGATGTGTGCAATTCACGCAAGCTACAAGTACTCAACTCATTAACTGTTTGCTTAAAATCAGTGTAAAACCCAACACAGTACAAAGTTGTTTCTCATCCGTTTCATTTGCAGAAAGTGGTACAGCATAACATAAAGATGTAAATACTATTAAATATTAGAATATATCATAATTTATAAAAAAAAATTACAAATTTTACTAAATTATTAAATAAGATTGAGTTAAATTTAATGTTCACTCAATATTACTTATAAAAAAAACTTTTTATTGTGTCAACAACAGTTATAACCAAAGGTGTTCTGCCTTGGTGTTTTCTATATTACTTATAAAAAAAACTTTTTATTGTGTCAACAACAGTTATGACCAAAGGTGTTCTGCCTTGGTGTTTTCTATGGCTATTATATATTGAAAGTAAGTATAACATGGTTACGGAACAATCTCAATGGAATTGTTTTCTTGGTGGTAATGGTTGAACTTGGTTGAAGTGGTACTAGGTTCTGGCTCGCCAGTTTGAGACATTAGAAAGGCTCGTGTTGATTCCTAAAATGAACAAGATTCTTGTCATAATCTTTTTTTGTAAACTTGGGATTTGCAAATTGTAACAAACGTTTCATTCTTAATTGTTGGGCTTGCAACAAAGGGTTAGATAAAAGGACCATTTTATTCTTAAAAAAATATATTTCAAATTTTATAATTTGGATATTAATTTTTTTCTATTCACACCTTCTGAATTGCCTGAATTCTAGAAACTGATTTTTTTCTTTAAAATATTATATTTTGGATTACAAAATTTAAGATATTCTAAAAAATATCTTATGAATTTTGTAATCCAAAAATACCTTTGGATTGCATAATATAGAATGTATTTTTTTTTTTTAAAGAAACTCATTTTTTATTATATTTCTAATTTAAAATATATTTCGAATTTTAAAATCTGAATTTTTTTTTTATCACTTATTCTGAAAAAAAAACATCAATAGAATAAAGGGTAATTTTAGCATTTTAAGAAGTATAAAATTGACATAAGAAGCTATGGAGGTGCAGCAAAAAACAACCAGTCCTACACCTTCATATCTTCTTCTAGTACCTTCTTACTTTTGATTAAAAGTTAAATTTATTAAGCCTAAGTCCCTACATCCTCTATTATATACTTCGTTCGAGTGTAGAAAGTATTCTAAACTCTACTATTCATAAGTCATTTATGAATCCAGAAAATCACTTTCGAATTATAAAATTCGGAAGTCAACTTTGTGTTTCGAATTCTACAATTTAGAATTCTTTTTTCAATTCATAAATGACTTTCAAATTATATAATTCAAATTATATAATTCGATATAAAAAGTTGATTTCTCAATTCTACAATTCAAAATCATTTTGTTTTATAAATTTCAAAATCATTTTGTTTTATAAATTTTACACTTTGAAATTATAGAATTCAAAATACAAAGTTGATTTCTTAATTTTACAATTCAAAGTCGTTTTGTATTCTGAATTTTACAATCCAAAACTTCTACAAAGACAGCTTCTTCCTGCACCTCCATGATTTCTTCGGACACCTCCATAGACTTTTAAAATATCAAAAAAGCCCCTCAGTAAAAATATCGTCATAATGTATAATAAAAATTATAACTTCCGGATCACACAATGCGGAACTTAATTGGATAAATTAATGCGAAATTGATTGAAAACCTAACACCTACTGGATTACATAATCCAGAACCTAACTAGAAACCCACCAAATTACATAATCCATAACCTGACTTAAAATCAACCGGATTATGTAATCCGGTACCTATTTGTGCAAATGGTTACTGGACTATACTGTGCCTTCTGCTACATTTCACTTCAGAATTAAAACCAATGAAATTACTAACCTATAAATGTTGTAAATGAAGATGGCAGTGAAAAAGGAGAGCTTTAGAAGAAATGAAAGCTTTTGAGAGATGAAGAAATTTGAGAGGATTAGAATTTGAGAGAAGGAGAAAAGTTGAAGGAGGTGGGAGATGGTTGGAGGTGTGCGGCGCTAGGAGTGAAGGAGAAAGGGAGAGAAAGTGAAAGTAGGTTAAATTAAATTAGGTTAAAGTTATATTTTATTTTTTTAATATTTTATTCTTCTACAAATTCTAAAATTCGAAAATAAAAAACAAACACACTAGCTTACCTCCTTACCAAAGACCACCACCATATATAAGCCACCAAAAACCACCACCAACCACCAATGAACCAGCATGAACAACCACAGTCCATCAATACAATTCTTAACTAAACCACCAAATACTATAACCTTTAAGTGTAAAACACCATTTCACCACTAACCTCGTTCACCTCTAACAAACCTAAAAAATATTTGAAAATGACATGTTTTCGTTTGGCACATGTGGTAAGCATCTCACCATACACGACACAATCATAAAGCGGTGCAAACACATGATTCCAGTTGAATGCTTTGAATAAGTTGCAGCGAATATAGCATGAAACGAAAAATCGATATATATGCCTAGCCAACTGATATTTTCAATTTTTTTATATTGAAATTTTATTCTTCAATTACTACATTGAACGTCCTTTATGATTTGTTACATAAGGAAAGGTAGTTAAAATTAATGCATACAAAGAAGATTTTAATCTATAAGTTTTAAAATGAAATTTAGGAAATAATTTATATTTTCTGTTGATTTAATTGGTGGTTCTTGTGAAACCCCACATCATACATATAAGATCATATATTTTTGTTTATTGTTAAATTTCGTTTCATTAACTAAAAGATCGTATCAGTCTAATATATTTAATAAATTCATTATCTAATCAAAGTGACGTGGTGAGATGAAATACATTTAGTACACTATACTAGTACGAAAAACACACAATAAGAGAGTTTTGAGATACATAACTGTTACAGACAAGTCAGTAGGGTCTGAGATTTAGAAAAACAAGTATCTTCTTAATCTTAATCTAATGTGTTATCTGTTTTTCTGTGTCTTCTTTCATACATATTTATATTTGTTATTTTTTAATTTAGCTTTATTTCCAACCTTGTTCTTAGGTAAATGCTTCCCTTTACTATTCTATTATAATTTAAAATTTCTCTAATTTGTTTTAATAGAATAAAACGTCTTAAATACCAATAAACATAGGATCATTCCTCCCTTGACCTCTGGCAGACCCAATACTCTACAGTAACAAATATGAAAAACAAAGGGACAGAACAGAAGATAAGGGCTAGAATTTCATAATGTTTCCTAACATTCTTTTTCTTCTGTTGGTATTGGTTGTGCTCTGTCGCACCCTTTTGCTCCAACCAGCTAGTGCCAGCTTTGTCTCCATCCCAACAATTATTTGCTCATGGCACACAATATGGGACAACCCCACTTATAGACCAAAATTCACATCAAGAAATGAAGATAAATGTTGCCAAGTGTAAGGAGCTGGTTTTGAACACACCATTGCCTCACTGAAAGCAGAAAAAGTATCTAAGATCACAATTTCAGGAAGTTTTTTATTTTTTTATTTTTATCTGAAATTTTTTATTTTTTTTATTTTTATCAGCAATAACAATTAAATAAATGCGAATTATTTCAAGGTGGTTCAACCCTTATACAAAATATACAATAAACAACTTCTAAACTAAAGTCAGCAAACTAAACAAACCAAAACACTAACTGTACATACTAAAAACCTAAAATATATCAAGAATTCATTCTCATACATTACAAAGGTTCGAAGCACCGACTGGAGAAGGAAAACGAGGCAGAACGAGATTTTTCAGAAATTCAAGACCAAACATTTGCTTGCACCATTGCACACACTTCTGACGCATTAGCCACACCCCTATTGAAAATGATAGAATTCTTGTGATTCCAGATTTTCCTCACAACCCCAACCTAAATTGTACTCCACACGTCATTAAACGAATTTGAATACAGGCTCATCCTGAACTGAGCAAAGTTTGACAAATGATCAGTGTGAGACACAAACGACACTCCCAGCCCCTTAAAGTAGAAACACCAAACTCGCCAAGCAAAACTGCAAACAAAAAACAAATGGCGACGAGACTCTTCCTCCTTCCCATACAAACAGCACAAAGAACTTTCCACCAACACCCCACGCTCTTCCAAATTGACCCTAATAGCAATCTTATTCTCCAACACCCTCCAAGCAGTAAAAAAAGCAGAAGGTCATAACTTACTGAAAACTGGAGAAAAACCCACCTCACAATCTCTCCTAACAAGAAAATAGGCAGAGTTAACTGAAAACGTTTGAAGACCCCCAACCTTCCAAACCCACCTATTTGCCTCTCCCAAAACCAGCCTAACCTCAAGTAGAGCTTGACACAACTGATCCACCATAGGCTTCTCCCAGCCAAAAAAATGTCTACTTCAGGTTAAATGCCAAACCCAAACACCATCAGACCAAGACCCAAGCTCAGCCACCTTTGCATCTTTGGCCAAACAAAGAGAAAAAAAGTCTCGGAAATACTTTCTTCAGTGCATCACTACCTAGCCAACTGTCCTCCCAAAAAGAAATATTCTTTCCATCGCCAACTTTCCACTTAAACCCATCTTCAAAGCTTTTACCCCAACCCTCTGAATCCCACACCACTTTCAAGTCTTTCCACCAAAGAGAACTCCTACGAATTTTTCCTTCCTCTCTTAGACTTCTCCACCCACCATATTTAGAAACAAGAATCTCCTTCCAAAGACCACCCTTATCTGAACCCAACCTCTACATCCACTTACCTAACAAAGCCAGATTAAAAATCTTTAAATCAATAATACCAAGCCCCCCAAATTCGTGAGGCTTACAAACTTTTTCCCAAGAAGCCCAAGCGATCTTCCTTCCTTCAAAACCCCACCCCCATAGAAAATTCCTTTGGATCCTAACCAACTTATTTGCCACCTCGGAAGGCAATTTGAATAAGGACATAAAGAATAGCGGGATAAAAGAAAGAACAAACTTGATCAAACAAATCCTCCTCGCCAACGACAAGTACTTACCTTTCCATCTGCTTAGTCTAGCCTGAACTTCTCTATCACCCCATTCCAAAAGTCACCACGCTTATGACTCCCACCAACAGGCAAACCCAAGTAAACAAAAGGAGAACTCATCACGTCGCAATTAAGGTTAGCTGCAAAACGTCGAAGCGAAAGTTGATCCAGCCCCGTTCCGCCAATTCTACTTTTCAAAAAATTAACCCTAAGCCTTGAGACAAGCTCAAAACATTGCAAAATCGTCTTAATATTGAAAATTCTTTTGGTGTTAGCTTCACAGAAAAACAAGGTATCGTCTGCGTACTGGAACATATTTACCTTCACTTTATCCCTGCCAACCTCCAAACTGTTAATCAAATTCTTTTCATCAGCCATTCTTGACATTCCGACCAACCTTTTTGCCACAATAAGAAAGAGAAACCGAACTAGCGGATCACCTTGATGAAGACCCTTCATAGGAAAAAACTCCTTAGTTGGACTACCATTCACTAGAACGAACGTTATCATTCTAACTTTTTCAATTAAAGTTTTTTATTTATTTTTATTGTTTTGAATTTAGGACTTTATCAATTTAATATTTTATCATGAATTAGATTTAGTTTGATTATTATTCTTAAAATAATTTATTTATATTATTAAATTATTATATCATTAATTTTATTAAGAATTTAAAATAATTTTAATATATTAAAATCAAAAAATTATATTTAATTTTTTAATTATATATATAATAAAAAAATATTTTCTAAAAACCTATTCATTTAGACATTTAATTATATATAATAATAAAATGTTTTATAAAAAAATATTAAGCCATTTTAAATTATGTAATAAAAAAATATTTTATAACAACTTATTTTTCTTTATTTATATATAATAAATAAATAAATCTTAAAAGCATAATCAATGTATACGAATTCCCTGCAAAAGATCGTAAATTACATATATATATATATATATATATATATATATATTTATTTTTAATTAAAAACGTATATTTCATATACGATTAGATGAAAATAGTATATTTCATATAAGATTTTTTTATTTTTTATAAATCTTACATTTATGATTGAAGGTTTCTCTATAATTAAATGCTATAATCTATATACAATTTATCCATTCAGAAAAAAAATATCTGTCCATTTTTAGAATTTGCATTTAAAATTTTAAACACAGGTAAAAAATGTTAGATGGATATTTGTATAAGTGGTAAAATAGAAAAGTTAATTCTATATTTAACATATGAAAGCTTTTATTTTTAAAGAAATAAAATTCAGAATGTAATTAACTCATCTCTTTCTAACTAATTTTTCATCCTTAACTAACAATGAGATTTGAATCGATAGATACACCTTCACAATAATGAAAAAAAAAATCAATTTTTTTTGTTCTTCTAGAAGTTTATAGATTTTAGATTAAAAAAAGAGTGAAAATGGACAAATGCCACTTGAAGGTGGAGCTTTGATATATGTGGACATAGTTATCTTTCGCCACTTTCATGTTTATCCATATTTCAGTCCCAGGTTCACAAGTAGTCGACAATTTAACCCATTTTTCAAACTTTGTGTATTAATGACTTTTGTCTTTTGAATATTTTATGATTTTTTTTCCAATTTACTTTGTTAAAAGTGAAAGTTTTCAACACGAATCTAAATTAGTTAATACCATAATTATAAATACAAAATTAATTTTGTTTAAAAAAAATAGATTAAATTTTGAATCTTTTATTAATTAGTTAGGTTAAAAAATTTATAAATAAAAGTTTAACTATTTAAATTTTCTTTTATAAAAAGTTATCGTACTTATCAAAACACGATCTTTTTTTATCTTATCTCTAATGATCATTTGAAAGATCGGATTGTCTCTTTCAAAGATTGTAGTAGTAGCTTTAGTTTTACGAGTAGGATTTTATGTAGAGATATTTTGAGTTTCTTGTGCTTAAATTAGGATTTGTTGAAACTTTGTTTGAAGTAACTAAAATTTCATATAAAAAGAATTATCTTAATGCATTATGAGAGTTCGATTTCATTTAAAAAGTGATATAAATTTCTATATTTATGAGGTGTTATAGGTTAAGTTAATTGAGTTATGAATATTCATTTTAAATTTACTTAGCAGGTGTGCATGTTGAAATACAATTTTTTTGAGAGACAACTAGATTTATTTGAAATTGAGTTATGACTAAATTCACAATTAATGTGTAAAGTTGGAAATTAAGAGTTTGTTTTAGAATATTATTAGTTTTTGTGTAAACTCTTTATTAAATGACTATACAAGATGAAAATAAATATAGATAAATAAGATTAATAATATTTAGGGGGTGTTACAATAATATAATAATTTGATGGATTCATATGTATCAAATTTGTACTGATTTCAATCGGTCTAAAAAAATAAAGCAATAGATTTAGATTTTGGATTTTGGATTTTGGCTCTTAAAACAAAATACTTTGAACGATCCCATTGCCTAATCTTAATATTTTTGCTAACTTTTAGAATTTTGAAAGTTAAGATGTAGGCCCTAGTTTAATTTATTTATTCTTCACCAGCATCATATGCCTGTGCAATATAGTCAATTTGTTAATTGATTTTTATTATTTTAATAATAAATGCTACAAATAGTTATATTCAAATTCTATCATTATGAAACTTTTTTATTCTTATTGGAGAGATAAGTTAACACATTTTTTATTTGAACCAAATCGTTAAATAAAAAAATAATAATGACTCAAATTAAGCTAACCGTGTTCACTTTTACTTTATAAATCAAAATGTATATTTTAAGAGCACTTACTCTCTTCATTAATTTTCTATTATATTTCATTATAAATAAAATATAATTGAAAGCATTTTAATATTACAAAATTTATTTACAATAATTAATATTCATTCGCAATAAATTTGAATAGTTTTTATTTAGAGGGCATGAAGTAACATGGGATTCATCTTGAATATATTATTTATAATTGGGCAAGATCTAGGATGAACATAGCATCACAAGGACAAAAATTCTGATTGTCAGATTTCATTTATTAAAATTAAATAGACATGCCATGATATGTGTGGAGATAAAATTAGAAAGAAACTCTTATAATAGATGTGTAGATCTAGATGTTGCAGAGTCATTACTTGAATATATTGATAACATCTTCTCATGCTGTCGTTACATGGATTTTTATACTCTGTTGTATTGTCGTTTATTGCGTTTTTTATATCATTGATTCAATTTATTTTATTGCGTTATCGTTTCATATGGCTTTTTGTACATTATTGATTGCATCTTCTACGGCTGAAAACTTGTTTCATGACTCATCGTTTAGACTGCTATATAGTTGCAGCAATGGTTTCTAACGGCTGAAAACTTGTTTTCTCACTCATCGTTTAGTTTGGGATATAGTTGCAGCAATGGTTAGTAACGGCAACAAGAAGGAGAAAGACCTTGAGCTTTTCTTTGAAGATGATATAAACGAAGATGCACAGTTTATTGAAAGTGGGAAGTTAGAGAGTGAGAGTGGTAGCAGTGA
>Ga0123342_1002872_pt1 | contig 28269 bp, 13 predicted proteins | sample Turbeawhitnodule_FD_89960 | JGI IMG/M metagenome (GOLD analysis project Ga0123342, IMG submission 89960) | Root nodule microbial communities of legume samples collected from Mexico - Turtle bean Mexico white nodule | ecosystem: Host-associated > Plants > Roots > Nodule | place: Mexico: Nepantla... | reverse complement strand
TTTTCTCTATCCCTTAACTCTTTAAATTCAGTTTTGATATTTGTAAACTGGTATAAACAACCGATTGTTTCTGCGAAACAACCGATTGTTTTGTTGGTGCTGTGCTTTTAGCTTTGTGTTTTGAAAAACTGATTTCTTAATCAAGATATTCTCGAAGTAATTTCATTCAAGGCTTAAAAGTTTTTGAAATCCCTCTTTAAACCATTCACCCCCTCTAGTTTAAAGCCATATATTCTAACAAATGTCACTTTCCAAGAGATTTGTGTGTGTTTAGTCAATGTGAATTCTTACTAATTTGAACTAAAGATTTAAAATCATTGGTTCATACAAATTTAAAGAGTTATGATAATTCTCAATTTAAAATATTTAATGCTACCAACTTAAAATTATATTACTAGATCGTGGCAAAGTTTATTGAGGTTGAATTTCGTGAACTAGACTCAATAAATTTTTCTAACCAATATATCTCTAACATAATTCCAACATTTACACAACAAGTTCACTAGTCTTAATTCCTTAAAGAAAAATTCTAAACAATGCAAAAATGTTAATCATTTAATTCTTTCTGCACAAGAATTTCATGAAGGGTAAATGCTTAAAATGACTAAGAGGTATAAAATTATTTCTAGAATCATATCTAAGTTATTCAATCTTGAAAACTAAGTTCAATGTTTAGATACAAAGTAAAAGCATTTTTCAATGTTTAGATACACTAAAAGCATAGATAATCAAATCATGCACATGAAGTGTCAAGAAAGAACACAAGAGTACAAAAAATGGTCAAGAGAATGACAAGATTGAAGTGGGAAGTCCTTTTGGAGTTTTTCCCCTCGCAATAGCTCTTCCAAGAACTTGATTTCGTTCTCCCTCCAAAAATCTCATTCAACACATTCAGATTTCACCTTTTAAGCCACTCCAAAAAGGTGACTTCTCGTTGGACGAGAGACAACCTTTTAAATAGTGCAAACTTTTTGCATTTGCTGAGCGAAAGTGCTACTATCCTAGCGAGTACAATGGTCTTCTCGTTTGACAAATGTCATGGTTGGGCAAGAAGATCTAGAAATGACTTTCTCTTTTTAGCTTCAAGCTTTCACATCTCTAGAAAAAATGATGAGACAAATGGTAATCATTTCTATCTCCAAAAAAATATTTAAACCATAAATTCCAATATCAAATAAACAAAGTTGATAGTATAAATACAAATCAAGAGGTCCAATTTACATGAGAAAAAAAGTTATTATTACACTTATCATTTGATACAACTCAATTTTCACAATAAAAAAAATTCGCTAGACATTTAGCTCAAGTTAGTCCTAAAATAAATATTTAGAGCTTTTAAAAAGATGTTTCAATACTAAAATAAATATGATTGTTACATTTATAGTTGTAGATAAAATATTCAATTATATGTTTTAATTGAATTGTTTGATTTTTATTTTATGAAATTATGTTATATAAAAAATGTAATGGTGAATGTGAGTAGTGAAATGCAAAGGGATGTGATTTAAGATTGATAATTCTAATGTGGACATGATGTAACCAAAAAGATAACATTGTGTTGCATAGTGGTAAATGTATTGAATTTAGAATGTTTGTAAAAAATTATTCTAACTTTATTGTTTACTTGACTCACATAGAGAAATGTATCAAGTGATGAAAGTTGATAGAGGTTTCTATAACTTAGTTTGCAGTTTGAAAAAGAATTGTGTCTTATAAGTCATAGGAATTTACCATGTCATGTGAGTAGATATAGTTTCTTCCCTTTTTCGAGTGCCAAAGAGGACAATAGTGTGAGGTGCAAAATATCTGCAATCTAAATTCAACACATTTGTATATCTTTCCGAAGCGAAGTGTCTGTGTGATGGGTTTAATGACATGCAAGTGTTATACTTATGGAATGTAGCATGTGATGTCCCATGAGATGGATAAACAGTTGAGTTGATCATGTTTGGTGAACATGTTTTTGGTGTAGGCTCAATGATAAAATTATTGTTATTTTTTTTATGAAAGTGTTTAATTACTATCTTACCCTTTATTGTGTGGTTTTTGTTTTGATTTGATAGTGATGATCGTGTTCCTACACTAGAATAAATGATGTGGTGGGTGAAAGGATGAGGTGATGGATGAGAAGAAAATGCTATGTTATATGTTTTTATTTAATTTTTGGTGATATATTTAAATATTTATAAAGAGAGAATTGAATTGTTTGGAATTAAAGTGTTTATGTGTGTGTATGTATGTGTGTGTTACATATAATGTTATTTTTGGATTAGGAAGTGGATTTGAGATTATTTGAAAGGAATGTGTGAAGAAAGTGAGTTTGTTTAGGTTAAGGTAAATAGAGTGGAAAGTGTAGGAAAAATTCATGAATGTTTGTGAGTAATGTGATGAGTGTAATTGGATTTGTAATTTTTTAATTGATAAATATGAAAGATTACAAATTTACCCTTCTATTTTTTTTTTTTTGAAAAACTAATTTGATTGATCTATTTGTGGGTTATAATTGCTTTTAATTAAAAATTTATTTATGGTAATGTGTAAGAATTAATTTTGGAAAATATACGAATTATGTGAAATTGTCATAACATATTTCCAATTGTGAAAAAAAATATATTTAATATTCTACTTAAATAAAAATCTAAAATATATAAAAATCTTAAAATATTCTAAATTCAAAATAAATATAAATCCATAATTAGGTAATGTTTTATTTAAATAAAAATCTAAAATTGTTAAAATATTCAAAATCTTAAATTTCATGTTCTATTTATAAAAATATGAAATAAATAAAATTACTAAATTATTCAAAATCTTAAATAAATACAAATCCTAAATTAATTAATGTCATATATAAATAAAGATGTGAATTATATAAAATTCCTAAAATATTAAAAATTCTAAATAAATACAAATCCTAAATTATTTAATATACTACTTAAATAAAAAAATAAAAAAATTTCTTAAATTATTCAAAATCTTAAATAAATACTAATCCTAAATTATTTAATGTCCTATTTAAATAAAAAAATTGAAATATAAAAAATTCATAAAATATTCAAAATCATAAATAGTTATAAATCTTAAATTATTTAATGTAATATTTAAATAAAAATATAAAATCTATAAAATTCCTAAAATATTCAAAATCCAAAAGAAATAAAAATCCTAAATTATTTAATATGCTACTTAAATAAAAAATATGAAATAAATAAAATTCCTAAACTATTTAAAATCTTAAATAAATAAAAATTCTAAATTATTTATATCATGTTTAACATAAATATGAAATATATAAAAAAATTTAAAATATTCAAAATCCTAAATAAATACAAATAAAAAATTATTTAATGTCCTACTTAAATAAAAAAAAAATATGAAATAAATAAAAATTTTAAAGTATTCAAAATATTAAATAAATACAAACCCTAAATTATTTAATATCATATTTAAATAAAAATCTGAAATATATAAAAATCAATTAGCTTCTGATAAGCGTATTACATTGTCCATAATCAATTCTCTTCTCACCATGAAAAAAACAATATTGATTAATAAAGACAATATTGATTATCCATACAAAGGAAATATCAATTATCCATACAAATTTAAGTCAATCGACTATTGCAAATCAAACATCGATTATCCTTGGAAAAATAGTTCAAAATGTATTATGGGCCATTCGTGAAACAGTGATAATTGATTATGCGTGTACTTGTGATCACAAAATCAATTTCCAACTCATACAAATTGGATTACATTGCTTTGGATTCATGAAATCTTACCTAAATACACCAACGAAAGACCTTTGCATGCATGGCCATGTAGCTTTTCTCAAATGAATATGCATTGTGCACTCACGTGGATTCAACACTAATTGAATGGTAAGAACGTAACTTTGGCATAGTCTATGTGACTTTCTTCACATTTTTCCTTTCATACATGAGAAACCTTTTCGGAACTTTACCCGCTTTTACACGCTCGCAATTTCGCTTCAATCAGTGGAAACAAACACAGCTTGTTAGTGCACTTTTGTCGTCGTCTATAGTGGAACCTTAGAAACAAACACAATGTTACATGTTCATTCCTTGACTCAAGGAGATGTGTTAAAAATCTCACATCGACTAAAAATAATGTCAACTTATAATATGTAAATAAGGTGGGAATCTCATGTTACAAACTAATTTTGTAATATTAAAATATATTAGATAATTGTAGTTGTTTTGGAAAGTTCAAAATAACTATATAAGTTTATTATACAAATAAAGTTTGTTTCTTAAACAAAATTATAATATTAATTGATTATAATATTTTGTAAATAATTAAATTATTATTAAAAAATGTAGTGTTTATATTTATTTATTTTTAAGTTGTATACATATTTTTTTTATTTGAACAAAGTCATCTTATTTGGACTAGTTAGATGTTCTAATGAATATTGATTAAGTTTACAAATTATGAAAAGATGGTATGTGGATAAATAGAGGAAGAGAAAGAAAAAGAATATTTTTTTTTAAATAGAAAATAAAAATAATAATGATAAGAAAATAAATTTAAATATAAAAAAATTTAAATAAATTAGAAATTGATTATAGTAAAACTATAAGTGAAAAATTTCTAAAATAAACTCAAATTTCAATAGTACAATCATCAATATAAAACTCTGTGTTCAATTATCTAATTTATCAAGTATCCGTCCAATTAAATCAATCAGCTTTATGAACGCGAGCGAGAAAGAATATTTAAATTTTTTGAAGAAGAAATTCTGATTTATAAAAAAAAAATCTGCGGAGAAGAAGAATGGCAAATTTGAGAAGATTTGCTTGTCATTATTTACACGAATAGACAATTAAGAAATTGCACTAGATTTAACGTGAAAACTCCTTAAAAGAGAAAAATCACTGACTGTCCCAAAAAGTATTACACTAATAAAATTTAAATAAATGCACATAAAAGTGAAATTAAACCTAAATTATGAGTTTTCTAACATATAAGAATTAAAATCGCCTAAAAATAAGAGAGAGAGACCAAAATCTTGGAATAAAAAACTAAAAAGGACTAAAAATTTAATCTAACTTAAAAATAATACTAATATATTAAAATAATAATAGTAATAATAATAATAATAGGAATAATAACAACATTTTATCCCCAATCTTTATGCATTTGGATAATCAGGAATAAGGGACCAAGCTTGAAATTCACGCTTTTTCATTTGGTGCACACATTTTTTTGTTAGACCTACATTTGCTCCTCACCAAAGGGAAGTCAAGTTACAGTACCCATCAAATAGTTTTCTTAACTCAATATGGATGAAGTTCTCAAAGATGAGGAGAATGTTAGATATGTTATTCCTCTAAATGTAGAGTTTTCATTAAATATTAACTTACTTATATTATATATAGATAAATTTTATATCAGATTTAAAAGAAAAATTAAGTTGAGTTGTTTTTCTCAATTTTTATACATATGTTTTTTTACATGAATTTACAATGTTCTTGACATGAGAATTTATATTAAAGATTCTACATCAACTAGAGATCAAACTAACTTATATTATATAAGTGGAGACCAATCCACCTTATTAAACCAACTAACTTATATTATATAAGTGGAGACCAATCCACCTTATTAAACCAATTTTTCGTGAGATTGATTTACATTTAAATTTTATTATCTTAATTTTGTATCAAAGTCATTATCTTATTCGAGATTTAAGTTTATCGTGACACTGGTTATCAAGTCTCCTCAATTTTAATTAGGATTCAAAACAAATTATCATGAATTCAATATTATGTGGGATCTGACTCCTCATACTAAATTTTGATATGTGAATGTGTCTTAATTACTTTTTTTTTCTAGTTTGTATAGAGACTTATTGATATACAAGTTTAAAGTAAACTTTAAATTTAAAATAATTTTGTTTATATGATAATGTAAATGATAATGATGGTGATGGAATTGAGTTATAATTTCATTATTAAAAATTGTTAGTGAATATAGATAATTATAAAGTATTTAACCTTTGTTTAGAATGTGTATTATTGTTTTCATATATTAAATAAATACTATGTTTAAGAATTTTTAGCATTTTACTATTCTTTTCTGGCTGTACAAAATATAAAAAAATTATATCAGAAATTAAAAAAAAAAGGAATTAGAGAGTTCACGGCATCATTAAGTCATAATAAAATAATAATTAAATTATAAATAAAATTAATTTGCCAGATATAAAAATTAAGAAGACATTTTATTACCCGTGACATTTTTATTTATTTACTTATTATTTTCCTTTTTTTTCCATTCCATTATAATACTTTCTGTACAGGCACGTTCTAGTTTTTGAATTTCCAACGGCTATATTATTGTCGAACCTCAATCGTCGATGAATGTAAATCCAAAGGTCCAAATTCGACTACAGAAATTGACCGTTAAAGGGAGGAGAAGCGTTGTGTCTCTCAGCTTCAAATGTGAAGGCTATTTCACTGTCCCTCTCGCCCTCATTTTCATCCAAGCTCATTCGTCGCCCAGAGAAAGAGAGAGAGAGAGAGAGAAGAGAGGGAAGGGGAAAGTAACCCACGCTTCTACCCAGATTTGTATTCTTTCATATTTTGATTTCATTTCAAAACCAAAAGAATCCCAAATGGCGTCAAGAGCAATAATTCAACAACAAGCCAGAGGTAGTGTCCTTTTCAACTTTGTATTTTCTTTTAATGTCTGTTTCTTGTGTGAACGAGTCTTTATTTTCTGATTCCCCTTGGGAAGATGGTTCAAGTTTTGTCTTTAAGTTGGGATTTTGTTTCTGGGTTGGTTTCTATTGTATCGGATGGAAATATGAAAAGCACTGTTTGGAATCAAAACCCTTTGTATAACGGACAAGTTTCAGTTTTCCCGGATCTTTGTACACAAATCTCTTTGTGTAACTCATCAATCTTTTCAGACCAAAAAAGTTCTCTAGTGTAGACTTTTTTGTTGTTGTTGGAGTTATCTTGTAAATCTGTTTGTTTAGATAAGAAGCAATCTGTCTGTTACCTTTTTTGAATGGGTGGTTTGGTTGTGATTTCCTAGGTGAAGCGGTAATAGGAGGAGGAAAGCAACAGAAGAAGAACGGTGCAGCGGATGGAAAGAATCGCAAGGCGTTGGGTGATATTGGGAATTTGGCAAATGTAAGAGGAGTTGAAGTCAAGCCTCATCGCCCCATCACAAGGTTTCCTATCTCTTCCTCCCTCTCTCTTTCTTTCTTTATCTCTCTCTTTCTTTCTCTGAATCACTCAATATTGATGTGATATTATTATGATTCTTTTAGGAGTTTTGGTGCCCAACTACTTGCCAACGCACAAGCCGCAGCAGTTGTAGAGAATAACAAGGTGACCTACTCTTTATGCTACTTTGTTTCATTTTACCTTAAGGTGGATTGTATTGTTCAATATAGTTATGTTATCATGTCATGACTGTATTTGGTTTTGGAGTTGTAGAAACAAGCCTGTGCTAATGTGGCTGGTCCTGCTCCTGTTGCTGCGGCCAAGAGAGTCCCCAAGCCGGCTCAGAAGAAAGTTACGGTCAAACCAAAGCCTGAGGAAGTCATTGACATTGAAGATAGTCCAGACAAAGAGGTCCAGAAAGACAAGAAGAATTCACAAGCTTTTACTTCAGTTCTCACCGCTAGAAGCAAGGTAGATACACAGTTAATAGAAATAAAATGAAAAAGAAATTTCTTTGAACCAATGTTATACAACTAATATGCCATGCCATCTTTCCTCCTTTTGATGTTATAGGCAGCATGTGGCATAACTAACAAACCAAAGGAGAATATTATTGACATCGATGCCAGTGATGTTGACAACGAACTTGCTGCTGTGGAGTATATTGATGACATTTACAAGTTCTATAAACTTGTTGAGGTATCAAACATGGTTTCTGTTGTGGGTTTTTTGTATTAGTCTGATGTGATGACATTCTAATATTGTGAATGAACATTTGATGCATGAAGCACGAAAGTCGCCCCCGTGACTACATAGACTCTCAACCTGAGATAAATGAGAGGATGAGAGCTATTTTGATTGATTGGCTGATTGATGTCCACAGCAAGTTTGAACTTTCACCTGAGACCCTTTACCTGACTATCAATATAATCGATCGATTCCTAGCAGTTAAGACTGTTCCAAGAAGGGATCTGCAATTGGTAGGTGTCAGTGCCATGCTAATGGCATCCAAGTATGAAGAAATCTGGCCACCTGAGGTAATATTTTCGTTGCTGCCTTGATGATGAATGTCATGATAATAAAAAACAGGGGAATAACATTACACTTTGTCTTGCTTTGCAGGTTAATGACTTTGTACACCTCTCAGATAGGGCTTATACTCATGAACAGATACTTGTTATGGAGAAAATTATACTAGGAAAGTTGGAATGGACTTTGACTGTTCCCACAACTTTTGTTTTCCTAGTGCGTTTTATCAAGGCCTCAGTCCCAGATCTGGAGGTGAGTGAGTGTGAACTTCTTCTTTTTTTCAAGTCCAAGTAAAATATGATTTTCTTACCTTGTTTTCATTTGATGTTCTTGTCTGAATGTGTTTATGGATATCTGCATTTTTCAGTTGGAAATCATGTCCCATTTTCTATCTGAGTTGGGAATGATGAATTACGCGACCTTAAGGTATTGCCCATCAATGCTTGCTGCCTCAGCAGTCTTTGCAGCTAGATGCACTCTGAACAAGACTCCCCTTTGGAATGAGACACTTAAGTTGCACACGGGTTACTCACAAGAACAACTTATGTACGCAAAATAGATTGGGTCTTGCTAATATTATTTGGATTTTTATCATTCAAGTGGTGTTTCTTAAATTTTAATTCTATTTGGCATTGTTGCAAACAGGGATTGTGCTAGACTATTGGCGAGCTTCCACTCCTCTGTTGGAAATGGAAAGCTGAAGGTTGTGTACAGAAAGTATTCTGATCCTCAGAAGGGAGCTGTTGCTGTGCGCCCACCAGCTAAATATCTTCTGCCTGAAGGTTCTGCCTCCCAATAATGGAGTAGAGAGTTAAAAAAGAAGCAAAGGAAGAAGAAGCTGTTGTTATAGAGTTGTTTTTTACGCGGATTTCATAAAATAATCCGTAGTAGTTTTATTTCTTTGATTATTGTACTGGCTTACTACAAAATCTGATTTTATAATATTACTTGCAAGTTTTGCACTTGCAAATTCCCTACACAGGTTAAAAAATATTGTGTTATTGCTGCCAAAGTAACATTTTTACAGCATTTTTTGAAATTTTGTTAGTTTTTGCAAAAACATATTGTTTCTTAAAACTTCTTCGGATTATCTAACTCAAACTGGTGCAACCAGGATGTTGTTTCTGCTAACAATGTCATAATGCTAACACGTAAATGGGGAAGGGAGTTTTGGTTACAAGTAAAAATGAAGAATGATATAGTTACATTTTATTTTATCACATTACATTTTTTATATCTAATTTATATATAGCTTTATTATTTGAGATCACATTCAATTCATATTTTTAATTATTATTTTTGTCATTTCAAAATTATGTCCAATAACTTTTAGGGTTTAGGGTTTTTTATATTTTTTATTGTTAGTGTTTTCAAATAATTATTTTTTTATATACCCTAAACCCAAATTGTTAGGGTTTTCAAAATTATGTCCAATTATAAATTTTTTTGAATATTTTTTATTTTTTAAATTATATACGCATACACAATGTAAACATATGTATTAATAATAATTATATAAATCATAAATCATAAATCTTAAATCCTAAAAATATATTTATATCTATTTTCCAATACTAATCAGCAATTAATTATTATTATGTACCTATTCATTTCCAGTAAATATGCAATATATCTTTCATTTTAATCAAATTTATAATATAACTTATTTTAAAATTATTTTTTCCTCTTATTTTTCTTTCTGCTTTTGTCACGCACACAAATTTTAAAATTTGGTTAAAAGTAATGGAACACACACAAATTTGTTTAAAAGTAATGAATACTTCTAATATATTATTTAGGGTTTAGGGTTTCACACAAATTTGTTTAAAAGTAATGGAACACACACAAATTTGTTTAAATGTAATGAATTTTACTTCTAATATATTTATTTTTATTTTCCAATACTTCTAAATATTGCTAAGGATTCTAAATATGTTTTAGAAAGAAACTCTAATTTAACATATTTTAGAAAGACACCATTAGCTAACAATTAAATATGTTTATTTTTATTTTCCAATACTTCAACCATTAATTATTATTATTATTATTATTATTCCTTTTTAGTAAATATATAATAACTCTAATTAAAAGTGCTAAGGATTATTCTTAATATGTTTTAGAAATAAACTCTAATTTAATATATTTTAGAAAGAAACCACACCTTTTTAGCTAACAATTAAATATGTTTTTTAATTATTATTATTGTCAGTCATTTTGTAAATCAGTGAGTGTTAACCATAATTTACCATAATTTTTTTTATGATTATATATTAATTTAATAGCTTTATTATTGCCTATTTTTTTAACATACAATTTATTTTAGTTTAGCTTAACTGAAGAAGTGTATTTATTCTCTCTTAAAAACATTTATAAAAAACTTTATTTGAATATTTGAAAAAAGTAAGCATGAATTATATGATTTTATCTTTTACAAAAGAAAAATTATGTAATTTATCTAAATTTCCAATGTATTTGGTCGGTGCAGAAGCATGGTATGCTATTTATACTAAAACGGTAAAACCCTCTCTGCTGAAGGGGGTTTTGCATAAAGATTCAGTTTTTCCCTCACAGTACAGCGCAGGGTGAAATAATGCCTTCGAGCTCGAATTCGAAGCAGAAAAAGAAGCAATCGAAGGCGCAGCTGCAAAACTCACCATTGTCGTCGAATACCACAACAACGCCTTCTAGAACGCAGCCACAACAACCACAAGAGCATGCCTCTTTGTGCGTAGAAGCTTCTCGAAAGTTCCCTTCTCTCATCGCTGAATCCGCGTTCGTCGCCGAAATCATCCATGTCGACGACATCGTTCCCCTTTTCAAGGGCTTCAGAATTTGGCTATCCGAACCTTCCATGCTCTCCTCCTCTCTCTCCCCCGGTTCCATTGTCTCGGTAATCACCATCACCGTCACTAACACATTTATAATCATCATCACAATTACCTTTTTTTATAAATTAATGTGCCTAAGGTTGCATTTTGGCCCCCTTTTTAGACTGCACTTGTGCTGTAGTAGTTCCAATCCTTTGGTTGATCATATATTTTGTATTACTGAACTTATATTATTAATTTTATTTTGGTGTGAAATTTGTAAATGAAGTCGAGCTAACTACTTGTTTGGTTCGTAACTAAGTTCAATGAGTTAGATATCGAATCTAGTCTCAAACAGTGTTCGAATTGATACAGTTCATTCCCTCAAGTTTAAAAAGTTTCACTTTAGTTCTTATAGTATTCTGTTTATATCAAATTGGTGGTCTTTATGGCAGTTTTGACACCAACTGTGTCAATTTTGGGTGATTTTTCACTTCTCACTGTTTGACATGTATTACCAAATTAGTTATATAAATTATAAAAAAGGAAAAGATTGGTTTAACAAAATTAAAGTTGCCGGAGTGAAAATTATGTTTTAGCTAATGAATGTCAATATCGGTTTGTTTTGGCCGTCATAGTTTCATGTTGTCGTATCAGTTTATTATTGGATTCTTTGTGATGCTGCTATTCTTCTTTCACCATTTTGATTGATTTTTAGGTGTCTATTCCATCTTCAGACGAGAAAAATTCACAATTACATAGTTTCCCCCTAGTGTCATTAGCTAATGAATGTGCCAAATGCAATGGACTGGAAGTTGGGAAGGCAGTTGATGATGATGTTGCGGGGAACTACTTTGTGCTTGCAACGGTGTTTCCTGCTAGTAAGGTTTGTCCTGTTACTATTTCTTTTATAAAATTCTTATGAGCTGTATTTAAAGAGACCCTTTTCATATGTAAGTGTATGTGTGTATTTATAACCGTGCATCTATCTTTACCAGAATTTTATATTTTATTACATTTACATAGGTTTTGAAGAATGGAGTACGACTGTCTTCCAACCTTTATTATACCATGGGATGTCCTCCTATGGGAACAAGTGTGTTTGTTTGTGCATTACAGAAACAACTCTTGCCTACTCCTGCCAGTGAGAGCAATGAACATCATTATATGGAAAATAATCGTCTACCTATTAATAATTGCAAGGAATTGTATCTTCAGTTGGTTCCTTCTAAAAAGGGGCTACCGTTGAAGTTTAATAGTTTTCCCTCATTGGACGTGTCTAAGGTGAAATCTCATGTCCAATTTGAGAATGACACTGTTGCTTCTCCTGCAACACCTTCTTATGGATCAAAGTTTTCTAATGCTAGTGGTCTGTCTTCTCCACAATTTGACGATTCAGCATCTAGTGTGCCAAATCATAAGGGTCAATCTCTGATTTCATCTGATGTCAGCTTAGCATTAAGGGATGAAAATTCTAAACAATCACTTGAGACATGGGCAACGTCATGGTTATATTCTCGATCTTTACTTCTAGGAAATCTTGTCAGTGTTCCAATGTTTTCAGAGTGCTTTTTCCAAGTGTTAGGAGCTAAAAAGCAGTCAGTTACCAAATCTGATCAGTATCCATCAAATGGAAGCAGTGATTTATATCCTGAGGATTCTGATATAGCAGATAGTGTAAATCAGGCTTTCACTGTTAATTACGAAACAAAGGTATTTTTATCTCTGCCATCAAATACAGCATCTGAAGAGCCAATTCAAAGGGACATACATTGTGTGAAACTAGATCACAAAGTTGGTAATGCTAGCTTACCAGATAGAATCTCTAAATTGGGTGGTCTATCCAAAGAATATACACTTCTAAAGGACATAATTTCTTCGTCACTGAATGATGCTTTATCAAGGTAGGTCTTGTCTGATGCATATTTTCGCATGTGGGTGTGACATATAATATTGAACACTTCTACTATTTATTTATTTATCTCCTTGCTGTAGATTGTGTGTTGTTCTATGCATAATTTATGTTTGGTGGATTCAAGTAGTGCTTACTGTTAATTGAGGTTCCTGCCACAAACTCATAATATTAGGTGCATTCATATTATATTTGGGACGAAGGTTTGATATTTCTTTATTTGAATTTTATGTTATATATGTCTCTATAAGATATCTTCATTATAGTTTCATAAGAAAATGGAAAAATGGTTAATAGTTTGATTATACATTCTTCTCTAGTGGTAGAAGAGTCTTACTTATAGTGTCAGAGCACACAGAATGTCATATCTTTATTCATGTGAATCAGGTTACTCAAAGGTCCAACAGCCTCCTCTTTACCATGCCCTGTCCCAGTATACCAAATCCCTTTTACCGTGTTCATGCCCCTTTTCTTTTTTGTGTCTTGTCATTTGAAGTTCCCTGAAACATCGATTTCTTGCTGTCTGATTTTTCATTATTGTTTGTGAATTTTTAATGTAATAGACACAGTGCTATCATAGGACTCTACAAAACCAGAATTGTGTTGTCCATCCATGGTCTTAACATAGTGTATATCAAGGTAGTCCAGGGTGAAACTGCTCATGGATTTTTCATGGATTGCAAAAAAGTTAACCCCTTGCTGAAGAAAGGTTTTAAAGTTAGCTATGGGAGAACCAGTTAAATATTTAATTATTTTGCACTAAATCTCCATATAATATAATATCTCAAGCATAGCATTCAGGACAGGACAGAATAAAAGATTAAAATTTTTTCAGAGAGTCCTAAAGACTACTTGATATTTTTTAGTCTCACTATTTTACCCATTTAGCATATTACCCCAGCAGTACCATAGCTGCATTGCACCTTTTGGCTTCTTAGGCAACACTGATATGATATCACTTTTTCATATTCCTGTGGAAGAGGGCCCTCTTTGCCCTTCTGCTTCAGAAGCAGATTTGGAGCATCCTCTGCTCTTGTACTTTGTTTCTCTTTTCTAATGAATTTGTTCTTTATATAAAAAATATTCTGCTCAGAACCGAAAGGGTTTCGGAACATATGGTTGTGCATTTAGATATTATATACCTTCAGATTAAATATTTGAAATTTTCTCGTAATTCTTTATTAAGCAACATGTTCGTTATTTAGTATTTGTCTTCTCCCGTATTTGTTACAAGCTGTAATTGTTAATTATCATTTAATTCATCTTTCTTGTACACTTAACTGTGTGTGGAGAGCATTATTATTTTTTAATTAATGGATAACCATTGAAATTTTATTCCTAAGAGAACGGCGTGTCCGTCATAAAAGTCAGTTACTGATAGATTTTCTCCAGATACCCTTTTTTGGTGATTAGTTTGTGAACAAGATAGTTCAAGTGGTTATCTCTTTGTTCTTAATGGATTTAATTTGCATATATTATCATTTTTTAACTTTATACGATTCAGTTAATTCTTTGATAGTCAATTTATTAGAAACATGGATTTTGACAATTTCTTGCTGTTCATTTATATCAGTTTATAATTGTCAATGATTAAATTTATAGTTCAAAGTACTGACCTCCATGATTATGGTTATGTGTTCTCACATATTTATATGCATTGGGACATGCACTTCTAAATGCTCATGCTTCTTGTTTTTCCAACCTGTAGTTTTGGTCTAAGAACTACAAGAGGTGTCCTTCTTCATGGTCCAACTGGTACAGGAAAGACTTCCCTGGCTCAACTATGTACTCATGACGTGGGAGTCAATTTTTTCCCAATAAATGGACCTGAAATTGTTACCCAATATTATGGGGAAAGTGAGCAAGCATTACATAAAGTTTTTGATTCAGCCATTGAAGCTGCACCTGCTGTGGTTAGATTTTTTGTCAAGATTGTGTTTCAGTTATTTCCTTCCATTGTGTTTGAACTAAATAATGTTTCTACTAGCTACATATTACATGAAGTTGTTGAAGTTTAACATTATAGGTTTAGAACTTTAGCGGTAACTCTTACCATGTGCAATACTGCAATCATGCATGTAGGTAGTGGGGATTTTCTCATTGTGATTTCCCTTTCCAGTTTGTGATACAACTAATGCATTTAAGAAGAGACCCTTTCCTTAAAAGCATTCTGGCGCAATATCTCTAATATGGCATATGGTGCTGATTTGTGTAACCAGTAATACACCCAACATTTTGAGGCTTCTTGAAGTATATACGAATTTTGCTGCCAGAATTGTGGTCAAAATAAATCAAGTGAAATTTGACGTAGGTACAATACAAAGATTTCTGAATCTTCTGATGCATCATTCAATTACAAAATGTTGTTAATGGGTATCGGTGAGATTTGAAGGCAACAGGATTATAAAATATATAAAATTAAAATTTTAAGATTTATTTTTTCATTTAATGCCCTGATTTTTATTTTAAATTCTGGTGAAAAAAATTATGGATGATTCTATTTTTTTTTAATTCTCTTCTATGATTTAAAAATCCTTAAAAGTTTCCTGAATTATTATAAATTCATGAATAGTTCTTGTTCCGTACAACTTCAGGAAGTTATTGATGGTAGCCTCCAATCGTGTTATTTAATGATGTAAAAAGACTGTCTTATATTGGAAATTATTCTTGTATCTATAATTTCTCTGGTGTGAGATTCACCACAAAATATTCAGGTGAGTTACACCGCCAAAGCAATATTTAAATTAATACACTTTCTCTTCAATATTCTTAGATTTGTTGAAACATTCCAATCATACTTTGCCCATGGAAGCCTGCTCTTGTTCAATGTTTGGACAATCTTGACACTTTAGTCCAAACTTTTATTACTCTAGTTTTGTATTTTTAAGGTTCAATGAGAATAGTTCCACTTATTTCAAAACTGATGTTTTATATTCAAAGTTCTCCTGATTGACTGAATATTTGATTTCTGTTAGGTATTCATTGATGAATTAGATGCAATTGCCCCTGCAAGGAAAGAAGGAGGTGAAGAGCTATCTCAAAGATTGGTTGCGACTTTATTGAATATGATGGATGGAATTAGTAGAACTGAAGGGTTACTTGTAATCGCTGCCACTAACCGCCCTGACCATATTGAGCCAGCTCTCAGACGACCTGGACGATTTGACAAGGAAATTGAAATTGGTATGACCTAAGCTGATACCTCCCCATGAATAGTATGCTATTATCTTAAAATAAATGCTTACATGCCTAACTCTATGTTAACTTCTGCCTCCACATGTTACTTCTTTGTAAGCACGATCTGGTTTGATATGTAAACAGTGCAATTTCTGCATCAGGCATATGGGTATTTTTTATCAAAAATAGAAAAAACGGTTCATATGTATTGCTGCTCCTTTTCATTCTAATATCTAAACTTCTATTATTTTACTACTATAAATACCCTATTAGTTGATTATATTCTGTTATAAGACTGCCATTTTGCAATGGGGAGATTTCCAGATTTGCTATTCACTGATGACTTGATAATAAAATTGTGCTTCTTTATACATGTTGGGTTTTGGATTTATAAGCTTGTATTGCATATACCCGTACTTACAGTGTGTATATACACAGGAGCCGAACAATTGAGTTTGTGTTTCCTTGCAAATTTTTCTCTCCCTATGTTAACATATACATAGTATTTGAGTTTTAGAGTACAACGTTGAATAAAAAAAACTTACTACTCTGAACAGTATGAAGTTTATCAGAACTATGTATTTTTAGAAGTGCTTTATTAGAAGAGCACATAACAAATTATCATGGTCTTTCTTTGAGTTAAATATTTTTCTACAATGTGTTATTTTAAATTGAGGCTTTTTAGCACTTACTGCCATGGGTAGTTACATTATCTAAATTGACTCTGCATTATTTTATGAAATGACATAATAAAAATTTGTAAAGTTGCATATTGTTATCCTTTTATTTATTGAAAGAGACAAATGCAGTATGTGCTTTTTTTTAGGGTCGGGGTATAATCACCACATGCTTTGTATTCTATGAGTCAAGAAAGGGAAAATTAGATTCCATTTTGATCCTTGATTCTTAAAAATTACCAATGCCACTATTGTTTAGTGGTTGATTGAGTGACTTTGACTTGCAAAATAATGTTAGTCTGAAGCAAGCATTTTAGGATACAGATCAATTTTTCTGTTCAAAATACTTCAATGGATTCACAGAATAACTCATTTACTGCACACGTCAAATCCATACGCAGGTGTTCCATCCCCCAAACAACGTTCAGATATTTTGCTCACTCTTCTCAACGAAATGGATCATTGTCTCTCCGAGGTACAAGTTCAACACCTTGCCACAGTCACTCATGGTTTTGTGGGTGCTGATCTAGCTGCACTTTGCAATGAGGCAGCCTTGAATTGTCTGCGACATTATGCCAGCTTTAAGAAGACTTATGATTCTTTTTCTAATTATATAACCGATAAACCTGTTCTGATGAATGGTGTAACAAACTCAATAGATCATTTGGATGAGGCAACTTCATCTGTTTCAGATATGTCGGCTACCAGTCCTGTATTACGTCCTTGCAGGATAAGAACAACTTATGAAACTACAGAAATAATTCCTGAGAGTGTTGAAGAAGAGCAGATTTTGAAAGTAAGCTTTGAAGATTTTCAGAAGGCCAGGATGAAAATAAGACCTAGTGCCATGAGAGAGGTATGATTGATGTCAAAGTGGGATTTTTGCGAACCAGTTTTTACTAAAATATATTATCTCTGACCCAAGATCTGTCTTATTTATTTGGGCTTATTTTGGTATTCCCTATTTTTTCGCAAATCCCTTTCAAGTTTCATCATAGAATGAATTACCTTAGTGTGTTGCTAGCAGGCATATCTTGGCTCATTAAAATTACTTGTACAAGGAATGCCATCTCTTGTCAACACCCCCATTCAACTGTGATTTGTTATTGGCTGTAATGAGTTTAGTCTCTCACATTTATGGAATTTCTGTCAAATAAAATGATTTTCTTTTTGTATTTTCTTTCATCTACACTTTATTTGATACAAACTATTGAAGTTGAGGAACCTGTGACCACAATGCGTTTCACTATAATGAGATCTGATGTTCTGTTCATGTAACATTGTTTATAACATGATTAGATATATAAATATCAGAATTTTCTATCTCAAAATTTTATGAAAATGGATTGTGAAGCATAATACTTTCGTTGTCAAATTTTTGAATGCTTAGGTAATCCTTGAGGTTCCAAAGGTTAATTGGGAAGATGTTGGCGGTCAAAGGGAGGTCAAAGCTCAATTGATGGAAGCAGTTGAATGGCCACAGAAACACCATGATGCATTTGACCGAATTGGAACTCGCCCTCCTACCGGTGTATTGATGTTTGGGCCTCCAGGTTGTAGTAAGACCCTCATGGCACGTGCAGTTGCTTCTGAAGCAGGGTTGAACTTTCTAGCAGTCAAGGGTCCTGAACTCTTCAGCAAATGGGTTGGTGAATCTGAGAAGGCCGTCAGATCGTTATTTGCAAAAGCAAGGGCCAATGCCCCATCAATAGTATTTTTTGATGAAATAGACAGTCTTGCTGTAACTCGTGGGAAGGAAAGTGATGGTGTTTCAGTGTCAGATAGGGTCATGAGTCAACTTCTTGTTGAGATGGATGGTTAGTGATGAATCTTGGGCAGTGGAATGTGAATTATTGCTTATATACATATTGCTTAAGATGTAAGATAACTTTACTTGGGGCTCATTCAGCTTGTGTGTGGCTCCAACATGTTGATTGATGTCTGTTAGCCAGAAAATGATTTTTTTTAAAATCAGTTAGTTTTGAACTTTGGACTGGGATCGTATTTTTCTTTTGACAAAATCTTTATTTGTGTCAGGTCTACATCAAAGAGTTAATGTCACTGTCATAGCTGCTACAAATAGGCCAGACAAGATTGACCCGGCCCTTTTAAGGCCAGGTATCCTCTCTCTTTTGTTGTTCTCCAAGTCTTCTATGCCCATTCAGATACATGATGGTGGATGAGTTGTATTAACAGCTTAAGTTGCTAAATGATTGATTTTTAACATTTACAGGGCGCTTTGACCGTCTGCTATATGTTGGACCTCCGAATGAGGTGGATAGGGAAGAGATATTTCGCATTCATCTGCGTAAAATCCCATGCGGTTCTGATGTCAGCCTTAGAGAACTAGCTCTACTCACAGATGGTTGTACTGGGGCTGACATATCATTGATATGTCGGGAGGCAGCTGTTGCAACAATTGAGGTGTGTCAATCAACATGACTTTTTGATATCTGTGTTGTCACTTTTATCAAAGTAAAATTTGTTTTGATGTTATGTTACCAGGAGAGCCTTGATGCTTCAGTTATAACAATGAAGCATTTAAAGATGGCAATCGAACGGATCCAGCGATCAGATGTTCACTCCTACCAAAAGCTGTCAACAAAATTTCAAAGGGCCGTCCACAGCTGTTATATAAAGGATGAATTGAATGACATGCAGTGCGACACTAAACCTATCCAGTTCAACGTTTGGTAAACATGTCTTGTTCCATCCTGTGATAATTAGAATTCATTTGTTTTTTTGGGGTCCAGAAAGGTGGAATTAGAAATTCAAAATGGTTTTGCTAAACTCAGCTGAAAACTGATTTTATTTACACCTTCAGTAGTTATTAAATTATCTTGTTTTTCATTTTAATTTCTCTGAATAAGCAGGAAGTTCATAAAATCTTGCACGTTGTTCCTCTATCAGACTCCAGTTGCCATCTTCAATTTAAGAACTGCTCGAAGTAGTTAACCACAGTCCTCAGAGAACTATTATGTTGGTCATATTCCATCCCACGACTGGGTTCAGGTTCATCACGTGAAGATCATCTGCACTGCAAACTCTAGATTGAGCCTTTATTAAGTATGAGCGCAGTATCATGTTTGTCATGTTCCTGAGGCTGGGTTTATTTGCTTATGGAGCACAATCATGAGAATCAATGTGTACACCAACAAAAAAGGTGTAATTGCTCAAATTTGTGCTGAAAACCCCCTTGGCTGACCAATCATGGTCGTCAGCCTTTCCGCTAGAAGATGAATATATTTTGAGAATGATTACTAACGTGGTCTAGCTTGGAAGTTTTGCTTGCTTCAATGTTAATTACTTTTGAAGGTGAGAGAAGCAACGATGTTGTAGGGAACGGTCATTCAGATCTGTGCGTCATTTTCAGCAGGCCAATTTTCTAAAGGTGTCACCACATAAGTTTGCACACAAAATAATAAATTATCGAGTTTGCTGATAAAACTTAAATAGGTTGAGGAATATGTTGTATATTAGCTGAGAGCAACGCATATACAGATTAGCCTTGTTTTGGCCTATTCAATGCGTAATAACAGTTGTAGATGAAATTTTTTACTAGGAATTTCTTTAGCGAATTGGTCAAAAGTTTCTTAGCTGAAAAGTTGATTTTGTTAACTTTTGTAGATGCTGCATTATTGACACATCATTAGATTATTATTATTGTTATTATTAGTCTTCCTTTCTTGGATGGTTGCATCGGGCTCGCTGAATCTACTCATTCATTGAAATGTACAAGTGATTTTTTTTTTCGTACGTTTTTTATAAGAATCTATTTCTCCACTCAAAATTACATCTCTACCCCGTATCTCTTCAGTCATGAATGATGCATACTTTTTGGTTATGAGATCTTTTTTTGGTCAATGGGTTTTTTGGTCATGAGAGTTTTTTTGGTGTATGGGTGATTTATCTTTAGCCACGTGTCTTCAGCGAGATTTAAATTTATAAACTGCAAGCACAGTTTGTCTATATGATTCAGCCCGCCAACGGAGTTAGATCTGAATAATTTGTCTGATATGATTGGATAAACATCACGAATTTAAGATTCTTACCATTTGGTAGTTTCTTAGGCTGTCAAATTTCCATGTGATTTTTATACAGTTTAGCAATAACGACGCCACAAAATTTGTCAGCTTGTTACTTTTCTGTCGCCGTGAAAAATACTATTTAACTAACGAAAGTTATACTTTTAATTTGTCGCTTATTTGTAAGAAAAAAAAAGATTGCGGTAAAGTTGTTCTTTTTCTTTTCATTTTGCATCATTGGAATTTTTATTTTTACAAGCCCATAAATCACCTTCAAAAAGAAAAAATATATACAGAACAGCATGTAAAAAATGTTCGTTTTTCTATTATTGCTTCCATAAAATAGGGTGCGTAGTTGTTATTTAAATTTGAAAGATTGATAAATTTAGGTATTGTTAATAGGAAATTATTGAAGTGGGTAATTTTATATTAAGGAAAGTGGAAGAGGGGGTATGAAGACAGGGTGTTGGATATTTCTAATTGTAGATATGTAAATAGTTTTGGATATGTGGGTATTTTTGATGAATATTCCTGGTAGAGAAAAGGGGGATAACAAGTGTAGCACTAGAAGAGAAGAATAGTATAGGAGGGCATGGTGTGTGATAAATGCCAAAACATTAATGATAGAAGAGACACACCTGTCATGATATTGGTAGTCTGTTGAAACATCAAACATGGGTATCACATGGGGGTACCCTTATCATATTACGTTGATTCAATTGGTCCGTCAGTACTGCTGCCAATACTGCACGAGGAAACATGCCTTTCTAGGGACAATAATTGCACCATCCCCTTTTGCTAATAATAGGTAGACAAAACCCCCCAACTCTTCATGCCTCTACTGTTTCCCTCTCACCTTCTTTTCTGTACTCCTGCAAATGCAATGCAATACAATACAACCTCTGTTTGTGTGTGTGTGTGAGTGAGTGAGTGTGATTGGGTATAAATCCATATCTGCAACAACACAGGTATCCCACTTCCACCACTTCCCTTCTGGGCATTTCATGCTTTCTGTTCCAACTCCAAACTAAACCTACTTTCTCACTTTTCTTTCATTATTATTTTCCTCCACGGCCCTACCACTAACCTTTCCTCCTTATTTTATTTTTATACCTCATTCTTCTTTTCCAATTTTTGGCATACACTTCATTTCATCTAAACAATTAATTAAGTAACCTCACCCGTCAATTTCCCTAACCTTGTGTTCTGCATATATCCCTATTCCCGAATTCATTCAGGTTCAGTCAAATCGAATTTTAACTTTGAAAGCGGAGACATCATGAGAGGCAAACCAACACCAGCTCAACTTATTCCCTATCATCTATCTACCAAACAGGAAATAAATTCCCCAAACCCAACAATCTTTCCATCTCTCTCCACATTCCTTCCTCATCATAAATCGTACATTTCATCCTTATTGCCCACCTCCCCCCCACCTCCCTCCACCCTCCCTGCACTGCACGCGCCAATCTTTCTGCCGCCCCAACCCACAAACCTTCAAACATTTTTTATTATCTACTATTTTTAAATACTACATTTTCAAATCAAATTTACCCATTCAAAATTCCCTACTGGATAAGGGAGGCGCGTCTGTCACACGCCCCACTGCGGAAATAAATTATGAAAAAAAAAAAAACTGGAGCGATCTTGTAACACTCACTCTCAAGTAAGAAGACCCCCAAATCCCGGAAAAATAAAAACCATAAGAAAAAGCATCAACAACAGTGCCCACAATAAAAAGCTGAAAAGAGAGAGAAAAACAAGATCCACCTCGAACCTCTCTCCACACTCCACCCTTCGTCACCACCACCACCACCACTCTCACACCCTCTAAATCAAATTCCCCTCCCAAAACGAATCCAATCCCAATCTCCGCCCGCCATCACATCCACACCCCTTTCCTTAGACCGTTAAATTGCAATCAACAAAAACGAACACCAATTTCCTCCAATTGAAGAAGGAATGAAGGAAGAGGATTCCAATTGGTTTTCGCGATGGGAAGAGGAACTCCCACCGCCAGAGGATCTCATGCCCCTATCGCAAACCCTAATCACGCCCGATCTAGCCATGGCCTTCGACATCAGAAACCCCCACACCACCAACCTCAACACCGCCCAACAGCTTCAACACCAACAACAACAACAACCACCGCAACAACAACAGCAACAACCTTCCAACCCTTCCTCGCTCCCCAACCCCCAACAACCCACCTCCGCTGAGTTCGCCGACTCCGGCGAGCTCGGCTCCGGCACTGCCGGCGAGGAGCCCGCTCGAACCCTCAAGCGCCCGCGCCTTGTGTGGACCCCACAACTCCATAAGCGCTTCGTCGATGCCGTCGCCCACCTCGGCATAAAAAACGCCGTTCCCAAGACCATAATGCAGCTCATGAGCGTCGATGGTTTGACCAGAGAAAACGTTGCCAGCCACTTGCAGAAGTACCGTCTCTATCTTAAACGCATGCAGGGGATATCTGCCGCCGGACCCGGTGGTCCCGGAGGCGGCGCCTCCGGCGCCGTCGCCGACCCTGCCACTGACCACCTTTTCGCCAGCTCCCCGGTGCCGGCGCATTTCCTGCACCCCGCAACGAGGCCAAATTCGGATCACTTCCTTCCGTTTGTGCCGGTGCCGGCGCTCCACCACCACCAGCAGCAACAGCAGCAGCAGATGGTCGCGGCGGCGCAGTACCATAGGCAGGTGGGGCATTTCGGGTCGCCGCCGAACGGGCACTTCGAGAACCCGTTCATGTCTAGGCCGAATCTTCAGAGGATAGGTGGGGGTGGGGGTGGTCCTGTGCATAACCACCACTCTGTGAGTGGCTATGTGGAGGATATGGAATCTGCTAATGCTGCATCTGGAGGTAGAAAGGTTCTTACCCTGTTTCCAACTGGAGATGATTGATTGAATAATTTTGGTCATATATTATGATGATGATGGTGATGATGACGATGATGGTGGTAGTAGTATGGTAATCTTTGGTCTTCTGGTATGTGTCAATGTGTCCTTGTTGTATTGTGAATGTGAAGTTCATGTTTGGTTAAGGTCTTAATTGGTATTTTTGTGTTAGGGTTATTGTTAATTAGTTTGGTGTTGCTAATTGGGGGTATTGGAGTCTAGAGTTTAAGTCTGGAGATTCAAAAGCTCCAGCAGTCATGATGCTTCTGGTGGGTGTGGTATAATTAATTAATTAATTAATTACCTTGTGGGGGTACCAATATCCGCTTCTGCTTGGATTAACTTCTCTGTCGGCTTCTGGTGACTGACATTCATCATGATGTCACTTTTGGGCGGCAATAGTAATGCAACTGCAAGTAATTCAGGGTGGCAATCAGTGGTTTCGTGGTGTTGGGGCTTCCTCTGATTCTCTGGGAATTGGTCTCTGGCTGGATGAAATCTGGAGGATCATTGATTGGGTGGTTTTGTGTTGGTATTCATGGAAGGATTGGCAAAAGATGTCAATTTGGTACTTGTGTCGGCAGGTGGTAATAAACAAGGGTTACACTTTGTAGAAACTAATGGAAGCGAATCTGACTGGCGTGTTTGGTTGTGAATTCTTCGACTAAATCCGGGAACCTCTATTGCTAAAGACTTGTCTCCTTGGTGTTGAGTTTGTTGTGCTGCGTAGAGGTGAGTTGTACATTGTTTTATTCTATAGAAGACTTGAATGCCTGGTGTGAGGCAATCGTTTAATATTCTAATCTTACTCCCGCGTGGGGTCTATATGGTAGATGAACTCAAGTAAATTAGTTTCCATAATTTCTAGGTTTACCTTGCTTACGGAAACAATAAGTTCATGTTTACTTAATCATGTAATTCTTCTTTTACTGGAATTCTCTGATTCCCTCTTGTTCGGGGACTCCTCCGGAGTCTTGAAATTTGATGATCAATTTGCCAATGACCAGTATCTTAGCTATGTTTTAGAGGCACCAGGGATAATGTTCCAACTGTTCACATCGGCATCCTTTTTCTAGTTTTGATGGCATGGTAAAATATTATTATATTATTATAAGTAATTGTTAAATGTATGTCATTTACTATTGATGGTGTTAAAGAAACTTTTCTCTGCTGAGAAATATATACTCTGTTTGAGTGTTACCGGATATGATATATTATATGTGATAAAGTGATTAACATCATGTGCTTGCACTAATATATATATCATTAGGAGCAGTATGAATTGAAATGTAATAGAAATAGCCATGCATTATGGTTAAGACTGATAGTAAGGTCAAGAAGTCTGAAAATTGACAACCAGAGTCATCTGTCCAGTGTATTTTTGGATCATCATCTTCTGGAATCTTCTTCTGTCTGTGAATAACTTTTCTTTTCTGTGTTACTTGGAACTGTTTCTTATCTTAATTGCAGTTGCTCAATATCAAATTAAAAAATGGTAACGTAACAACGTAATTTGGTAGGGTTTACGTCACCTTTTAGTTACTCAAATAACTTGTTCATTGTATCTTCAGTTTCCAAGTTTCTTCATGTGCTATTCATTTTTCTTGAATTTATTGCTTTTAAAGAAACATGGATTTGGCTTTGGCGTGACAAGATTATTTTTGCAAAAGCTTATAAACAATTTGTAGCCTGTCCTTCAGGGCTCCCATGAGTTTTAATTCCTGTTGTTGTCTATCGTCAACATGTCAGTTTTGATTAACAAATGACCTCACGTATTCATTATGATGAACACGAGCTGTAAATTGTAATGCATACTTCATAAACAATGCACCACCCACACGACAACGATGTCTTTTTATCCATTCAGAGGTGGCAACCTTACGAAGTTCTTTCAATCTTCCATGTGAAAAATATCCTTGCCATCTATAACTACTGTTCAGTTTTCCCCGTTGGGTAAACAACTTGTAGAGATTTATGTGGCATGCTCTTGATCCAGACTTGCACTGCCCATGTATAACTATCAGGTGGAACTTTTTCTCCAAGGCACTAGTTATTGATAGTTATTTTTGCCTCTTTTGAAGAAGGAAACAAGTTTTTTGCCAAAATTAATTAGAGGAGATATTGTTTCTAAAAAGAAGTTAAAGATAAAATAAACTTTAAGTCAAAGGAAAAAAAAATGCAGTGTCAATTAGTATGATATACTTGACTAGTTTGTAAATGCTTTGCTGACAATAATGGCATATCACTATCTCTTGTTTTCTTAGTGGTCACGTTATTGTGTCTTCTTTTCTTAGCAGCTACGACAGGTACAGTAGGCTGTAAAAGTACATATCCGAATGAAATTTTCGTTTGTTTGACATTTGGTGCAACGTAATCGATATTTTTACCCTGGAAAGAAGAAGTTGAAGTCTGTGTTAAAAGTTTGGTTCCTAGAAGAAACCTGAGCTTGTACACACATCACAACTCACAACTCACTAACTTTGTGCGCAGAGCTTTTGTGATTTGTCCATTTCCCACTAATCAATTGTCTGGATGGTGCACTAGGTACCTGTCAAATCTCTTATGACTAATGCAGATGAAGTACATCTTTTATATATAAAAATGTTCAAAGCAAGAACCATCACAAAGATAAGATAATAACCACAAAGGCAAAGACAGATCTATCCTCTTAAGCTATCACAGTGAAAAAAGTATAGCATCATCAAAAAAGTGGATACACTCAATTCTGATTCTTTTTTGTTTTGTTTGCTTCTACATGCATATAAGAGGAACACAACGTAACATTCAAAATAAATATTTTTCTTTATTATTTGCAATTGCAAGGGAATGGATTCGGTGGGTCATATGTAAGAAGAAACAAAAAAAAAAACCTTTTGTGTCTTTGCTCCTATATGGAATGGATGATTGTTTCAGATCAGGAGGCATATTAGTAATGCTTTTCTATACACTTTTGACACATTTTTTATTTTCAGATAAAATTTAAACATAATGTTCTATCATAAACTAGGCTCATTAAATTTAGGGTTAAATTTGCATCATTCAGTAGAGTTCACACAAACTAATTAATAGTTGTGTGTTGAAAAAAAGAAAGTTAAAAGTGAGTCATTTATATATTCTTGATGCAAAATACATCAATTTCCCTATCTTTTGTGGCCCAATACATATTTCTATTCAAAGAACACAATTGACTTGTAAATGGGTCAACCAAATCTTGCCCCATGGGCCACAGTGGCTGAGATTTGGGCTGTGTGACGTGAACATGATGTTGTGGATTCCAGCACAATGGGTCAAAGGAATGGAATAAAATCCAGATCATCCTCTGCATTCTTCTTTCCTTTATAAAAAACAAAATATGCTTTTATAAATTATGTAGAATATAATCGATATCCACATAAACAAAAAATAATAACAATCCAACTCATCACCTTTTTCGTTGATCTTGTTCAATTCCAATTTCGTTGATTGGAGAATAAATGACTTATATGATTTATATAGCATACCAAGGGCTTGAAAGTTGTCGAAATTAATTTCATTATTGGGGAATAAAACTTTGATCCTTTTGTAGAAATAATTGAAATTAGTTTAATTTTAATTTAATCTCAATAAAGAAGATTAAGTGACACATAAGAAATATTAGTATTGCAGCTTTATTTGTTGGATTTTGGTATAGAATCTAGTGTTTGGATAAAACAAAATTAGAGAATTTAAACTACTTATTTCATTAAATCAATTCAATTTTTAAATTTTAAATTTTTTTTCATCACATGTGATTTTTTTTATATTGAAAATTCAATATTAAATTTACAAAAAGTAAAATTAAAAATGAAAAGCCTACTGAATATGACTTCATATATAGTCTTAATATTAGACCATATTTAATTATTTAAAAATAACTTAAATATTTAGTAATTAAAGATAAAAATATATTAACATTATAATGTTAACATTGATAAGCTTTAAAATAATGATAATATCATTTACTATTCTTTCCATTTCATAACAATAACATCACTCTAATGATAAATTGTTAGCATAATTAATGGAAAATATGAAATAATTGAAAACAAAAATAAGTAGATTTAATATAAGGCACGTATTTTTTTTATGATGAGGAAAAAATATAAATTTTCACATTCGTTATTGATTTTTATATAAACTATTTCTATCAATTGGCATCTTTAGTTAGGCATCTTAAGGGGGAAACAAAGAAGAGTTTGTGATGCAATGAATGGAGGGATAAAAAGAATCTATTTCAAGCCTAGTATTAGTAGTTATAATATAGAATTTCTTTGTTTGTAAATCTAGATTCTTTAATTCTTTTTTTATTGTAACTGTAGTTCAAGGTTTACTATTGGGTCTCAAACTAAACACAGTTAAATCAAAACGGGGCAGATTCTCCCTGCACCATATCATTTTTAACTAGCACCTACCCAATCACACATAGTAAAAGTCCAATCTACCCTTAATAAATCATAGGAAAAGTCCAATTTACCCTTAATGAATCTTAAAATGTGATAGGCACCCAATCTTATGCACCCAACCCTATTCTTC
>Ga0123342_1002871_pt1 | contig 28271 bp, 10 predicted proteins | sample Turbeawhitnodule_FD_89960 | JGI IMG/M metagenome (GOLD analysis project Ga0123342, IMG submission 89960) | Root nodule microbial communities of legume samples collected from Mexico - Turtle bean Mexico white nodule | ecosystem: Host-associated > Plants > Roots > Nodule | place: Mexico: Nepantla... | reverse complement strand
ATAACTGGCGACTTCACGAGCCCCCCGACTTCCTTCCCTTCTGCCAACCTGGCGCCTTGTCAACACGCCTATACTGTAGCGGGATGCCACGTCATCACTTCCGACTACCAGGGCGGTACAATAATTATGTCATGTATTTTTTACTTGAAATTAACATGATTACATATTAATAAAATAAAAATAAATACTAATTTATGTTTATAGATTCAACTGTTGTTGCAGAGTTTTAATTTTTTATTTTCTTCATTCTTACAAAAAAAATAAATTTTAAACTAAACATTTTTAATTTTTTTATTTTGTAAGCACTCATTTCTTTATTCATTGATTATATTTCTAACTATTTTAAAAATTAAAAATATTTATTTTTTTACAAAAAATACATTTATTTTTTTAATGCATTCAAAATTAAAATTATCATTTTTTTTAATTTATTAATTTCTTTTTTACTTTTGAAACGATGCTAGATAAGGAAATAAAAATAAAAGGGTGATAGATAGAGAAATAAAAACAAAAGGGTGCTAGATAGGGAAATAAAAACAAAAGAGTGTTAGACGAGGAAATAAAAGTGTAAATAATATTATATAAGAAATTGAGTCGCGTATTGTGCACCTGGGAGAACAAAATTTCACAATTTTACTAGTTTGGTGAAAATTTCTTTCAAATATAGTTTTTCTTTTCATTAATAACATTTTTGTTTTATTAAAACAATTGAAAATGATGGTTTTTACTTATTTTCATCTTCTTCTTCTTATTTTTTATCTATTTTTTTTATTGACTTAGGCTCTATTTGGATTGAGGAAAGGGATTTGTGAGGAGGGGAGGGAGTGGATTTGTAAGGATGAGAGAGGATGTGTGAGGATATGTGAGGTTGTTTGGATTGAGGGATGATAGAGTGGATTTGTAAGGATGGTTTATTGTAAGTTTACAAAATTATCCTTCTTATTAAAAATATTTAAATAATGAATTATGATTTTTTTTTAGGTTTGAATTAATTAAATATTTTTAATAAATAATATCCATAATTATTTATATTTTTAATAAAAAATTAAAAAATATAATATAAAATATTTTGGTGTTAAATTAAAATAAATTTATTAAATACATTAAAATTTATGAAAATAATATTCATTTGTTACTTTATATAATTATATATATATCGTTGATATTATAATTTTATTTTATTATTTTATTATTTATAATTATATGTTGTTATTAATAATATAATTAAATATTTTTTAAATTATAAATAATAAATAATTTTATGTAATATTTAATTTTATATATTAAAATAAAATGCATGCACAAGGGTATTTTGGTAAAATGCAACAATTCTACTAAATCTTCACAAATCTCCTCATTTTATGAAGAATGAAAAAAACCCTTCACCCTCTCCCCCATCCTCTCCCCCACTCTCAAAACCATGGAAACAAACACAAAAAACACCTCCTCCCTCCTTCCTCTTCCCACTTGGAAGCAAACACACCCTTAATGATAATTCTATCAGCCAATTCTGTGTTTAAAGTAAAATTGTTTTATTTCATGGCAAAAATTTTCATTATTTATGTTATTTTTAAGTTTATTTGATATTTTTTGAAATGGACAAAAAAGAATTTTATTCTAGAATTGAACAAGTCGTACATGGGAGTAGGGGTCACAATACAGGTCAGTCTGACTCACCACTGATCTACCAAGGTTATACAAGCTGAAATTAGTAATCCATCCTATCAGAAGGCGAGTTGGCATATGACCTGCCATTTTTTTTTTTATAATTATTTTGTTTTTTTATTTATTTACTTGATTGTATTCATTGATATCACATTTTAAAAAATAAAAATACAATAAAGAATAATAAAATTGAATCAAACTTTAATATTTTAATAAAAAAAGTTTAATGTCTAACAAATTAAAGTGAATATCAATAATAATGTAATGAACAAAATGATGTATAAAAAAATTAATGTAAATAAAGTTCTATATAAAATATTAACCTAACCATCACCAAATTTAATTTCAAAAGCATGATATTCATCTCTAAAAATGCCAAAAATAAAGAATGACGGGATAGCAGGCTAGCCCGCCTTGTCCCGCTTATGGGTTAGCGGATTAGGCGAGCTGGACCAATACGGGTTGACGAGTTCAAAAATGGCAGTTTCTTCCTGCACCCCTACATTTTTCTTCCTGCACCCCCACAAAGTGCGCAAAGACAAAAATGTCCCTATGTAAACTGTACATTTTTTTTGTATTCCGGATTATGAAATCTAGTAAATTTTCGGATTGACGCTTCCGGTAAATTTTTGGATTGGTGCATCCGGTAATCTCCCAGATTGATGCTTTCGGTAGTACATGAATGATAGTGTTAATCCAAAATAAAAAATGCAAAACATCCATAATTGAAAAATCCCTTCTGGATCCGCCAATCCGTAATTCAAAATATGCATTCCGGATTCAGAAATCCATAATTGTAAAAAATCATTCCGGATCCACCAATCCGTAATATAAATCAGGCTTCCGGATTCAGCAATCTGGAAATCAATAATTTATGCAAATTTTGTTTCCGGAACACTCCTTCATCCTGAATGCAACAGATTCACTTCCAGATTGATGAATCCGTAGCACACTCCCAGATCCCAAAATTGTGGGGATCAGTTTCAGAATTTACAAAATTGTGGAGGTGCAGGAAGAAAAATATAGGGATTCCTGCCTTCAAAAATTAACCCACCCCGACTAAGAGATGGTGAACTAGTGGGCCGACTGGTTTAACCCGACCCATTTTCTCATTTCTAATAGACAATTAATTCCTGCACTATATAACTGCCCCCAATTTCATTATGAAAAGATGACCCTTAAAATGGGGTATATATAAAAATACATTATAAATCTTATTTTTCATAACAAATTTTTTGTATTGCGGATGTTTGTTAGGAATGAGATTTTGATTTTTAATCTCTATTCCGAATTTTTATTTTCATAACACAATAATCTTTTTCAAATCTATTTTTTTTGGAATATATTATTTTAAATTTCAGATTTTTATTTCCAAAATAAAAGGCATTTTCAAAAATTAAAAGTTATGTAGGATCACGTTTGCATCCCTAATGTGGAGTACTCTTGGATTGAACTTTTCAAGAAAAACTTTTCTTTCAGTTTCTTTCCTGCACCCCCATTGAACTGGAACCTACATCCGTAGAATTGAGTGAAATGACCGAATTGTCCCATCCAATTTTCTCTCAATGCATTCCGCCACCAGAAGAAAAAACAAGTAAAAAAAAAACTCATTTTGTAAAGCTTATATCAGAACAAATTTTATGTATTTAGAAGATATTACAAGAAAAGTTTATTCTGAAAATAGTGTTATATAAAATTTATTATAAAATTTGTATTTAAAAAAAAAATGGAAACAATCCTTTTGAAAACTGTGGGATTGGAGGAAGAAAACTCCCTTTCTTTTTCTGATGCCAAACTCTCTCTTTTTGTCCTGCTCACAATTCACACAACACAATAATTAATATTTCACCATCTTCTCAGAAACACCTTACTTACTTTTTTTCCCTCTTTTTGTTCTCTGCCTAGCTATATGCCCGTGTAAGAAGAACAACAAAGAAGCCATTCAAAAGGGAAGAATGTGGGATCTCAATGACTCTCCCGATCAGAGGAAGAACTACCAATATGAAGGTTGCTCTTCATCGCGGAATGACGATAAAGGCAAGAGAGTGGGAAGTTCCTATCCCGTGGTCCTCCAAGATGAATTGGAAGAAAAAGATAGTGACAAGGATGGAAGCAGAATATTGGAGAAAAAAACCATTAAAATATTCGGCTCTTCAATTACACACCAACACACTCACCACCTACCCGTCACCCGCCAGTTTTTTCCGGTCGAGGATTCCGACCTTCCTGTCTCCGAAGCCGCCGCCGGCCCAAGCTCTTCCTTCCCTCGTGCTCACTGGGTAGGCACCAAATCTTGTCAGTCGGAAACTCTCGGCACCGGTAAATCAGTGAAAGTGTGGGAGAAGATGAAGAAAAGGCGAGCACGAGCACCACCATCGGGAAACTTACAGTATCGTGGAGTTACCTTTAACAGAAGAAAAGGTCGATGGGAGTCTCATATATGGTTGGTGCTGTGCGAATTTATTCAAAGAATTTCTAACAATTTCTCAAAGGTGTGATATTGATTCCTTTGGTTGTGGTTGTGATTGGTGGTGCAGGGATGGTAGAAAGCAAGTGTATTTGGGTAAGTGTTCTTACAACAAGGACCAAGAATACTCGAAAAAGGTTAACAAGACTTAATTTCTTTCTTTGGTGGGAACTCTTGACTTCTTCTCTTGGCTGGTACTCTCGGTTAATGCTCTTGGCTGACACTCTCGGCTTCTCCTCTAGGCTGGTGTTATCGGCTTCTCTTCTAGGCAGGTGCTCTCGGCTTCTCTTCTAGGCTGGTGCTCTCGGCTTCTCCTCACGACAGGTGGGGGTACCTGCAAGTCGCTCCGATGCCAAAGTCAGAAAAGGTTTAATATTCATCAGATAAAATTACTCTTTCCTCTTTCTATCTCTGAACTCTTATTTATAGAGTTTCTTTAATGGGCTTTCCCTTTACTCTTGGGCCTTCTTTCTGCACCTTTTTTATTATTTGTGCACCCCTCTTGCAAGTTTTTATCTAATTGGGCTTTTATAACTTTTATATTTTTGTTTTATTCTTTTGTCTTCATTGCTTTCGGTCAAAACCTCTCGGCATGAACCTCTCGGTTTTACCCTATCAGTACAGTAAGTATTACGATGAAAAAAGGATTGCATATGTGGTAGTTTTTGTTCATGTTTTGTTATCTTTTGCTGTGGATACGAATTGGGAGGAAGACAAGAGTTTATTATGGGGGAAATTTGAAGTGATGACTGATGAGATAGTTTTTTCTGGGTAAAATTGTGTAGATGGATTTGACACAGCACATGCAGCTGCTCGGTGAGCACTTGCTCCTTCTCCACCTATTTTTTACTCAGATTTTAACATACAATTTCGTTTCTTGAAAATTAATACAAGGTTGGAATTAATAAAAAACATGCATTTGTTTATGTATCTGTTCAGTGCGTATGATAGAGGGACCATTAAGTTCCAGGGGTGGACGCCGATATCAACTTCAACATAAAATACTATGAAGAAGAGTTGAAGAAGGTGGTTCATTAAGAGGGTGGAAGAGATTCTGTACAAACTTGTTTATCTTATCTAGAACAATCGAGGGATTCCTTATCTCCTACACCTCTTTATAGTACTATTTTATCTGTCTTGGATTGTTATGGTGAGTCGGTTAATCAATGTTATGTTATTATAATAATAGATGATCCATTTTACCAAGGAAGAGTATGTGCACCTACTTCACCAAAGCACTGGATTTCCGAGAGGAAGCTCCAAATATAGAGGTGTAACTTTGCAGAAGTGTGGAAGATGGAAGGCTCAATTTTCGGCAAAAAAGTTAGGACCTTTATCTTCTATTATATGTATTTTGTACATCATGTCATTCTTGTGTATGGCTTGTTCATTCTGTGACAAAATTAATTTGATTTGATTTGATTCACCAGGTACGTTTATCTGGGTCTGTTTGACACCGAGATTGAAGCTGCAAGGTATTACTTTATTTACATCTCAATTTGATGTTTCTCCCTTCCAATTCCACTATTGCCCACCTTGTAGAAAGTCGCCAAGAATATGGACGCATGCTAGGGTTTTGACATTTTTGCTCATTTTGTAAATAGGGCATATGACAAAGAGGCAACAAGATGCCTCGGCGAAGAGGCTGTCACCAATTTTGATCCAGCATCTATGATAAATGTTGTCGACGAAAGGTCTATTTTCTTGACTTCCCGACCAAAACATTCGTCTCTGTTCACTATAATCAATTCATATTATGTCTCATTATACTCTGGATTCATATATTAATTGTAACCTTAATGATTCAGAGAAATTTCCGGGATTCAGTCATTAAACAAGAAATAACCAAGTCTTAGGTTACCCAAGATATAGACTCGTCCTACGCCCATCGAGCTCCCAACATTTTTTGTGAAAAAACACTTAGTCAAAAATCTACCTTGGACTTTACTCTAACCATATAAATCACATAGATTAAAACATCAAATGATGAGAAGTTAGATAAGTTCTTGTACGACTTTTATAGTTATTTATGCAATAAACTTATCTTGACTTATGAAGTTGAGGTTCGTGTGTAGACCAAAAGTGTTTAAAATGAGTTAGATGGTAGTATCTGATAAGACATACAAAATACAAAGTCTTTTAGATGATATTTAGTTGTTATTTTGTATTCACTGGGGTTAAGGTTTTTATACCCTTTTATTTAAATGGATCAAATAAATTTGGCCAAATAGGATTTGATTTAGTTGTTTGAGATCGTAAATTCTCTTATATTGACCATAACTTCTTGATAACTCAGTCTTGTGTTTTTTATATTGTTTTACTATAAATTGTCCTGAGATATGAACTAAAGGATGATATTATAGAAGAAATCAAACTTCGCTTCATTTTCTCTTCCAAAATAGATATACCTCCTTAATCCCATCAAATTAAACCCATTATCCCCTCCCTGCAAAACCCATTCCCCCTCCTAATAAAAGTTTATTCCTGCCCTACTCACCCAAAATTCATCCAACTACCAACTTAGTATCCCTAAACTCATCTCCAAACTCACTACTATACCTCTCATACGAAAAACTATTTATTTCTCCTATTCCAAAACTCATCTTCCTCTCATCCTTATACTACAAAAACAAAAACAATGCCAAAAGAATGTTTTACAACACTTCCCCACTTCTACAATACCTTGCTCCCACCAAATGTTGTTCCCTTTACCATATATTTTGTGGTTTTTGTTCTACAAGATATATCTCTCTCAGGCACCTCACTTCATATATGATTTTACAACATCATTTCTTCATATATATCTACATATAAATGATCTCTAATCAGTGTTTTGATTGTTTTTGTTGACATCTCTTAATATCTATCTGTGACTAAAACAAATCTAAATTGAGGGATGATATTTCTAACTAGATGAGGTTTTAAAAAAATAACATCGATCAGACATAATTAATGTAGAAGGGACAAGGTCAAACTGATATAAGAAGCATTGTAGAATTTTTGTGTGTTTCAAACTTATTTCAGTCATATAAGAGAAAACGTATCCCTTTGGAGAAAGCATTTTACAAGATTGTCATCTATCAAAGAGGTTGTTCATGTTTAAATCAAGATCTCAAATCCTTATACTCCTACTTAATTCTTATTCTATTAGAATAGTACAATATTCTAGTACATTCACCACTCTGGAACGACTAAAACTTGTTCACAAATTGGCAAGCATACCATAAAAGGATATGGTATTTCGATAACTAGAGTATTTAACCAAAGTAATTTAGGTAATAAATGATAATTATGATAAATTTACTAATTAAACTAATAGAAACATGGATTTTTGAATAAACAGAAGTATTTTTAATAAAAAAAATTTATGGCATTTTATCGAACAGTTGGCATGCAAAAAAAGATATAAAGAAATTCATGAAAATAGTTGTCAGAGTTAAACATTTATAGGAACCTTAGAAATAACTCTAAACCTTATTCATATCTTTTACAATTTCAATTTTCTTGATGTTATTAACCTTACTTTCTTAACGATTAAGGTTGATTTCTATACTTATATGACCAATCCCTTAGAAAACCTAATTATATAAATCTGAGTTAGAAGAGAGGATTCAAGAAACCTTAATTTTATTCCTAGAAATAAGTGTTCAACAAGTACTACTTCATATCTAAATCATCAACATGTTTTCCAGCATATTTAGTTCATGACTATTTGATAATTAGACCAAAACGGAATTGAAAGCATGGAAAATGAAATAATTGTATTGAATACAAATTAAGTTAAAAATACAACCAAATTACATGATTCAACTCGTACTACAAGTTCAACTCCAAAATCAAGAACTAGGCAAGGAGGTCTATGGAGAGATTACAAAAGATCAATGAAAATTTGAAGAATAAATGAAGATGAGAAGTGAGAGAATAATAAAGAAAAATTGCACTTAGAAGTGTGTACATAAAAATGAAATTTCCACCAAAATCTCACTTTAAACTAAAATTTAGCTTTATTGTCAACTAAGTTGCAAAAACAAAAGATACATCTCCTTGGAACACAAATGACTAACTTCCTTGCAGTCAATCAAACTTTTCACTTGAAACCAACCTGCAATTAAAATTTTCTTTTATTTTTTTTTACAAAAAGTTAAAAAATTATCAATTCTCTAAAGGGTCTTCTACACAGTTATTTATTTACAAACATTTGCATACCTTTAAAAACTAAGGAAGATAATTGTGTCTAAAAACAAAGGTTAAAAAGACAATTATCAAAAACGAAAATAAAATTATTTCCAAATTTCAATATATAAAGAGAAAAACACTTTTAATTTTTATGACTAAAAAATGTTTATAAATTTGGAAGAGTAAATCAAATTTTAAATTGAAGAGAATAAAAACATCAAATTTAAACTTACGGGGAACAAAAATATCACTTTTAAATTTGAATAACTATGCATTAATTGATATAAGTGATAATAATTTATATTTCTTAATTGACATAACTAATGATATTATAATCATTGTTCACCTTGCTAATAATATCTATGTCAGCAAAGCAAGTATAACTAAATAATATCATCAATCAGTTTTTCTTTTATTCTTTTAAGGTCATCTAAAAGTGTTATACTAGTTCTTTCTATTAACTTTTTAAATAATTTTAAAAAGCCAAAACATTATGAGACTTTTTGCCACAAGAAAACTGATGCCTTATTTGGAAACACTCAACAGTCAAGTGTCCAATAAATTTAGTGATTGTTATACTTCCATTGGTTGTTGAGGGTGGAGATAGAAATGCCCCCAATTTCTAAAGAGAATAGAGAAAGCAAACAATGTGCTTTTTATTTTCAACCATATAACTTCTCTCTTTTAGGCTCAATTTTTATCTTTTTTACTCATTTTTTCATTCTATTCTGTTTCTTGTATTTCCATATCTACCTAACTGAACATTAATTTCTCTTCCCTTTCACAAACCAAGCTCCACTTATCTGCTATTCATATCTACCACAAAACAAAGAAAAAAAAAACTCAAAGCTTGAACCTAACAAGTAGAAATTGAAAAACTTGCTTTTTCCTGAAAGTGAAGCTGTATCATCAGTGTCAGCAAAGGAGTTGGCAATCAAAGAGATGATGTACCCATCTCCAGTTTCTTGTTAGAAAGGTAATAGGTGATGTGATGGAGAAATAGGGAAAAAATATGGGATGTAAATAAGAAGGAAAATGGATGTATGATGATTATTTTAGGTAGGATAAATCTTTCACGTAATATCATAAATGTCTGTCTTTTAATTAGAATTGAAGTTTCATTTTAGTGATCAAGATAAACTTCATATCTAATTAAAAATAATGTCTGAAATTTTACTTACATTTGTGATTTTTGGATAGTGGAATGGGATGTGTACATAGTGTGTCATTCTCATACCAACTAGATTGCCTGCTGTCAAATTTGATGCATTTTACTCATTCTTTGTTATTGAATGGTTGCTGCATTATTAGCTTTTTATTTTTGACTAAATTCTTGGCTTAACCATCATAAATAGAAACTGTTACGTGATGATGATATGATACTCTTTTCTGCAATCCTTACCAACAATTTAGTGTATATTTGACAAAGATTAAATTTAGGGAAATAATCAAATTTTTTAAACACTCCAAGTCATTTTGTTCAATCTTTTAGTATTGAAATAACATGCAAATTTTTTCTGTTAAATTAATAGTCCATAACACATGAACCTGCTAACAGGAATGATGAAAGATCAGATAATGAGATGCAGAATCAGGAGAATGAGAGTTTGTATGATAAATTTCGAGGCAAAGCAAAGATTAGTGATTCTATAAGTTCATTGCTCTCATTATCAGAAAGTTCTGACAAAGGCTCTGATTTATCAAATTCACACGATTATTCCGGTCCCTCATGAATTTATTATGTATTCATTATGATAACTATAATAAGTTAATAAGTTAATGTGCTTTTACATTTTCATCCATAGATAGTGATGGAGCTAGAGGATAAATTTTTAATCTCTTTGGAAAAACCTTGGCTGAGACAGAAGGGTCTATGTTTCAATGCTGTCAATGCTTTGAACTTCTTAACTTCGAACCACTCACTCTCTCTGTCAGTTTTGCAAATCAAATTATGAATAGTTAAGAAATAAAGTGTAAATTGAAGAATCGCATTCGATAAAAATAAATAAGATAAATACAAGTACTTATATTTGTTTTGCTAGGATTCACGAAACATGTTAGCATTATGTCTCCAGTTCCTGACAGACCAGTTACTCTAGTAGGCTTTGCACCCATCTTCAAGAAACAAATTGGGGGAAGAGAAACAAGACAAGCAGAACACACGTCAGTTTTGTTGGAGTATTGGAAACTCTACATTGATTGAATGTAAATCTTAAATCGAAGTTGAGTTAAGCTTAGAATGATATCAAAATCTATCGTAACAAGATTTGTTTGGTTTATCATGTCAGGTTTATTATGTCACCTCCATTGGACACTCACAAATATCTAATCACATGTTCAAAATATTCAATCTTAGACATGTTTTACAAATCTCTCATTATAAGTTAAGTCAGCCCACTTACAGGAAGAAAATGTGCATGTGTACACCAATGTGGGTGTCTACTATTATGTACTTAAGTAAAATTAATGTGTTTAAAGTATCATAAAATCGAGACCTCCAACCATTGAAATGGCTATAAACCATCAGAACTCTATTCTCCATACTGTGTTAGCCATTATAAGCATCATTTACTCTCTGCCTTTAGCAAATTAGACATTGCATTGTGTATTTCTCCTACAGTTAGTCAGAGTGTTGATAGTGGACAGAGGAAACCAATTTAGTCTTCTATGCAATGATTACTCGGAACAGAGAAAGTGAAGGGAAGGGAAGGGACAGTTTCTACCATGTGCAAAGAATTCTAAGAACTGGTTTAATAGAGGTCAACTACCTTTGTTGCAAGCCACCGTATCTCTGAACAGCCTTGCGAGACAAGAGCTGCCATTGAGTTATTACTTACCAAGATTCATACCTTCTACTATCCCAGCTGCTATTACAAGCACATTCTTGAGTGCACCAGCTATTTCAACTCCTGTAACATCACTGGAGTTATCAGAGATTACAAACTGAACATTTGCACCAATATCTGTAGTCATGCAACATACCATACATAAAACAAACAGAGGGTAGGACATAATAAAAGTAGGGGAGAAAGTGTAAACTAAAGAGAACTACAAAAAATCCAGACAAAAACAAATCATTGACATATGAGATTCAATTTCATGGATGAATCTTGTGAAGGTCATCTACCTTGATGTTCTTTTGACGCCACCACCATTGCTGTTATTAGAAAATGGAACCAAAAGAGAAAATGGACTTTTACAAATGTCAAAATGCTGAGAGTCATCATACGTATTGTATTTGACAGCAAAGATTCAAACTTAATGAAGCATCAATTACTACTACTATTAACTGTTAACAAGTATGAATAAACTTAATGTTGTGTCATATATTTCCTCTATTACTATACTGCTATGATACATATGTAGAAACCCTACTTAACCATTTTGAAGTATTGCATGTCTTATATATAGAGACTACTCAGTAGTAAAATTTTAGTTTACTCTTTTCCTGTACTGCAAGTCAGAATAACATACCCTTTGTATCTCACAATGATTTAGTGGGTTAATTAATATTTTCAATAGAATGAATAAAGAAAATTATTATTTCTATATATTAAATATTCAAATTTAATTGTAAATATTTACTATTTAAATTATATTTTATTATATATTTCTATCCTTTAAACAATGTAATATAAAAATAATTTTAATAAATCGTTTTAATATTTTATACATGTAATATAAAAACAAAAAAATAGCATATGTTGTATTTCTCATGAACTTGACAGGCTCAATATTTTATTTCAGACTGCCTTACTGCACCTCCATCACTTTCACTTCTTCGGCCACCTACATAAATTTTTAAATTCCCAAAATTACCTTTCAATAAAACATAAAAATAGAAACAATATTTTACGCTATGAATTATATAATCCGAAAATAAAAAATTATAACTTTTGGATTATGTAATCCGAAACCTATTTAACAATACATAATACCAGATTACGCACTCCGAAATTTATTTAACAAAATAAACCTACTATATTACGTAATTAAGAAGTAAAAAATTATCACTTTTGAATTACGTAATTCAATATTGTTAGTTTTTAATTTTTGACTTTTAGATTACGTAATTCAGAAGTGGTAATTTTTTACTTTTGGATTACATAATCTGGAAGTGATAATTTTTTACTTCTGGATTACGTAATCCAGAAACTTCTAGATAACATAATCTGGTAGATTTATTTTTTAAAATAAGTTATGAATTACGTAATCTGGTATTGTGAGTTGTTAAATAGGTTATGGATTACGTAATCTAGAAGTTGTAATTTTTTACTTGGAAGTTGTAATTTTTGACTTTCAGATTACATAATTCACAATGTAAAACATTGTTTCTATTTTTTTTTTTTACTAAAGGATAATTTTGAAAATTTTAAAATTTATGGATTTGGGCTGAAGAAGTAATGAAGAAGCAATCTATTTCATCATACCAAATTGCTAGCACACCTGCTAAGTTCAACCCATGTTTGTCATTCTTATTTAGAAACAGTTGAACAAATAAGTTAAGAAAAAAAAACATTAAAAATAAAAGAAAAATATTTTATGGGAAAATAAAATAAAATAAAATAAAAACTATTTTAAATATTTAGTTTAAATTTTAAATATAATTAATTTTATTACTAGCAGAAAGATAAACATTGACATGTGTGCATCCAGATTTTTTTACTATCTTATTTTAATAAGTTAGTATTTGATATTTATATTAATTTTATTTTATGTATTCATTTAAATAAATAAAAAATTATTATTTTTATATTTAATGTGTTAATTATAATTTGAATAAAATTAATATGGTAGGAGTAATAATAATTGAATATTTATTAGGAAATATAGATGTGTAAGATAATTTGAAATGATTCAATAATATATATTCTTTGGGAATTGAAAATGGATAAAAGAAGCGTGGCATTTTATCTTACTCAAAGATACCCAAATCTCTGGCAAAGTCTCTCAGTGTGAAGCTTTAACAATGGCGGCAGTGTTGGAAGCGCTATTGGCAACTCCATTGTTTTCTTCAAAGCCTCACAACACTAATTCCCCTCCCAACTTTCACACTTTTCCTTCTAAACCCATTCTTCTCACCCTTCGCAATACGCACTCTCATTCTTGTCTCGCAAATGCTTCTCCTCCTCAACACCCGGACCCAGCTTCCCTCCCTCAACCCGACCCGAATCGTGACCGCCGGAGAATCGTCCGGGTCGCCTGGGAGAAAATCCTCCGCTGGTCCAGGTCTTGGCGCTCCAAGGCCAACACTGACATCCTCCAACGCACCAATAAGGTCGCAATTTATTTCAGATTATGATTGAATCAAATAAAAGAAACTGTCACACACATTTTGGTTTATCGCTTCATTGTGTTCAATTACTGTTTCAGATTTTTGTGAACCACTGCATCTCATGCTATATCTGATAGAATACTTCAGCCAATTTACCAGCTCCTTTGGAGCATAGTTGATTATAGTTGTAAGCTTATTGAAAATGATTGAATTAATAATAAAGAAGAGGATTAATTAAGTTTTAACTTTCTTTGTTATTTTCAATTCAATTATCTAAGTTTTTTTTTATTTTCTTGTAACTAACTTATCATATAGTCCTTCTTATTTCCATCTTCTTGTGTTTAACGTGCTGAATCAACTCATTAAAAAAACCTATATTTATGATGTAATTAAAACGTAATTAAGTCTAATAAAGAAAATATAGCAAATATTTACTCTCTTCTAGTGATTGTATGTCTGAATGTTGATAACGTGATATGGTGTTTGCGAGTTTCGTTTTGGTGTTTTGTGTGGTAGTGGTGCTGAGAGATTTGTTTTTTGGGTGAAAAAAGGTGGTTGTGCTTGGAGGGGGTTCGTTTGGGACGGCAATGGCTGCACATGTGGCAAACAGAAAGGCTGAGTTAGAGGTGAATATGCTTGTTCGGGACCCTCAAGTTTGCTTGTCTATCAATGAGAACCATTTTAATTGGTAACCTTTTTTTGTCTGTGCTCATAGTCTGCACTAGTACAGGTTAACTTGTGAGTTGTGGTAATCTAATTTTGTTATCTGTATCTCTCTTAGGTGACTGTTTTTGTATTCTTTTCTTGGGCAGTAAGTACTTTCCAGACCATAGGCTGCCAGAAAATGTAGTTGCCACGACTGATGCCAAATCTGCTTTGCTTGGTGCTGATTACTGTCTCCATGCCGTACCTGTTCAGGTCATTTCATTTTTATGATTATTTTTTACTTTGTCAATTTGCGTATTAGTAGTAGGAAAGTAAGTAGGTCTTTGGGTAAACTTCTCTCCATAAACTTGTTTTTTATTTACAATAATTGAACATGAGTATAAGGAGGTTGACGCTAACTTACATATTCAACTAACATCACTACTTTGTTACATACAGAAAAAGAAAATAAAAGACAATGAATCAAGCCTTTTTTGGTTCGTTAAAATCAATGACATAGTGGTTTGAATTGAATTCTTCAGAAATACACGTAGAAGACTAAAATAGAAAAAATAATCAAAATTTGATTTTATTCTGAAGTTAAAATCAATGTATTTTTTAAAAGCTAGAGGAAAGGATTCTTTTAGAAGAGGAAGTGCATAAATTGATCTCAACTTATGATAACTCTTGACATTTGTAAAAGATATGACTGTCTAATTGTTTGTTTCTGTTATTGCAGTTCAGTGCATCTTTTCTCGAGAGTGTTGCAGAGTATGTTGATCCAGGCTTGCCATTCATTTCTCTGAGTAAAGGCCTAGAGCTGAATACACTGAGGATGATGGCTCAAATTATTCCTCAAGCACTACGAAATCCTCGCCAGCCTTTTGTTGCACTATCTGGGCCTTCTTTTGCTCTGGAATTGATGGATAAGCTACCCACAGGTGACAATGATGTTGCTACATGTGTGTGCACATTTTGTTTCTTTGATGGTATCTATGATGAAAGTCAGTCCATTTTGTCTTTTGGTTCCATTTTATAATAGCAGCAATGGTGGTGGCGTCAAAAGATAAAAAATTGGCTAATACAGTTCAGCAACTACTAGCTTCAAGTCATCTAAGAATCAGCACATCAAGGTAGATGACCTTCACTAGATTCATACATGAAATTGAATTTCATATGAAAATGATTTGTTTTTGTCTGGATTTTTTGTAGTTCTCTTTAGTTTACACTTTCTCCCCTACTTTTATTATGTCCTAGCCTCTGTTTTATGTATGGTATGTTGCATAACTACTGATATTGGTGCAAATGTTCAGCTTGTAATCTCTGATAACTCCAGTGATGTTACAGGAGTTGAAATAGCTGGTGCACTCAAGAATGTGCTTGCAATAGCAGCTGGGATAGTAGAAGGTATGAATCTTGGTAATAACTCAATGGCTGCTCTTGTCTCACAAGGCTGTTCAGAGATACGGTGGCTTGCAACAAAGGTAATTGACCCCTATTAAAACGGTTCTTTGAATTCTTTGCACATGGTAGAAAGTTTCTAGAAACTCTTCCTTCCCTTTCTCTATGCCAAGTAATCATTTCATACAGGACTAAATTGGTTTCCTCTTAAATGGCTGTCTATTATCAACACTCTGACTAACTGTAGGAGCAATACTTAATGCAATGTCTAATTTGCTAAATGAAGAGAGTAAATGATGAATATAATGGCTAACACAGTATGGAGAACAGAATTCTGATGGTTTATAGCCATGTCAATGGTTGGAGGTCTCGGTTTTGATGATACTTTATATTAATTTTACTTAAGTACATAATAGTAGACACCCACATTGTTCTTGTAAGTGGGTTTGACTTAACTTTCAATAAGAGATTTCCAACACATGCTTTTGTGTCAATGATTGAATATTTTGAACGTGTGATTAGAAATTTATGGGTGTCCAATGGAAGGTGACTTGATAAACCGAACAAACCTTGTTAAAATAGCTTTTGATATCATTTTAAAAAGTATACTTTACTTTAAGCTTAAATCAACTTCATCTTAAGGTTTACACTCATATGTAATTTAATCATATCTCCAATGTAGAGTTTCCAATACTCCAACAAAACTGACGTGTGTTCTGCTTCTGCTTGTCTTGTTTCTCTTCCCTCAAATTGTTTCTTGAAGATGGGTGCAAAGCCTACTACAATAACTGGTCTGTCAGGAACTGGAGACATAATGCTTACATGTTTCGTGAATCTTTCAAGAAACAGAACAGTTGGTGTGCGGCTTGGATCAGGTGAGAAGCTTGAGAACATACTCAGTTCCATGAATCAGGTATCTAAGAAGTTTCCAACTGATCATTCTTAAATTTCTAGCAAGTGGCATAGTTTCTAAAATGATTATCTTATCTTATTCTGCAGGTAGCAGAAGGTGTCTCCACAGCCGGAGCTGTGATTGCTTTGGCGCAGAAATATAATGTAAAGATGCCAGTCTTGACAGCAGTTGCTCGTATTATTGATAATGAACTTACTCCTAAGAAAGCTGTGTTTGAGTTAATGAGCCTCCCTCAGGTTATTCTCACCCTCCTTTAAGACCAACTCTATTCTTTTTTAATATTGAGATTACACATTTGATTGATGACTAATTTTGATTATAGGTTGAAGAAGTATGAAACCTTCCAGCACATCCCTTACTACCAGCTGCTTTTTAACTGCTGCTTATAAGAAATTCATGTACTCAATTCTTTTCACCATTGTGCTTCTAGTGCTGAAGTCTTGGTGACCAAAATTTTGAACATTCTGGGTTGTTGCCCCATACAGTCATTAGATTCTAGATAATGCAAATCTCACCTCAATATATACTTCTATACGATGACTATACTTGGAGCCACAAATTTGCATCACTCTCATCAATGCCATTTGTTTGTGCAACTATCCCTTTGATATGAATGGGTTTTACTAGCTTCTTTGCCCAAGTTGGTGATTTTTTCTTGACTTTACACTAAGTGTACGGTAAGCACTTGTAATCATTAGGTCAAAACAGTTCTAATGAGGTCCAACTTTCTCTATTTTAAGAGTTTAATAGTTTAAAGTATCACAATTTGATAATAATTTGGTCTATCTGACCTATAGCACATCATGCAATAAACTCTCTTTCAATATTATTCCACTAGAATCAAACTCTTCAATTTTCACTTATTTCACTTAATCTAAGTTGTAGAACATTTAATGCAGTCTATAACAATCTTCTCTTTTTCAAATAGATCAAAATTTTAAAATAGATATTATTGTTTTATATTTACTCAGAAAATTATTATATTTTTTATTTACTTGTCCTTCTAAAAAGAACTCAGGCTTATAGACATGGAGTCAAAGTTTACACACCACAATAGTGTAATAAATTAAACTATATATCAGTTGTTATTCAAAACCATAAGTTTATATAATACATAACTACTTTACCTAACGACCATTAATAACCAGAACTATTGTTTTTCTAATTATCCGTTCTAAGAAGAAATCAGGCTAATATTATATCTTAAGTCAGAGCTTTATCAGAATTGAATTTTAAACATTTTGTTGTCTTGTTTCTTTATTTTTCAATTTAGTTTTCTTACTCTTAGATTCTTCTCCTTTATTTTACGCACTAATAACATAAAAAAAATAATACTTTAGTAGCTGTATAAAATTCGTATGTACTTACTATTTCGGAAAAAAAAAATTATAATCTGACATTTATTGCTCTCTGTCACAAAATAAGATCTGGGGGTTGTAACTTTATCAGCAACAATTAATATGTTTGGTAGTAAACTTAATGATAGAATATAATATAAGTAATGTTTCACTGACTTTTCACTACAGTTACATATAATTTTCTAAAATTAAATTTTAATTTATACTTTTTGCATCACTTATCGACTTCCATTTATCCAACTTAGATTTATTAATATGTAATAGAAGAATTTGATTTATCTTAAATATTCTCATTTTTTACTATAAAAGGTATGATGTTATCTCGTTCAAGATGATTTTTTTGTTATATTTCATTAGTATATCAATTTTAATTTTACATATTAATTTAATTAAAATTGAATAACAATTTTTTTTATAATATTAAATAAATTTCTAATCCAATGTAAAACATCAATTATTTTTACTACACTGTTAATATTAAATTTAAATCTTAATTTTCTAAATAAATTATAAATTTTATTTTTAATATTAATCTAAAATTGTAATAAAAACTAAGATTTTATTTTAAATTATAACCTTAATATTAATATTAAATTTACAATCTGTAAAAATATATAAAAAAACTATTATTAATAAATAGTTTCTAAATTGATATTTAATTAGCTATCAAAATTTTAATATCAACTAATTAGATTGTAAAGTTGGTAGCTAAAATGTTTCACAATCAAACATTTACACACAAATACACTTACCACATAGATAATCTGAAGATAAATGTCTATTAAAAGTCACTATGTTATCACTTGAACGAGTAACTATCGCTTAAGCGACATAATTCATTAAAATACAATAATACATAATTTATTAAAATACAATAATATTACACTAATGCTTGAGTGATATATATTTGAAGGAGAGAGATTTGAAATTTTCTCATTTTAACTACAAGCATGTCGCTTAAGCAACAACTTATATTACTTATGTGATAGAGATAATACTTGAGTGATGAGACTCTTTGTGTATGTTATAAGTTTTTCTAGAACTTCATCATAACACTAGCCTTTCATCGATCAAGTGACTAAATATCTAAGTTCTATAAGAAAGAGACTTAAGTGACTAAGTAAATTTTTAAACAACCAAGAGATACTTAGTGTTCTACATATAACAACAGTTTAACGCAACAAATTTTATTCCACCTTATACAACATATTAACTCAAATTTAATTAAAATATACTTAATTAATTAGTTCTCTTACCTTCCTACTTGTTCTCTTTAGGAGTTTATAAAAAAAACTTAAAAAAGTTATAGAAAGCTTAATTTCTTTTATCCTTTAATTCACAAACCAAACATATTATTAAGTAAATAGTTAAAAATTTATCTATTTAACTTTCACATCACAAACGGTACAAAAACTCTCACCTCCAATAAAAAAAAAAAACTTGAGATAAAAAAGAAAGAAAAAAACTTGTTCGAAATAAAATTTTGATTAGTCAAACTTCTTTCTCACTTCATCGTCTTACAAGTATTATCTGATCATAAAAAATAATTGGTCCAAAAAAAATTTAAAAATAGAAAAAATAATAAACAAGTCTTATAAATAATTAACCAAAAAATTAAGATTTTATATATAAAGTCAACATGACTCAAAATTTTGGCATTTATTCTTTTAAAATCATTAATACTAAATATAAAACCTAGTCTTAAATAAAAGTAAAATAAAATATTATTATTAATAAAAAAATAATATTTAATTATTTATATTTTTATTATTCATATGTAAATAATACAAAATCAGAATGGTAATGGTTAGTTATGTAATTAAATATAGTCATTATAATGTACATAGTATTTGTAGTTTTATTGAAAGGAAGTTCTACCCAAGGAATTGTCTCCTTCAGACACCATTTTCTCTACACAAACCATCGTATTCATTTGTAGTCACCATCTACTCTCACATTTTCGCTTTGATTTTTCTATGATTGTGTTTTTCCTTTTTTTGTTTTCTATTGTTCTTGATTTACGTAGAAACTGGGTGGGGGTTTCTAGAAGGAGCACGATAGCAGAAGAAAAGACCAAGAAAAGAAGAGAAAGGGAAAGAAAAAGAAAACACCAAAGAACTGGAAGAATAAATGACTTGGTTCTGTCGATTATTTTATTTATAACATTATAAAAAATGTATTTTTTTGAATTCTTCAACTCGTTGGAACATAATTATTTTTGTGAAATATTTACATATGATCATTTTAAAATGTTATCAAAAGGCACATCTTGTTACCTTTTTAGTGTTGTTTTTAATTAAAATACGAATTTTATTTCAATAATTTGCATGGTAAAACTTGTATTAGATATTAATGTAGATAAATGCAATAAACTTTAATTCTGATCAGATTACAAGATTACCTAAATTACATAGAATTTGGGAAATTATTATGGTGGTGTATGATTAGTCTAATAAGTATTCTTTTTTATCTACACTGAATAAACTAAATTAAATTGATACTTTAGGGTTTAGGGGTCAAATGAGAAAATCGGAGAGAGTCTCAATAAGTTTTGAGGATAGACCCATTTGTTTTACACCGAGAAGAAATCTTCAACTCGTATACAAAAACCAAGAGATTCACACTCCCTTATAGCTTAGAACAATACAAGACATTCCTAGACCACATCCATATATTTTTATCAATAATCCTCAACACCTATACAACCAGGTTAACTACACTAAGTGCTAGAATAATAAAGACTCAAAAAGAAAAACTGATACAATAGGTGCATAAAGTGATCACCCAATTTGTACTTGTATAATTTGTCCTACATTCAGTATATAAAGGTAGTCATGTACCATTCTGTTGTTCCTTCATATATATACGTGTGCCTACACAATAAATCAGCTTTTTTTAAAGGTCAGAATTTGCAATATTATGCATAGAGCAGCTCCAAAATAATGGCCCTTGTAGCATTATCACCAATGTCCACTACACGACCTTTTCTTCCTCTTTCATAAGCTCTCATATCCTTTAAACTATGACTTCCTTCATTCCCTGTAAAATGAAATAACTACCTTCCTAGCCTTTCGGCTAAGACATAAAAACATAATAACAATAGAAATAAACAAGGTAATGCAACAACTAACACCTACCTATGATGAGGATCCAGGAGAGAATGCGTCTACTGACCAAACTCAACCTCTGAGGTGGAAAACTAGGAGCATGCCTCAAGACATAGGGTCAGGTCAAGATTCCCCAGCCACTACCTCAATACCTAGTTTGCCCTCAGAGGATCACGAGGAGCAGAGCACAAGCCTTGGGTGGTGAGCATCAGTTGGTTTCATTATTTTTAATTTCAGTAGAATATGTATCATTTAGCATGAAAGGGAGGGGTGCACTATCACTTTAGCTTGTTTTGAGCTATCTTCTAGAAGATTGAGACTAGCATGTCGTATTGACCATGGTCAATGACCTAGGCCGCACCTTATTTTCCTTTCCATCATACCCCTCTTGCTTGTTTTCCAAGGCTCTTTCACTTATAAATAGGAGGTCTCCCTCATTGTATGTACATGTTGAATTTAAATGAAGTAAAGAAACTCTACACAAATTGTGTGAGCTCTTAGTGAGGCTTATGTCCTCTTAGGTTTGAGGTCTTATCTTGAGTGATTTGGGAAGCTCTCAAGTGGTGGTCAACACACCCATCTTGGAGATAGCCACCCTCTAAGTGGCTTGATTTTTCTCACCCACCACCATAAGTTTTCTCATTCCATTTCCTTCCATTTCTCCATTCCATTTAGGTTTTTCTCTCTTAGTTTCTTATTTGTTGCTCTTGGGTTTCACTCATAATTATGAGTATGGTGCATCATTTGGTGCCCATTTCAATTCGCAAATTGCATCTCATTCTCGCCATTTTTTTTTTCATCTTTGCCTCTGTGAAGTGAACTTTCACACTTACTTAACTACTTGATTAAGTTCGTGTCAGTGGGAATCTTCCTTAGGTCCTCACCATTAATTGTTAAAATCTCAACCTTAAGTAAAAGTGTCACCATAAATGAAAACATCTAAAAATCAACTCCCTTAATATGTATTTGAATTTTATTTACTTTAGTATTTTACATATATTAAAAATAATGGATTTTTATTCCCTTGTCTAAAATTAAAGCACATGATTCATAATTTTCAATAAATAAAAAAAAATAAAAAATTAATTTTACAAAGCATACATTAATTAGTTGATCTTATACAAAAATTAATTTCATGAATTAAACATATATTGAATCCTATTAAGCTCGCTCATTAATTACATGGCACAAAAATCTGGAAACATTGACCAACCAATATGCTGTTCTTCTCTAGATCCATGAAAGAACAAAACATGTAAAAGGTGGTGATTGAATCCATTAACAAAATTCATCATAATTATACATAACTAAATTTCTTATTTATCGTATAGGCTGGGGATTATGGGAATTATTATTTTTGTTCTAGGTCGGTTGATTGTGTTTGGTCTTCTCTTCACTAAATTAAACGATTTTATTATTTTTTTTCGCTATTTTCCTTCTTTGCAAACTCTTAACTCTTAGTTTAGATGATATTTGTAAAAGATACTGTAAAAGTGAGATCTTAGTGTTCAGTGTAGTTAATATACGTGATGATATATATTTTTCTTAAAACTCATGACTATTTATATGATTATTATGAAATCATTTGTTATTAGTCGAATTAACGTTTAAATATAATTAAGAGGACCTCACCTACGGTTTAATCTCATAGTGATGATTTCTCAGTTAAGAGTACATTCTCTTTGCAAAGTAGAAAATCAGTGATCTTATAATTGTTTTTGTTGTTTAGCAGCAGGAAGAAGAGAACACTATTCCACAAACAATTTGATCAACCATAATTTTAATTATTCTCTAGTGACATATTACAATAAGCTCTTAATAAGATTATACACACCACACACAAAAATTAATGTTAAAAATAAAAAATAATTAATTACAACTAAATTATATACTATTTTAAAAATTATTAATATTTAAAATAAGTTTTATTATTAATTTCTATATTAACATCCAATTAGTTACCAATTTAAAAATGAAAATTAACTTATAAATTTTTCTAATAATTAAAAGCGACTTTAAATACTAATAATTTGTTTTAGGAAAAAAATTACACACCAACAAGAAAGCTTAGGAAACCAAGAACTATAGTTCTAAAAGAACTTATCTTGGTCAAAGTGAAAGTGAGGATAAAGAAGAACAGATGCCACCTCACCAAAATCCATGTCCAAGTTATGAGAGTCTGTACATGAATACACATTATCTGCGTTGTTATCAGGTGCCTTCCTTAAGGGCATAATGGTAGAGTTGGATGCTTCAGATTCCTTCCAATATTCAAGAAACATATTGTGATCAGTAAGATCACTTGGTGTGTGAATTTCTTTGCTAAATTCTGGTTTTATAGCTAAGTGTGCTGAGCTAATGAGATGATCTTGTGCATTGGAGTCACGATCAGAATGCAGATGATATGATTCCCAAGAGGAAGAATCTGTGGTTGTGTGTGGAACCATAGGAATGACATTGCATGTGTGAATACCAATGTACGTAATTCGATACATATGTGGATTATCATGATCCAGTTGCACCTGTTTGGTTGCTTTACAACCCTGATCATTCTTGTAACTGCACCTGAAGTAACTCCTACAAATCATTATTAAGAACAAGGTGAGTTAGATGACTAATCTATGGAAAAAAAAGACTTGTACAATGAAATCTTGAGTCTAGATTAAGGTTTGATGTACCTATTGTGTGATCATGTTTTGGAATACTATATCAGAATTATATATCTTTTCATGGAAAAATATAAAAATAAGATCATAAAGAAAAGCAATGATAACAATATACCTAGGAAATTCAGAATTCTGGATTTCCTTTTGCCCATACTTCCTCCATGCATAATTATCATCAGTGGTGCAAGAGACTATGGTCTTTCTCAGTACACCCTTGCTGCACAACAACAACAAACCAGGTGCAAGAGACTATGGTCATTTCATGTGTATTAATATAAATAACATAACACATGTTTTTCCATATATAGAAAAAGAAGATAAAAACATACTGCAACATATCTGGAATCTGTAAAATGCATCTGTGAAACATAACAAGGAGTTATATATTAACCCTCTTGGATCTGACCTCAACTTTGCTATCAGCATGTTTATAAATTCATCAAACCAACAAATATAACCTCAAAAAATCAAAAACATTAAGTGATCTGAAACATGACACACATTCTATACTTAACTAAAAATGAGTTAGATCTAAGTTATGTTTACGATTTGCATCTCCAACAACAGTACATCCGTACACATCCAAATTCCTCAGGCCCTCTCTCTGAGTAACCCAATTTCTAGGAACAAAGAAGGGTTTGTTACTTGAACTATAAAACATGTGTCAGTGTGAATGATGAGAAAGAGAAAATGTAACCTTCTATTGTAGCGACCTCTCCCACCCTTTTGGGATCTCTTCTCACTGCAATGTGGAGACGTTGGATCAATGCCGGAACCGGTCACCGGCAACCCATATTGGGTGGAATTCAGACAAGCCACCACATCTGCTGAACTGGGTTCTGAAGAAATGATAGAAAGAGATTGTGTGAAAGATGTGAGAACAATGGCCATGAGTTGGTGATAAGAGAGAGAGGGTTCACTCCCAGAGGGTTTCTGAAGCAGAATCTTTAGCTCAGTAGCAGCTTCTTTACCCTTAACAATATTTTTCATTATCTCTCTCTTCTTCTTTGCATCAGTTTCAGTACAAATCATGTTTTTCATTGCCTTCGCTTTTTCTTTTACTGTCTTTTTTTCTTTGCTTCTTTTGGTCTAGATTTATACTATGGAGAAGAAAAGGAAAGAGGGAGAGATAGAAAATAAAATTTGTCCTCGTTCTGAAGAAAAAACTTTTGATTTGACAGTTTTAAAAAAATTTAATAAAAAAATTTCTCTTTCAAAAGGGAATTGAATGGGTTGAACAATTGAATTTGGTCGGTCGTTGGTTGATATGCATTCTTTCTTTTTATTCCTCAGACTCGTTCAACTTTTTCTTTTCTGCTCTGGTTCCATTTCTTCATTAAGCTCTCCTTTCTCATGGCTTTCAAAAATGGAAGGACATAATTGAATTATATTATTATTGAATTGAGATTAACGTATAAATTATGATTAAAAATATATTATTTAATTTTTAATACAATTTACTTTTATTAATTATTATTTTTATTTTAATACATTTTAAATTATCAATTTTTAGAAAAAAAATAATAATTAGTTGCAATAGTAATTAAATTAGAAACTATTTTAGAAACTAAGAAAATGGTTTCTAAATTAGTTTATATTATTGTTAAATAGTTTCTAAATTGATATGTAATTAGCTACCAAATTTCTAAATTGGTATCTAATTAGTTACCAAGGTTTTAACTATCAATTATTTAGATTCTAAATTTGGAAGAAAATTTTTTGTTGCTAATTAGATACCAATTTAGAAATCATTTAACAATAATAAAAACTAATTTAGAAACCAAAATTTTTTTTAGTCTCTAGAGTGGTTCTTAATTTAGTCACTATAGCAACTAATTATTTTTTATCTCTAAAATTGGTTTCTATTTCATTATTTTTCTTTGTAGTGTAAAACTCGTGAGACTTATGATTCTAACCAAAATAAATTTATAATTAAATAATATAAAAAATTAAAAATAATAATAATAATAATAAATATTTATGATGGGTGTAGAAAAAAAAAAAGTGAATTATGTTAATTTTGGATAATATAAATACTTTATAACTTCATTATCAGTTCCTAGTCTGAAAAGTGAAACCCGCTAATATTCTTATCCGAAATAAATAACTTTATATTCTACAGATAAAAACAATATCTCTAGTTTATTAAGTCATATAATAAATCAGTACGTAAATTACTATTTGATCATTCTAAAATCAATTACTTAATATTTATATTTTCATAAATCAATTTAGTGTCCAGCTAAAGAAGCATTCTTTTATGTGTTTCGATAGTGTTATTATGTGATTAAAACAATGATTTTATCTCCATAATATTATCTATAAAAGAACTTGCACTAGAAGTTTATACAAATTGACTAAATTAAACTTTTATCAAAGAATATAACTTGTCCTTTATTATTGTATATATATAAGAATACAAAAACCTACACAAATAAATAATTTTTTAAAACTTGTTTGATATTTCATTATTATAAAATTATTTTTAAAAACTATTTTTTTAATGTATAAGATTTGAATTTTTTTAATTCACGTAATATATTTATTATTATTATTATTATTATTATTATTATTTGTGTATCATATATTAAAAAAATTAAACGCGTTATTGAAGAAGAGACAAGGGCTCTTGACTGCAATCTGTAGTTGACTGTGAGGATAGGAATGACGTCACTGCGCAACGTAGGAATGACGTCACTGCAATGATAGGAATTTTTTTTTCTTAAAACGAAAGCCTAATAATAGTACAAATGAATAAATGTATATATGAAATTAATAATATAAAGTTTCTATTAAATTGGGAAAAGAATTAATGTGTGTTAATAATAAAATTATAATTTTTTTAGTTTTTTAATTAATATTTTAATGATATTTGTTATATCCAATTTTGTTTCATTATTTTATGTTAGTCCTTAAAATCATTGCTAAAAAAAAGAGTAATTGTTAAATAATTTTGTATTAGATAATTATTAGAGTATATACTTTTCTTCTACAAATGGTGTCAAACATCAATTCAATAAAATTTGTCTTACATGTTTATAGTTCTTGAAAATGGGATAACGATTGTACAAATACATATAATGAAAGTTGTGCAGGTTAGATAAGGATAAATGAAGTACTTTGTACTTTTCTTGCAAGCAATTAATTATCATATATAATTTATTTATTTTTTACTTCTATTTTATTTATAAAAAAAACATCTAAAAAGTTAAACTAAGTTATTTTTCTGTTAAAAAATATTTTTTTTCTAAGAAAACTCAAACAAACTCATCTTGACTTTGACGCAGAAAGTGATTATTTAAGTTATTTATTACTATAATTAATATAGAATGTTTTGATTTTCTACTTCAGATGAGAAGTGATATAAAAAAATCTATATATCTCTTTCACTTGTTTATAAAATTTGTTAAAAAAAATAAATAAAGTTAATAATTCATAAAATTTACAATTGAAGTAACGTTATTTAAGAAAAAAACAGGATAAATTAATGAAATAATGTTTTAAGTATTGATAAAAGTGACTTGAAATACTTAAAAAAAAATATTAAACGTTTATTTTAATAGATTTGACAATATTTTGAAATTTTACACAGAATATTTAAATATATGTAGTAAAAGCTACAAAGTTAAAACAAATAATTCATCTAAAAAATAATATATTATGGATATTATTACAAACAAAGCCATTTTAATATTAATGAAGATCACAATCGAGATAGAAAATCAAAATTTTTAGTAGAGAAAATATTTTCATGACATATAACAAACATATAAAACATCACACTCAATTGCTACACATAATCCACAACTCATTCTATACTTTTCAAGAAGTCTATCATAACATTTTTGTGTGGGTTTTTTTTTCTATTATATTATAAATTAATTTTATTCGTAATATTATAATTTTAGCCAATTTCAGAAATAAAGATTAAATATATCTATGATGGTTTATTTCAAAATAAAAAAGAAGAAGCAGCAGTAACTACCACTGCCATAGACAGAATCAAGACCAGGTCTACCTTCACGTCTCTTTTCCAACCATTCACACTTTGTTCTTAAATATATCTTCTCAACTTTTAAAAGTATTTTTTATCCAATTTTTATCAGTCTTTTACATTTAATAATAATAATAATAATAATAATAATAATAATAATAATAATAATAATAAAAGGCATGTGCTTGTTAAAAGTCTCCAGACCAAAGATGTTATTGTCCATTAGAATCTTCTCCATTATGTCAACTTCTTATTTTGGTCCATTCATTGTGTGAAGATCTTATTTTCGTCCATATATAGTTCCTAAATATGCACTATAACAAAAACTTGATTTAGCTTCCAAATTTTTGTGTGGACCATTTGCGGATACTATTCTCGTCGGCCAAAACAAGTAAAAGCGCATGTAAGATTTACATTGGACGTAAAACGGACGCATATATTGATTTAATTTATTTTTTTTTAAATTTTGCGTCGGCCGCGGCCCACGCATAGGCGTCGGTTTTGCGTCGGCCGCGGCCCACGCATATGCGTCCGTTTTGCGTTGCCCACAGAACCCACGCATATGCGTCCGCTATAGCCCACGCATGTTTAGAATTTTAAAATT
>Ga0123342_1002870_pt1 | contig 28275 bp, 11 predicted proteins | sample Turbeawhitnodule_FD_89960 | JGI IMG/M metagenome (GOLD analysis project Ga0123342, IMG submission 89960) | Root nodule microbial communities of legume samples collected from Mexico - Turtle bean Mexico white nodule | ecosystem: Host-associated > Plants > Roots > Nodule | place: Mexico: Nepantla... | reverse complement strand
TCAAACAACTGATAAGATGGGCTTCTGTTATATCATCATCCTCCCTAAGATCTAACTAAAGAGCAAAATGAAACTCAGAAGTTTATCAACTTTATTCTGAATTCTGATAGTTTTATTTTATCTGATGCACAAAACAAGTATGAAGATAAAATAGATAAACTTAAAAAAACAGATCTTATGATGTCCTGCACAACCTTAAAAATCATGATTTGATTACTCTGATAGTTGCATAAACCATATATATTCTCCCAGCAAACACATGTGAATTAAATTAGCTCATTATAAACAGTGTTGGTACCACTATAATTAATGCAGTTTTTTGTGGCCTGTAATTAAAGTTTGAAGCACTTTTGATTTATATGGCCATATGGCAAATAAACTTTTTAAGCTATAATAAATCCCTTTATCTGCAGATAATTAAAGCCTGAATAATTTGTCAACCAAGTTCATATATCTACGTGTCACGAACAACCTCAACTACTAATGCTGTTCATTATCCATTTCAACCCCCTTCTTTTATTCTTGTATGTTGCATTATTTAAAACACAATGCTTTGCTGGCAATTAGTACTTTTATATAGATTTATTTCTCCTTGGCTTTCAAATATTTGCTGGTAGTCTTGCATTTTGAGGGACTTGACAGAGCATGTTGAGTTAGGATTGAAGATGTTGTTAGTGCTAGACAACTATTTGTGGTTGGCTAGTTGCATAATCGGGCCCAAATAACATTAGGCCTTATTTTATTGTAAAGTGGATCCTAAATTAAAAGTTAATCTTCCAGCATATCCTAACGAAATGCATTCATAGAAGCTTTCATTGTTGTCAATTGTTGCCACTCATTCTTATTTCAGGTGTCAACATAGCTGAGATGTCAATGTTACTTGAAGTGTCAACCTAACTTATGTTAAGTTGTATAGTAATATTTAACATGAAAGTTTTTATTTCTAATAAAAAAAATCTATCATTGTTGTCATCCCATAATTAGAGGGAAATGAGTGTTTTTTCTTGTTTTTCTCCATTTTCCTTTTTATACCTTGGAGACAAAGAATAGTGTATTACATAACATTCAATTTAACATAATTGGTTAAATTAGTATAAATTGTGTTTTACCTGCATTACTAGTTTTTTTTTAACTATTGACAATCCATTCTTTTATTACATTAATATGATAACTCATAATACTATTATTTTAATAATTTTTCATATTATTTAAATATAAATATAAATTTATCTTTTATTTTATTATTTTTATTAAATATATGCATACACTACAAGAAAATCATTAAATAGAAACTAATTTCAATGACCAAAAGTAATTAGTTACTATAATGACTAAATTAGAAACTATTTTATAGATTAAAAAAAATTATTGATTTCTAAATTAGTTTCTAATATTGATAAATAGTTTCTAAATTGGTATTTAATTAGTTACCAAGGTTTTAACTACCAATTATTTAGATTATAAATTTAGTAGCAAAAACTTTGGTATCTAATTAAATACCAATTTAAAAATTATTTATCAATAATAAAAACTAACTTAGAAACTAATAATTTTTCTAGTTTCTAAAATAGTATCTAATTTAATTATTATAATAACTAATTGTTTTTTTTTAAATTAGTTTTTATTTAATAATTTTATTGTAAGGATATTTTTTTTAATTTGTTGATGTATAAAAAAATTTAATTTTTTTGACAGAATCCAAAAGTTAGTCTATTACTTTTGTACAGTGTTATTCCTTACAATTTTTATTATTCATTACAAATTTATTTTAGTGAGTAATTAATCTCGTACGAAAGAAAAAATGTATGATGATGATCTCGAAAACAAAAGAAGAGCATTTAAGAAATAAGATAAACAAAAGAAAACTTAAACTTTACTTCAATAACTAATAACTAACAAAAAAGGGATATTTATCAGAATTATAAATATTTTTAATTATTAAAGATTTTAAGTTATTAATGACTACAAATTATGCAGAAAGAAATTCTACTTATCTAACAATCTTCGTTGTGGGAAAGAGATTATTTTCCTTCTATTGCTACATTCTTAGTTGTTATTTTTATTTTTACCTTCGATTCAGGATCAATATAAAGTATTTTTTACACTAATTATTTGTAAAAAAAATCTCTCAAACAATTATATATCATAAGAAAAATTAAAAAAGAATTAATCTCTTAACTAAATAAAATAAGAAAATATAAGATATATGGTTATTAGTGAAGGATAAAACGAGAGGACAAAAATGCGTGCTTGAGAAAAAAAGGGCAAAAAAATTTGTGGAAAAGAGAGAAAACAGTAACAAAAATAGAAGCGCAAAAACTAATAAAACGAAGCACCGTGGAAATCATTGTTTGATTTAAAACGAGAAATCAACGGTTGATATTGCATCGTATGCTTGTTATATTGAATACCAGTTTCCATTTTTTCTTGGTACCTCTCTCTCTCTCTCTCGTTTCCCTCATCACTAGCTCTGCATTTTCTCTCCCTCTTTGCCTTCCATCACCCTCGCCATTTCCCTTCTCAAGGTCAGTTTCTAACCTTCGATCCGTTTCTATCTTGCTTGGATCTGTTTCTTCCTTTTCTGTTTTACCATTTCAGCTTTCAATTTTCCTTTCTTGCTCCATTCCAATGGGGGACATTCTTCGTTCTCCCTTTATTGCTTGTTGGGTAGCTGGATTTCAATCGGGTTGTCGTTGGATTTCGATTTCTTCCATTGGGTGTGAGAAAGTTTTGTTTTTCTCTCACTTTGTGGATGTGAGAAGCATTATTGTTAGATTCTTGGTTTGTGTTATGTTTCACTAGCTCCTTTTCAAGAAAACTCAATCTGGGTCTTTTTTAATTGATCGATCTGGGTGTTGTTTATGAAATGGTTTTTATTTTGAAGAAAACAGCAATTTTGACTTGCTTTAATCGTTACATGATGCGTCGTTGTGTTTGTTTCTTTGAGATTTGTGGTCGATGGGGATGGATCTGTGGTTGTTGAGCATGGTTGTGTGTGAAGTTGTTTTCAGATGAGTAGGTGACGAATCTGGATTGCTGTTTGAGGTTGAGAGAACACAATGATTTGTATTAGTTTACTTTTGGCCGTGAAGCAATTAATTAGTTATGTTTTAAATTATGGTGAAGTGTATGGAACCTCCCTCTCCCAAAATTGAAAGAAGAGATACCGAAAAGGAAATGTAATAATGCTTTGCTTGTGGACCCTTTCTTTGGATATTTGCAAGGTTTTACGTGTTCCCTAACTTTCTAACAACCGACTATCATGGCTTATGGTGCATGTCTCATCAACTTATTCTTCTAACAACATCCCTTCTATTGTCTGAAAAATGTAGGATGTTGGAGTGGGTATGTTTACAGTATGTATGTACCTTTATTTGGGATATACTCTGTTGGAACACATTTATATCTGTCATGCAATTTGGGTTACAAGTCCTTTTCTATGTTAAGTATTTGCCGGTAATCAATTTCCCAAGGTTTTTATTGTATATTGCTGTGTTAGATTATATCAGTACACCAATAATCAATTTGTCATATGATGCTTTGTCCATGATATACCCACCCCTTAGCTTTGATATATGTTATTTTGAAATGACTTGCTGTGGGACTAATCTGCCTAAAGTAATATAAAAAAATTAGAACAATAATAGTGCAAGGGTTGCATAAGATTTCAGCTTATATTCTTCTTTTCTTAGCTTTATTGTAAATGGCTTAGCTCTCCGTTCATGTCTTTTCTTGGACAAATTTTTGTTTATAAACCAAAAAAATTAAGGTTAATTGGAACTGATTAGGCTAAAAATGTATGATTAAATTGTGATCTTATCATTGAATTTTTTGTTTTGGATATTTATGTCACTTATTCATAGTGATTCTCTCATTCTAAATATCCCTCGTGATCTTCTATTAGCTGTGTTTATAGAATCAGTGCACTTGTACTGAATATTAATCATTTATCCTGCAGAAAGTAGAAGATGGCAGACGCTGAGGATATCCAACCTCTTGTTTGTGACAATGGAACAGGAATGGTTAAGGTACATGTTGGAGTTTTCTTACCTTTTTGTATCAAATTTGTTTCATAATAACTGTCTGACATACTTCTTTTGGTTTATAGGAATATCATTTTAATTGTTATTTATTTGAAATTGAGAAATAAATTGTAATGAATCTCTGTAGGCTGGATTTGCTGGAGATGATGCCCCACGAGCTGTGTTTCCCAGCATTGTAGGTCGTCCCCGTCACACTGGTGTGATGGTTGGCATGGGTCAAAAAGATGCATACGTTGGTGATGAGGCACAGTCTAAGAGGGGTATTTTGACTCTTAAGTACCCTATTGAACATGGAATTGTGAGCAATTGGGATGATATGGAAAAGATTTGGCATCATACCTTCTATAATGAACTTCGTGTCGCCCCTGAAGAGCATCCAGTTCTGTTAACTGAGGCTCCTCTTAACCCCAAGGCTAACCGTGAAAAGATGACCCAGATCATGTTTGAGACATTTAACACCCCTGCCATGTATGTTGCCATCCAGGCCGTTCTTTCACTGTATGCAAGTGGTCGTACAACTGGTAAGTTAATTTCGAATTGTTTGATTTGATTAGCTTCAGGTTGTATGGTTTGAACTTATGTGGGAGCTTTGAAGTTGAGATTAACAAATGTGAACATGAATGAGCATCTAGAAATTTGCATGCTCAACATTTCATTTTTCAAATACATTAGAATAAACTGTAAAAGATTCTTTTGACGGTGAACTATTTCACTTAACATATTACTAAATGGGGAAGGAACAGATTTGGTGTACTGGGAAGCATTTGGGATTTGTGATTGTTGAAAACTGCTATTTCCATGTATCAGGTGATTGATTTCAAGTTTATTCATTTGCCTTCTCTCTGCAGGTATTGTGTTGGATTCTGGTGATGGTGTCAGCCACACAGTCCCCATCTATGAGGGTTATGCTCTCCCCCATGCCATCCTTCGTCTCGATCTGGCTGGTCGCGACCTCACTGATTTCTTGATGAAAATTTTGACTGAACGTGGTTATTCCTTCACCACCTCAGCAGAGCGGGAAATTGTAAGGGATGTTAAAGAAAAGCTGGCCTACATTGCCCTTGACTACGAGCAAGAACTCGAGACGGCCAGGACCAGTTCATCTGTGGAGAAGAGCTACGAGTTGCCTGATGGACAGGTCATCACCATTGGTGATGAGCGTTTCAGATGTCCAGAGGTTCTGTTCCAACCATCCATGATAGGAATGGAAGCTGCTGGCATTCACGAGACCACATACAACTCCATAATGAAGTGTGATGTTGATATCAGGAAGGACCTCTATGGCAACATTGTCCTTTCAGGAGGAACAACCATGTTCCCTGGCATTGCTGACAGAATGAGCAAGGAAATTTCTGCCTTGGCACCCAGCAGCATGAAGATCAAGGTTGTAGCACCACCTGAGAGGAAGTACAGTGTCTGGATTGGTGGTTCCATCTTGGCATCTCTCAGCACATTCCAGCAGGTTTGTTCTCTTCCTTTATTCTTCTCTGCTTCTTTGAATGTTACTGTTGGAAATGCATTCTTCCATGACTAATAATGACTGACACAACCTTGTTTTGAGTGCAGATGTGGATTGCAAAGGCAGAATATGACGAGTCTGGTCCATCAATTGTTCACAGAAAGTGCTTTTAAAGTGTTTTAAGAAATAGGTTTATTGAAGGGAAAGACTACTATGATGATTTGTCTGGAAGCAATGCATTGCAGATTGTAATCCTTTCATTCTAGCTTTTGTTATCCGTTCATGTTATTCTCTTGTTGGAGTGGTCATTTATTTGCAGAAGGTGAGGAGAGTTGTTTTTGAAAATGGTCCAGTTCTTTTCATGTACTTTGACAAGTTTTTGACTGGTTCATTCTGCCTTATGAGTTAGCTGGATTATTAAACTACGCTTGTACTCGTTGTATGCATAATTATAATCCATCATCCTTTTGAACTACAATTTTATCTCTTCATTTATTTTCTGCCTTGTCTCCTTTTATTATTTCTTCCAATATAACTGCTACATTGAGTGCTATAAATCATACAATAACCAGAATTAAAAAACTGTTGCTACCAATATAATTAGCTTTGTTTTTTTGTTGGCCTGTAATTAAAGCTTCAAGCACTTCTTTATTATATGCTACCTCAACTTTTTAACCTCCAATAAATACCTTTATCTACACAATTGAAGTCACTTCATTTATATACACGTTTCACAGACTTCATCAATTAAAAATACTACTTTTCACTATTCATTTCCACCCGTTTCATTGATTCTATTTGTATTATAAACAATACTTTGCTGACAATTAGTGCTATTATAAGACCTTTCTTTCTTCTTCCTTCCAAATATTTGCTGGCAGTCCTGCATTACAAGAACCTGACAGAGCATATTCAGTTAGGATTGAAGATGTTCTTAGTGGTAGACAACTGTTTGTGGTTGGTTGGTAGGTTGCATAATGAGGCCCAATTAACATTATGCCTTATTTTATTGTAAAGATCCTAAATTGAAAGTTAATCTTAGAAAAAGGTTGCATATCCTAATGAGATGGAATCCACCTAATTAGAGGGAAAAGGGTGTTTTATCTTTTTTGTTGACTTGGACACTATTTTATTTATATTACAGATATGAATATCCAAAGATTAAGAATAAAATAGATATTTTATTTATTGAGTACAAGTAGAATTAGTGAGGAAGTAATGGTAGAGAATATTGATAAAGGCAGAGGAAGAAAGCATAATAATCTGAAGTTGTCTTGTCAAAGCATGATTCACTCATCGTTGCACCCATTTCGTGTGCATCACTATGGGGAGATTGAAGCTATACACATTAATACAGAGGAAAAGATAAATTTACATACTATTGATTATTTATTACCCTCTTAGTCAAGAAGTTGTCATTTAAGAACAGAATTAATATTTTCTTTAAAAAAAAATGAAATATCTTCTTAATATATTTTGTTGATTTAATTTTCTTAAACGTATTCTATATCTTTTAAAATTGATATAACATTGTATCAAATACATAATCTTCATTTATTAGATTACTCAGTTTACCATTAACTAAATTTTCAGGACAATAAACTTATAGCATTGGGATAGTACTTAAAATCACTGTATGGTTCAAAAGGCATTGTAATTTCATAAATATTAGAACTATATAATGGGTTCCATCTTATAAAAATACAAATTACTTCTCAATAAGTTTGACTCATTTCAATCTTTGAATCATTGAGAAATGATAGTTTGAAAATCAGTTGTATTTTTTTATGTGATTGATTTAGATATAAATATATATAATAAAAGAAAATTTGTAATTAAATGATAAACAATAATATTGATGATTGTAATTGATTATATAAAATAAAAATTCTCAATATATCATTACTATTTTATCTTACATAAATAGTGACCAGAGTTTCTCTTTACCTTAACTATTTGCAATCAGTTCAAGAATCACAAATCATATTATAACATTAACTGTCACTACTATATATATTTGTACATATTTATACCACTTTCTTTGATTCTACATTGGTCCAAACTTACATGTAATTCAAGTAATATATATTATGTAAATTCTTGTAACATCTCATCACACAGAAAGCAAGGAAGCAATAGTCAGTTTCTCTTTATCATTGAAAGGGTGATATTCTTCTGTGTCTGCTGAATTTGAGCCATTTTCTTGCTTTAAGAGCTCTGAGTTGTCCATGTCTTCAATAATTTGAAGGTCTCTATTATTTCCATCCTTGAGACTAAGCTTCTTTCCTAAGCTTGTGAAATCATATTTTTCATATTGGTGATCATCATAGTAAGAGTTACATCTCCCATAAATCTTAGAAGGCAAGTCACTTAACCTTTCATCTTTTGCTGAGCTTCTCTGGTTAAAACTTCCAAACCCTTTGATTGCATGAGAAAGATGACGTGCTGCTGCTCTTTCTTCTCTCAGAAAATCCTTGTTTCTTAAGAGCTTTAATACTCTTTCTGATAATTTTCTGACACTCAAACCCCAGTTGAACCTGTTGAATGAAGCAATGCATCAAGGGTCATTATCTATTAGACTCAGACACTTATCTTAAACGGCATGTATTTGTCGAACTCATTTATCATACACCGACTTTCGTAAGACACGTGAAGTGTCAAATTCAAAACATATTTGTAATTTCTGATAATTCTAGTATGATTCAAACATAATTTAAAAAATGAGAAATGCATTAATTTTCTAAAACTCAAAGTTATTGTATAAATTTTTAATAGGATTATAGAAGTAAGAAACAAATTTTTTTGAACAACCATGAATTTTTTTTTTCTACTAAACAAAACAAAAACATATTTATACACATAAATCTTGATTGTAAATTTATATAATTCATAATTATATGAATTTATATCTCCGTATGTTACATTTTAAAATTTATACACATTTTCGTGTCCATCTCCGTGTCCGTATCCGTTTCGTATCGATTTTTGTGCTATATAGATCATTATTACAAAGTTTAGGTAAAAAAAAAATCATCATTACAAAGTTTAGGTCAAAAAAAATATTTGAGTTGAGAGAGCACCTACCCTTTCTCATCAATGTGCTGAAATTGTCCAATCTCTTGAATAACATGAACATCAGTTTGAAACTCCTCTGATACTCTTTTAGGTCCATGAGTTAGAAGATGTTCCAGTAATATAAGAGCCTTGTATGAGGCTCTCCAATACCCTTTATCAAATTTCGAAAACCTGTTTTCTCCACAAAACTAGATCACAATTATTACACTTAGCCAAAAGAGTGAGATTAGAATAACCAAATGAAGACATAAGAAAACCAAAACCTGTGATGCAAAATCTCCACGATTCTCTCATATTCATCCACTTCGAAGGCTGCTCGTGATATTACATTCGTGGTAGGTGTGTTCGGTGGCCATGGATTCTCATTGGTGGCTTCTTCTGTCATTCTTTCAGATACACTCACACACACAAATCATTGTCAGACATGTAAGAAATAAAGTGTTTGATTGCACCAAAAACAAATAATTCAAATTTATCTCATTTCTACTCAACAGTTTCACATCTTTTACTTTGATCTTGATATATATTAATAAATATGAAATTGTACATGTTTCTAAAGACTTATTCTGTAAAGTAACCTACTTGTTTTAATATATAATTTGTAATTCATGATATGAAAAAATGTTATTTTCGTTATTTTAAAAAAAAATTGAAATTTTAGAAAAAAAAATAGAGTTATTGACTGATTGAAGTTTTCAATATATCACTTTTCATGAATTATAACATTCCTTTGATACTTTGTTGGAGTAAGTAGATGATATATTCCTTCTTTGTCAGAAGAATCACACTATCCCAAGAAAAAGGGTTATTTTTATTTCATTTTTAAATAAAAAATAACTTGAAGAATGATTTGTTCCATAAGAAAGAACTTCAATCTTTTTCAGCTGTCCTTGTTATCTTGGGAGAAGGATCTCTTTTTCATTTCCAAATATTGAAAATCTTAAAAGCATGATTGAGTTGAAACAAGAATTATTGCATGCTTCAGGAACATCATGATCCCGACTGATCTCCATGTGATACATATATAACTGAGTTACATTTACTGGTAAATTGAAAATCTCAAGCACGTGGCGATTCAAAACCATGTAATAATTTCTGTTTGAGGCATAGTTAGGAAACAAAATACTTTTTTTAATCACTAGAAAACGAATAAATAAAATAGAAGAATTTGATATCCCAACTCTTATAGAAAATTAATTTAAAACATTTTTTCTCTAAATTATGCACAAATGGAAACATAATATGCATAAAAGCAAATTAACAACCGAAAAATCTCTGCGAAAAAGCCTAACATTTTCTGATAGATTTCATGCAAACCAAAGGTTCAAGACACCAATTAGAATATGAAAAACTTATTTCACAAGTTTTGGAAATCACCCATGACCATATCTTCAATTGCACCATAGTAAAAATTTCTATGTGGTGTATCATACCGCTTTTAAAAATTTTCTTATTCGTAGGTTTCTACAATTCAAGTACCACACACAATTCCAAATCTTATTAACACTTTTTTCACCCCACTAATCTTAAAATTAAGAAAAATACAATTTTAGTTCTTACTAATCTGTCTGAGGAGTCATCCTATCCACTCATAACACTTAGATCAAACTAGTCAGAAAAAAAAAACTTACAACTGGACTGGTGTAACATCAGTGAGAACCAGCCTTGCAGTTTTAAACTTTTCCTTCAAGAACCGAAATGCTTGCCCTTTGATTTCATGGATAAGAGGAGAAGTCATATTTGCAGTTTTTCTTTGGAAGGATTTTGAAGACTAGTTTTATTATATAGTCTATTATTTTCGTTTGTACATACGCAACACATGCAACTGCTCCATTACCAAAAGCACTAACATATGTTATAAAAGTGGAGTTGCATATGTAATGAGAAGTAGAATAACTGAATAAACCCAACTTTGTGAGTAGGAAAGGAAGAGGAACAATGTAAGCGTGATTATTCAAAGGCAAGTTTTGCTGAAACGTCTTTGTCCTTAAGTTCATGTCGTTTACATGAGTGCCTTTAACTACTCATTCATGACCAACCACATTTTTGACTCGATAAGCTTATAAAATACTGTTTCTTCATCTCAATTCCTCAATCTATGGTTCACAACTTATGCATAAATACTGTATACGTGTGCGTATATACAAACTTCTACCACACTGTCATGTATATAATTAATTATCAACATATGTATTCATTTAAATGAAAGGAAACTCGAACTTGTGTGTATATCTATCTTCAATTTTAAATTTAACCATTTAAATATAACACAATGGTTTGTAGTTATTTTCTTACTAATATTTTAGTTTGTACATTATAATTGTAAATAATTATTATATATAGTTTAAATGTTTAATAAATAAATATTTTTAATCGCACAATAACATTTATAGTAAATATTTTTTAATATATAATTCCTTTCAAAAGAGATTTTATAAACTTAACAAAAGTTTTCAACACAAAATGAATATGTTATATTTTAGATCTATAATAAATAATTTAAATTGTGATATTTAACTATTTAATATTGAAAAAAATTAGAATTTAACTTAAAAATAAAATAAATAAAAAAAGAATAATTGTTTGATAGTATTTGTTAAAATGACTAGTGTGAAATATACATCCAGAGTAGAGAAAGGATTTTCAAGCCATCATGAAATGCTCCAACACTAATATATATATATATATATATATATATATATATATATATATATATATTTCACTTCATATTTTTATATTCTTTTAAAAGTAATATATTAACAACTACCAGTCTACAACTTCAAATATCTACCTAATATTTCAGCTTTTACATGGAATAATGAAAATATTTTTTTTAATATATTAATAACATGTACCAGTCTACAACTTTATATCTTTCGTATATAATCACAGGTTGTGTACACAGTATATTCTCAAACTATCATTACTGTTTTCGGGTCTATCATATTTTTATTACATTTATCTGCTCAAAGCTTCCGCAACTTTTGTCGTGATGTGACAAGTGTAAGAAGCGAGAGAATTGTGCGAAAATAATGTGTGAAAGGTGAGCTTAGGAACACGGGATTACACAATTAACAAAGCCAAGCCATCCACCAATGTCTCCCATGTTTGTTTTCACATCGAGAAGTGAGTTTAAGAAGCACAGGTCACAAAACTAACAAAACCAAGCCATCAAGAAATAAAACAAGGGCTTCAGGTTCTGTGAAACTAGACACTAGCAGCGTCAGTGTATTAGCCAATGCATGAGACAAGGGTTTCATCTTCTTGTTTTACGAAGAGAGATGAACAAAAAAGCATCAACAACTCACCCATTTTAGACATTTTCTTTTAAAAGAAAGGAATAAAAAGTTATGTGTAGGATGTTGAGTAAGAAAAATACAACCAATGTGATTAGAAACTATTCCCAGCCAAAACTAACAGAATAATTAGTTGAATATACTGTTACCTAGTACAAATCGCAAAACTAGAAAAACAAAGAAGCCGAAAGCCTCCATGACCAGAAACTGAACGGCATAACCGGAAGGCTACAAACATTAAATATCACATTATTGTCCCTTGAGCCGGTATGAGAGTACATGTTCCCTAGAAATACATGACTCTTCGTTTGATAGGAAAATGTCCCATTTCTTCCTAGTTTAGTTGATCATGGAAGCTCAAGTAGAGTTAGAAATTCTCCACATACCAGTCCTGTACCCTACAGACATGAGCACAAGCTCCCAAAGCATGTTGGGTATACTTAGAAGATTCACCTTGGATCCTGGAATCTCAGACCAATTCACAGAAACTTCCGAAATTGGGATCTTAAATCGTTTGCACAGAAAGACTAATTCAACATCAAAGCACCACCTACAGAAAAATGATAAAGGTTATTATAGAAAATTGAAAAAGGTTTCACCAAATATGTACAAAGCTGGTTTGAAAGAAATTATTGAATTCTATAAGAGATCCAAAAGCAATTACCTTTTTAAGTGGACATTTGAAAAAAGCTTCCTGGCAGCAGCCCTAGTGAACATCTTGAAACCACACTGTGGAAGCACTAGGTCAATATCAGAATAAAAACCAACATAAAATATAAATGGGGTCAAGCACAAGCATTGCATAAGCTTGATAAGCACGGAAAAGATAGATCATGCTAATGTCAACAGGCATGGATGTCACAACTACCATGTCTGGTGAAGTTTTGGTCTCTATGTACACATAAGCTGTATACCAATCATATGAGTATCAAATTGCAAAATGCAAGGAAAAATTTAATGAAGAAGGAAATTGCCTGTGTATCACGAATTCCAGGACCAGCAGCCAAGAGAACCACAAGATGGAAGCCCTTCATCAAAAAATTGCGGTACCACTTCCTCTGAAAGCATTAAAGAAAGTTATTCAACCAAGATGATCTTCACATGTGGCAACAATAAAACAAAGAATGAAGAGGCCCACACTTAACTGTAGCTATAGCTTTTTCCTCTAGATGAGCTCTTGAACCAAATACAGCAACTGGGATATCAGAAATTCTAAATCTAGGATCAGTATTGCTTGAATCTCCCTGGTGATATTTGCTTTTGGCAACAGCTTGAATCTGATGCCAAAACATTAGACAATGCATATCAACATTTGGCACCGGAAATTTGTTCTAAGATTTGATTGAAAGATCTATGAAAACTGCCATTGTAGCATTCCATTAACCTGATTTTCAAGCTTTTCTAGGTCGGTGACCTTAGTTGCTCCATCAGCATCGAGCATAAGAAGTAGTTCACCACGTGAATGCAACATTCCCTGTAATACAATGCTTTCAAGGAAAGAAGAAAGCCTTAATTAATTATCAATAAGCATAGTTTGATATAGGGGCATTTGACTTTTGACATGAGTATACTTTAACAAATTATAGTTTAAATTAGACTCACTTTTCTGATTGCTTCTCCTTTGCCATGATTTCTTCCTAGAAGGATGATCCTTACCTTGTCTACTGTGTATTTCCTCACAAATTCAAAAGCTACTCTTTTTGTATCATCGGCACTCCCGTCATCGATAATTATTACCTGCTCAAGTGCCATTTTGAAGAGAATGTGGACGTGTACCCACAGAGAAGTTAGCATTTGAAAGAAAGTAAGTTGAGTAGAGTGTTTCACATATGCTATGTTAGGTCAAACTGATTTTAATGAATATAGAAAGTATTTCACTTAACATTAGTAAGGTCATGAGTGAAATAAAGCCTTTTTTATATGTCCACCAAATATCCTCATCATGTAATGTAGAAATTTCTTTACAATACTAAATATATATTAATATTCCCTAGACAATAAGCTAGAATCTAGAAGTCTAAAACAGAGTTCCAATAGAATGGAATTAAAACAGGGTTATATATAGACAAAAAAAATATGTAGTAGAATAAAAGGAACTAGAAGTACCTCATATGTAAATGAAGGATCCTTTAAAGTACGCCGTTGAAGATAACTACAAATTAAGGTATAGATAGATTACACTCATATATTACAAAACTTAAATAATAAATCCTATGTTACTTAACAAGAGAAGCAGCTAGGAAACTAACTACACCAATACTCAATGCATATGAAGTCCTAATCAATTCAAATAAATAGAACCATAAAGAAAGTGCATATAAGTTTGGGTTTTCCCTTTCTTTTGTCTTCTTACCATGATTGTTTGTACACCTTTCTCTTTTTCAGGGAAGGGGAGGTTCATATCAGATGGCATCTTTCATATAAACAACCATCTTACAGAAACAATTGAATACACAGAACACACGTACTGATATAGGTGGTGATCTGATATGGGCACCGGGATAAGAAGTGGATTGGCCAATGGACTGGTGCTGAACACAGGTTCTAGGAAACCCACAAAGTGGAAAGCACATTCTAGAAGAAATAAGGCAGGGGTCGTCATGAGTTAGTAGTGAGATGGCAGTTACTCGTTGTGTGGGTAACAGGAATACAGACTTGTATGAGGGTTGGCGGCATGCGTTTGGGCTTAGTGTAAGTTAGGCAGGTATCTTTCCCTGACAAGACAGAGGCTCCGGAGTGTGGTGCTGTGCTCATCTTTTGTAACAAACTTTTAGATACAATAATACATTTGACAATCCTCTCTGATGCTCTTCCAGATGCAAAAACAGAATATAAAATTACGATAGTAGCCTAATAGACTCATTGCAGTTGATATTATACACACCCAACAAAAATTACATAACAGAACAGCCAAAGTAGACTGACTTAGTTGTAACCAAACCCAAATCCCTTTATTGGTATTAACCTTGAAAGCATAAATATAGTTAAAAACACTACGCTGTCACTTACTTCATAGTTTCATCAAGAGCTCCTGGAAGCCTGTCCTCCTCATTGAATGCAGGAATAATCAATGAAATATACTTTGTGGCTGGATCGACAATATGTGGGCAAGGAACCTAAATGTGCAAGAGTATCAGACAAAACAAATTCACAACAACGAGCTACCTTCATAAGGCTATTGCTTTAACTTGAAACCTCCCAAAACAAAATAAAAACATGTATGTGCAAGATACAAAATATATGTAACCGAAATTAAATTGCTATTTAGTTTCTAGAAAAGCCCATCAGTATACACAATGAAGGCCAAATAAGAGAATGTTGGAGCACGGTAATGAAAATAGTCTCATAAAATTGACACTAGAACCTAATTCTAAAACTAGATATTAAGGAAATGCCACAAACGACCAACCAATCCAGCTCATAAATGAGAAGAGATTGGTCATGAAAGAGAAAGATGTGTGCAATTTGAATAACTTCACTAAGTTAAGGATCACTACTGCAAACAATAAAAAATTAGTAGGAACTCAAATCAGGGTGTGGTGGAGTATGAAACCAAGTGACGGTAATATGACAAATGATAAACTATTCAAACTAGAGGGTGATTGTTGAGATTAATTTTGCTGTAGCTTAAATATATAAAGCATAACAATGTTACATTTATGGAAGAAAAGTACTCAGTAGCTTCAGCTTTTGTGGCACTAATGAAATCTAAAATGCATAGCATGTTATTATGTAGAAATTAATTGGTGACTCTAACATGGTCTCCCCTTCAATCATGTATTACTCTCATGTGGCATATCTTTCTATTGTTTTATGCTGAGTCCATCCATTATGTAAATAGGAAAACACTACAAAGTGATCATACTTCATATTTCCATTAAATTTCTCACTTCTTGATCATTAGCTTGTAATGTTTATGTTTAATTCCATGGTAAGGCTAAAACACGTTTCTTCTAGATCCGCAATTTTCACTAAAAGTTGTACAACTACAAATTTCCTAAACCATTGCAGCAACAAAGTCACCAATTTGCAATACCGATTTCACTAGTCAATCCTCTGAAAGTTAAAAAAAAAAAACAAAAACTATTAAAGGGGTGATAATTTGAAAAGTGGACTCCTAAATTCTGTTAATCCAGACTTATTTCACTAGATTAGAATTATTAAAGAAAACCCCAGAATAAGTAAATAAATAAAATATTTCTTACAAAATCTTGCATATCTACAGAAGCTCTTACACAATGCAAAGGGAAACATTTACCTGTTTCAATGAGCTAGGATCCTCAAAAATAGCTGGAACTTCAATATGCCTTTTGAAAATAAAAAATGGAAATATCAAACAATAATCCCAGTCCACATATACATATAACATTTTAGAGCACATATTAGAATAGTATAAAAAGGGACATACTGATGGTTGTTTCTTCTCTTATATGCTTCAAAAAACACTACAAAGACAAACCCTAAGATCGCAGTCGCAGAGAAGGTGATCAAAAGACACGTATACTCCATTCTTATTCAGATGCCGCAGCTACTGCCAGTTCCTTGCCCCTGTCATAACGCACACAGAATTCAAATAAATTGTTCAGAAATAAACAACACATAGCAGATATGCAATTCAACTTACACACATAGTATGATAGAGTATATTCAAAACAAGTTAAAATCAATGTTATTTTGTCAAATTCAAAACATTGATTTCATCATCAGTGTAGTTCCTTACCGTTGATTGATTTTGAGTATAGAAACACATTGTGACAGGAAAACGAAATAAACAATTGAAGAAGCAGTGATGGTCAGAACTGAGTCAAAGCATATCGATTAACAATTTTCGAAATACCTATTTTGAGAAATTGGTAAAAGGAATCAAATGGATAGTACTAAATCGAATATTCAAAGAAGAGTTAAAGATGATATGTTGAAGATGGTTTCGAAGAATTAGCAAATTGAGTTGAACAGAGAGAGAGAGCACCTCAACGTCGTCGTCGATCAAAACTTCAACCCGACCCAAACAGACCGTTATTTGATCGGTGCTCTTTCGTTTAACCGAACTTTTCCTCCTCTTATTTGCGGGCCCGAGCTACAAAGCGACATGGGCTTTTGCTTTCAGCAGTCCACAATTACTAACTATACCCCCATAGAAAGAGAAAAGGACTAAAATACCTTATTGCGCTGCATTCTTTGATAGGAAGAAGAAGAAGAAGTGAGAGATGTTCTAGAAAAATTGTTGTGGAAGTATTATACGTATTTTGAAAAGCTTGTTTCACAAAGTTTATTCTGAAAATTTTGTTTCGAAATTCATCTCATATATTTTGGAAAGTTTGTCTAAAAAATTCTACGTCCAAAATCATCTTCTGAAAATCGTTAAATCATCTTTAAAAAGCCAGAAACATGAACTGAAAATTTTTCATGAGTCATCTTTATGAAAAGTAAGATGGTTGTAAAAAAAATATGAGGATGCAGGAAGCAAAAGCAAGCTACATAATAGAGCAGGCCCAAATTAGAAGGCCCAACTTGATTTTCCAAGAACTTTGTATAAATGGGCCCTTTTCAAATCTCATCTTAAACCAAAAAGCTTTAATAGGTGACACTGCATTTGCTTGTCTATCTCTCTCAAACTCCATTTCTTTGCCTTTACATTAGTATCAATTTTGAAAAAGTCGATTTTAACCAATTTAAAAATTTTAAATATAAATAACTTTACATGAAACATAATCTCATCTTTGTAAATAAGCTCAGTTGCACTTCTGCACCCTCATCTTTCTTCTAACTACAACATATCTAGTGATCGTAATGTTTAATAGAGTAATTTTATCAGTTGAGCGTGTGTAAGAGGGTTGTGAGAAAATTTATTGTATTTGACTTTTAATTTTAATTTTTTTTTGTACTTCATTTATGCATCTCGTTGGGTTTTTTTTTAGTTTTATGTCTTCCAAAAAAAATGAAAAAAAAAAACAAGTAAATTGAAACACAATCACCACAAAACTTAGCTCAACCACCAACATTTACCAGTCACTACAAAGACCATCACTTGAAAATAAAGAAAAATATAACACTATCTACCATATTTAGAAGAGTATTGTTGGGAATAAAAAAAATATATCAATATTTTAACAAATTAGTTCATAATATATAGAAATACTAAAAAGTGAGTAACAATGACACTAAACACTTAACCAAAAATAAAAACAAAGATTAATATAAAGAAATTTCTTAATAGTCAAAAGTTTTTTTTATCAGCCTTAATAGTCAAAAGTGAAAGCATAACTTGTGAGATACTCGTTTTACCAAAAAAAAAATGAGATACAAGATATCTATTTTTTAAATTATTTTTTTTGAAGAATAAAGACTTAATTAATTATATTTCTCTACTAATCCAAACTGTGGATATACATCTTATTCTCAATTTATTGTTATGCGAACAAACCAAAATATGAGACACACTCGTATATTGTGCGAATACATTAGTATTAACTTGTAGATTTGTAGTTAGATATATTAGTTTACAATTGATATTTTAATATAGCAAAGTAATTAAATTTATGAAAATGTATTCGTAACAAGAAATTATAAATTAAATTTAAATATAAAAAATAATGATCAAATCTTAAAACTTAGGTAAAGAAATCTCCTGTACATTCTGTTTAAATTTATATAAAGACAATATGAAAATATTAATGAGAACTTTGTTTAAATGAAAATGACCAAAAATTATAATTTATTTAGAGAGAATAGTCAAAAATGAAATTCATAAATAGTATAGTGCAAATAAAAAGTACCCACACCTTATTAATTAATTGATTATTTTATTGTTTATATTTAACCCTACAAATATAGCAGCTTTTTAATACTTTATTTTACTAAATAAACATTAAATAAAACTAATTTAAGATTAAAAAAAATTAATTATTATATTGACTAAATTAAAGAATATTTTAAAGATTAAAAAGTTACTGATTTCTAATTAATTTTTAATATTAATAAATAGATTTTAAATTGGTATCTAATTAGTTATCAAATTTTTTCTACGAATCTAAATAATTGGTAGTTAAAACCTTGGTAGCTAATTAAATACTAATTTAAAAAATATTTATTGATAATATAACTCATTTAGAAACTAATGATTTTTTTAGTTTCTAAAATAGTATCTAATTTAATTAATATAATAATTAATTATTTTTAGTTTCTAAAATTAATTTTTATTTAATAATTTTTTAGTAGTGTTTATTTTATGAATTATTTTTTAACGTGGTTGTGTGTTTCCTTCCAAAATCACATATAAAGTAGCATATAAGGAATAAAAGTAGAATTAGATGTGTTTGTGTTTTCCTTATGTCAATAATTTCAGTTTTTGCTGCTATGGATTTCAACCATTATTACCTTTTTATCAAGGTTATGTCTGGCGTTTATTCGTATGATGAGTTATGCAGCTGAAAAGGTTTCCATTTTCACATAACATTTCTCACAACAAAACAAAGGGCAAAAACCATTTCTTGATACCTTTTTTTCAAGTTTTTTTCCAGCCAAAAATGTTTCCATTTCCACATATTATGAACACATAGTATAGTACTATGAAGTTCCAACATGTGACACTCGATAATGCGTCCTAGTGGTGGCACCACCACCCTACAGCCCTACACATTTATTGGGTCAATACTTCAATCTCAAAGGACCCATGACCCCTCAACCTAATCAAGTTTCATGAGCACACACAACATATGAATGATGAGTAAAGGTGAAGGATTTGTGCTTGCAGCTGCATCTGCAAGGTTTCACACACAAAAATGTACATTATTCTTGTGAAGATTAAAGCCACTTGACATGGGTCCTAACACACCATGATTAAAGCCACAGGTGGGCACAGGGGAAAAAGAAATGTGGTCTCTTTCTTTTCTTTTTCTTCCTTCACTTTTCTGCACCATTACAAACTTTATGGAGAGGGAAAGGTTGTCACTTGTGCTTGTTCCTTCTCCATGGAACCTATCTTCACTATTCCACTAAGCAAAACTTTATCACTACTATTTTACCATTTTCACATCTAAATTCAATAATTTAACTTAATATAATCTTCATTCTTCATAGATGGTCACAATAGCTTAATAAAATTTCAGAATTATTTGGCATTTTGTTATTAATGAAATACTTTTGTAATGCAGTTCATGGATCACGGAATACATAGTATAGTGACACAATTTCCCACTAAACAGTTTGCTGAGGAAAACATGAATTGTGCAGTTTTTGTATCTTGATTATTTTCCAGTAATAGCAGACTCCTGGTTACCATTGTGTTTGATTATATATGTTCTGATATATTTAATCTGCATAGTGAACAAAAACAAGTTTTTCTTACTATAATTTTCCACTACTGAACTTGTTTATGTGCTGCTGATTTGCTGATTATAATGGAAGTGGATTCTTCTCAGATTAAAATATACAGAGATAACTTCAGATAATCATTTTCATTTCTAAAGTAATAGCTGTGAATAAATTAGGAATATACAATTTCAACCACCGAGATTGTTGAAGATTGTTGGTGGTAATAAGAACAAAAAAGTAAGCATAATCTGCAACCACTTTTACAAATTTGTATTAGTTTAGCAGTTGTCAACAAAAAGGACAATTGCAATTGCAACCCCTGGATTCAGTCATCCACTGTATAACCATCGATTTAGTACCCAATTATTCACGCTACATTACACTTTCATTTTCCCCAAATTCAAAAGAAAATACAGATCAAACAAGATCATGAACAAATAAACCAATAATAAGCCTCCCAAAAATCCAAAGACTAGAAACCAAGTTAACAAATTGAGCCAAAATATTTATCTTTGAAGACCCTAAGATGAAGTTAATGTGAAGAAGAAGGAAGCACTTAGACACATCTATATTTATATATATATAAGAAAAAACTCTGATAATGATGATTGATTCAGAGCTTGGCCTAATGAGCCATGGCTACCTGGGGGTGTGATTCTGAGTAACTGATGCTTCTCTGGTGAGGCATGGAAAGCATGGCAGTGTGATCCAAGAAATCTTTGAGCTCCACCACAGATTGGAGAATGGTTCTTAGATCCTCAGCACAGGAAAAGCCAAAGTTTCCAACTTGTCTAACAGCATAGACATAGAAAGTTATGCACCCTTTTCTGAACTTGAACCTTGCCATCTCACATCCATTGAGACCCCTTATGAGCCTTTTGTTCACATCACCAAGGGCTATCTCTGGGGGCCATATTCTGTCCACTGAGGCCTTCATGGCCTCAGTTTCAAACACAAAAAGAACAACCTTGGACTTCTTGGTGCCAAGGCCAAGGGTGAGGGTGTGCCAAGCATGGTGAGCCAAGATGGTGAAGTTTGTTGGAAGGAATGCTGTGGTGGAAGGGAAAGGAAGCTTGTCCTTTGGTTTGTTGGTGTTGTTGGTTGGTGGGAAAGAAAGAACCTTGAGAAGCTCCAAGGGTCTTGCCCTTCTGATTGTGAAGGACTTCACTATGAATTGCCCTCCAAATCTGATACCTTTCACCTCTGAGCTTGGCTTGAAGGAGAAATCAGAGTTGTGCTTTGTGGTTTGGTCATTGGGGTGCTGGTGCTTTTGCTTCTTGTTCTTGTTTCTCTTCTCTTTCTCTTTCTCTTTCTCTCCCATGGCTAGTGGGTGAGAAATTGAGGGGTTTTGTTTTGGTGGACACAAACTGGTTGGTTATCTATCTTGATTCATATCTCAACACAACATCACCAATCTACAACAATGCTTTCAATGGGATGTACTATGTAGTATTAGTGTTGTAGTGTTGTACTCCTCGGATTTTTCTTTGTGGCTTCATTTTTTTTTTCCATGCTCGAATAATTGATTGCAGTCAAAAACGTGGAAAACCACTTCACATAATTTTCAACCATTTTAGAAAAAAACAGGGCCAAACTATTCCATTTTGGAAAGTCAGAGTTAGAAATTAGAATACAATTAAAATATTTCATCCATGTACTTATAGAAAGTAATAAACATATACTCAAATACTTTTTTTTTTACTAAAATGTTATTAATACTACGTCAACTTTTCTCAACTATGAAACTCGAACATTCCTCTTAAATAGTGTGTTCGTATTGAACATCGACATTCATACGATACTAGTAGAATACGTAATGGTGAAATGTTAAATTCAGATAATATTTATTGTATTTCTGACAATCCTTACACCGTTCTAATATAATTTTAAAAAAATATATTAATTTTTTAAAAACTTAAATTTATTGTATAAATTTTTATTATGATTATAAAAATAAGGAATAAATTATTTTGAAACAACCATGAAAACACCTTTCTGCTCCAAAAGAAATATGTGCAGATAAATTTATCGTTAATTTATATAATATATAGATCTGTATTTTTATGTCTTATACTTTAAAAGTTATATGTATCTTTGTATTTTATAACTGTTTAAAAATTATATGTATATTTTATGAGTGTTTGTGTGAGTTTCTCTATTAGATAGGTTGTGAATATTAATAAATGTCAGAGTAAGAACCTGAGCAGCAAAATCCAGGGTACAAGTTTTAAAATGCTGAATTTAATTAATGATTCGAAAAATTGTTCTATATTGAATTCATGTGTAAGATTTTAGGTGGAAATTATTCAGTTTTTAAAGCTTGAAAACAGGGGAATCCTGAGGCTAGAAAAGCAGAGATTCTCTGCCACTCGTGCGTGCTCTAACCAAGTTTTGCCCCTACACAGAATGAACATGTATTAAAATCTATACACTATACTATATAGATTTGTTAAAGTTATTGCATCTTATTAATGAAAAATGTTTTATTAAGTTCATTGATGTGAGTAAATGTTAAGATAATAATACGTGTTGTCTTCGTTATTGTCACTTGTGATCTTCGCATCAAACAAAAAGAGTTATCATTGCACCAGAAATATATTTGGTAGACCAAAAAAACAAAAACAAAAAACTACCACTTGTTCTTATCATCTAACCTAACCTAACCAATCCATCCACCAATTAAAATAATTCATCACTAGTATATACTTTCACAAACAACTTCAAAAACATCATTTTACAATTCTAACTATTATCTTGTCTAAGATTGTCAACAAAACAACCCTCACTGTAAGAAAATCATCAAATAAAAATCAATTTTTAGAGACCAAAATAATTAGTTGCAATAGTAACTAAATTAGAGATATTTTTAAAAAAAAAATTGATTTCTAAATTAATTTCTATTATTATTAAATAGTTTTTAAATTAATATCTAATTAGTAACCAAGATTTTTGATACCAAATTATTTAGTTCCTAGTTTCTAATTGAGTCACTATAACAACTAATTATTTTTTGTCTTTAAAATTAATTTCTATTTCATGATTTTCTTGTAGTGATTCTATATATCATCAGTTATACGTAATACAATGTAATCTTAAAATTTTATTTTAATTTTTTTTAATTATAATCTGGTGTAAGATTATCAATATATAAACGTTTCATATATCATCGATTTACTAATACGATGTAATTTCAAAATAATTTTTTTTTCTAACTATAATTTTATAATTTGATGTAAGATTATCCATATATCAATATTAGTGTAAATGGCAATAACTGTGGATTAGAAGAAATCATGATTTATTTTCTGAAAACATCTTTGTATCACAAAGAACTAGGAGAATAGTATATTCAAATGCATTCATGTTGGATGGAATTGTTGGTGTGCATCTGAGAGTAAAAAACATTAAAAAAGGACAATTTTTTGTGTATCTGGCAAATGGTGAATCTAATTAAATATGTGGAGGATGGAACCTGTTGTGGTGTCAATAGCTGAAGCACCGACACATCTAAACAATCTTAGGTGGCAAATTAAAGAAGATTAATTTAGAAGAACATCATGTGCAGCCATGGGATTGCACTCATTAATCATAATTACTCTGCAAATGACCTCACAGCAATCATAATACCACCCATTTCTTTAAACTTTACAGGTCTTTAACTTTCATAGGATTGCTAAAACTATTTTACTATTTCCTCATGCTGTGGACTTTCATATTAACAGCAAAAGCATATAAAATTATTTTTTCTTCAAAAAATAAACAACTTCTTTCTATAGAAAATGAACAGAGAGTGTGAATCAATAAAAAGGACGTAAAAATAAGGGTTTAGGGTTTATAAAAAATTTACCGAGAAAAGATTATCATGTATTTGTTCTGATACGATCGAATATAAAAACTTGTTATAAAGTGGATATTAAGCTTAACTCAATCCCATCAAATCGATTTATAGGGTTGAGGTTTGCACCCACTTATATACAATGAAAGGCTCTAATCTCTAGTGGATGTGGAATCTCCAATACACCCCCTCACGTCGAGACTGCCAACTCGTGCGTGAGACTATATATTATGGGTGGTTTGATAGCGGTCTGATAGCGGGTGGCACGATAGGCCCAACAAATACTCGCTAGAATAGTCTCGAAATGGCTCTCATACCATGTTACAAAGTGGACTTTAAGCCTAACTCAACCCCATAAAACCGGCTCATAGGGTTGAGGTTTGCACCCACTTATATACAATGAAAGACTCTAATCTTTAGTCGATGTGAAATCTCCAACAAAACGTAATTTATAAAATAAAATTAAGTTACATGTAATTTCAAAAAACTTAAACAAGGTGATTAAAAATAAAAATAAAAAGTTAATGAAAGAGTGTATGGTGACTCATACATGATGCGATTGGTTGAAGTTTAGGATTTTTGTATATAACTGTAAGAACAGATTGTATGATACACAAAGCATTCTTCTTATTTAAGCATAATAAAAGAGAGTGGTTGATATATATGCATTTCATGCTTTTTTAAGAGGGGTGAGGAGTTAGGCTTACCTCATTTGACAACTTGAAAGTTCTCTCACAAAAGTGTTTCCTTTTAAAGTTGTCATTGCCTTCAAAAATAATTAAAATAGAGAGAACATGAAGAGAGACAACATGCAACAACAACTTTATCCTTGGTCCTAGCTAATAATAATCATGTTTCAACCCCATAAGATAGCTATGCCTAAATCATATTCATCTCACTTTAGAAGGGTTTGCAATGTAGTAATTAATAAGATTCAATGGAGTAATAATATGAGTTTTGGTTTACTCTCCATATATTTTTTTTAATAATACTTTTCTCATGTAATGACAGATGATTATTGTTACTTGATATGTCAGCTAGCTGAGATGTCAGGTTACATAATGATGCTTATCATAATAGCTTTTATAAAAAAAATTAAATGAGTTACTAAGTAGAAAAAATTTACTTAGATATTATGAAATATTAATATCCTTAGTCAATATTAGATTTCCATATAATATTATTGAATATCAGAGTGACGCATCAATGGTGGAGCCATAACTCATAGGTTCTTGGATTGAAACCAAACTTTGAAAAAAAAAAAAGAAATTTTTTTATGAAATTATTTTGATGTCAAGTTGCATTAATGCCTAACATAATAGTTTTTTATAAAAAAAAGTAAAAAATTTAAATGAGTTACTAAGTAGAAAAAAATTACTTAGATATTATATCTTTGGTCAATATTAGATTTTCATATAATATTATTAAATATCAGAGTGGCGCAGCGGAAGCGTGGTGGGCCCATAACCCACAGGTCCCTAGATCGAAACTAGGCTCTGATAAAAAGGAAAAAGTTTTTATGAATTTATTTTGATATCAAAGTTGCATAGTAATATTTGTAGAAAAAAATTACTTAGATATTATGAAATATTATTATATTTGGTCAATATTAGATTTTCATATGACATTATTGAATATCAGAGTGGCGCAGCGGAAGCGTGGTGGACCCATAACCCACAGGCTCTGATACAAAAAGAAGAAATTTTTTTATGAATTTATGTTGATGTCAAAAGTTGCACAATAATGCTTAACATAATAGTTTTTATAAAAAAAAATATAAATAAAATACTAAATAAAAAAAATTCAATTAGATATTATGAAATATCTTTTATCACGAACATCATTTATCTATTATTATTTAACATGCTTTCTAATTAAATGGGTAAAATGAGAAAGTTGATGGGCATAAATTTTTGTTGTTTGCTACAAATTATATGTAGATGATGTGAATTTTGTGGAAAGGTCTATCAGTTTCAAGCACCAGAATTGACAGATACTTTGACATAAGGTCTCAACAAAAAGTTATATCTTTTTATCTTTTTAATCAAAGGCTACTTCATAGATCATGTCTACATCTTCCTCATTGCCACCAAATCTACCAATTATGATCAATGATCTAACATGCACACTTCCTCTACATCCAACACAATCAAACAACTGATGTTGACCTACATTTTCAAATGCCACACTTTACCATTTTCAACACACTTTTCTTTCCCTTTTCAAATTATAGGAAAAAACTTCTGTTAAAAAATATTATAACATTCAAAAACTTGAAAGATTTTATTGGTGTACAAAGAAAGCTGAAATGTAGATTGCTAAATTAAAGAATGCACTAAAGAGATTGTGAGAATATATTGTTAGATAACATTGTTAATTATAATGGATACCTAAACGAGTTAAATTGTTTGTGTTATTTGAAATTAATTTATTAAATTTTGATCGAACTCTTCTTCTGTTGTACAAAATAACAAATTTTAGCCTTGAATTTAGATTATAGTAATTTAATTAGATTTTAGTAATATATGTCAAATTTAATTTGTTATACCCTGGTTTGTGTGAGTAAGGAAAAATAATATGTAACATAGACACTGACATGAACACGGAGATACGTATCATTTCTAAAATATAAGATATAGAGACACAAACACGGAGATACGTATTATCTCTAAAATGTAAGATATGGGACACATATTTATATATTATATATTATAAATTATATAAATTGACAATAAAGATTTATGTACACAAGTATGTTTTAGTTTTTTTTAGTAGAAAAATGTTTTTCATGAGTGGTTCAAAAAGATTTGTTACTTTTTTTTTATAGTTATAATAAAAATTTATAAATAAGTTTGAGTTTTAGAAAATTTATAAATTGTGTTAGAACCGTACTAGAATTGTCAGAGATCCAACAAATATTTTTTGAATTGGGCAATACTTGTTCTATAAGTGTCGTACAAATATCGAGATTCGATACGTATGATAATTTAAGAGATGTGTTCGAGTTTCATAAATAAATATCTTAATTAATCATTCTTATCAAATAAAAGAATACGCGACATTATTGTTTCACAACTCAATTTCATCATCATTATGGTCTCAATCATATTTAGACATGAAATTAGGTAATAAGAAGTTTAATCAAACTGAATAACTTACATTTAAATGAAAACTATGCATTTAGTAAACCATAATTATATTTTTTTAAAATTGACATTTCCTAATTTCTATGCTTAAATTAGAAAACATCAATAAATAGAACTATTTTAAAATTTAGATATTGAATATAAGAAAATAATAATAATTTTTTAATTAATGTTCACAAATTCAATTATTTCTCCTCATCTCACACTCTATCTTATCTTTGAAAACTTTCCTTACATATAAAAAATTCATCACACCAAGTAAACACTAGTGACAAGATTTTTTTTCTATATGAATATAGTATAATCTTTTGATTGCACGTAAGTCTTAGTGACCCAATCACATAAAATTTTGTGAGTTTCTTTATTCTTATTATATCTTTTGATTACTTAATACCAATTGGCTTCAAAAATCTAAGTTGCTAAGTGGAATTATAATATTCTCCATGGTGTTGCCGTGTAGATTTGATATTGAGAAATTCAATGGATCAAAATGATTTCACTTTATGGAAATTTTTAAAACAAGGTGATTCTATTTATTTAATTAAGAATGTTCATCAATATTGATAAAAAAAAAAAAGATGAATTATATGAGTACGAAGAAGGAGGAAAAGAATACAAATCCAGAAAATGTGCACAGTGTAAATTATTGATGAAGTTTTCTTAGTAGTAGTTCATTAAACAAACGTTATGGGAAGTAATTGTTTATTAGAATATATATAATTTTAAATATCATTATAAAAAATTATTAAATAAAAACTAATTTTAAAGACAAAAAATAATTATTAAATGTATTAATTAAATTAAATATTATTTAATAAAAATTATTTAGATATTAATATTTTTTAATTTTTAAAATAATATTTAATTTAGTTACTATAATAATTAATTATTTTTTATCTTTAAAATTAATTTTTATTTAATGTTTATCTCGTAATATTATAATAGATATATATATATATATATATATATATATATATATATATTATAATATATAAATTTATTGAAATATATTTTTATAGTTTTTAATAAAGATATTTTGATGATATAAGGTATTAAATTATATTGTAATATTTGGGTGAGATCAGACAATAAATAATATATATTTTAT
>Ga0123342_1002868_pt1 | contig 28309 bp, 13 predicted proteins | sample Turbeawhitnodule_FD_89960 | JGI IMG/M metagenome (GOLD analysis project Ga0123342, IMG submission 89960) | Root nodule microbial communities of legume samples collected from Mexico - Turtle bean Mexico white nodule | ecosystem: Host-associated > Plants > Roots > Nodule | place: Mexico: Nepantla... | reverse complement strand
TATTAATATATTTTGTAAAAAAAAATATAAAAAAGAAAAAAATTTTTGTATCTCTTATGTTAAATTGTGTGTGTATATATATATATATATATATATATATATATATATATATATATATATATATATATATATATATGAGAGGAGTTTGACTTAAAATGTAAATTGTTAGTTTAATAATATCAGGTTACATTTTTTTTAAAATGGTTTCTTGATGATATCTTTTATTCAATATAATATTATATTTATCGTGATATTACTTACTTTAAACTTTTTTAAAAAATACTTTATTTTAAATTTACACTTTTTAAATACATATTTCCATTTTTTATGAATTGTACTTAAATTCAAATACATATTTCCATTTTTTATGAATTGTACATAAAATTTATGATTAAAATTAGGGGTGACAATACGGATTGACCTGTCCCATGCGCACTTGGCCGGCATAAAGTGGACCGGGTTGGTTTGCCCCACATAAAATTTGTGGGCTGATTTTTCTAACCGGTTTCGCATAAGGGTTAGCCTGCGGGTCTCCAGGCCAACCCGCATAAGAAATATTTATTAAAAAAATAATTTTTTAAATATAAATTTTGAATTTCTTTTATTCAGATGCATTAGGTAAATGGTCTCATAATATTATTTTCATAAAACATGCGTAATAAGATGTTATTAAAAATTCTGGAATGTAAAATAATGAGGCTACATGAAGAAAATATGGAGGTATAGAAAAAAAATTATACATTTTAAAGTTATGCGGGTCAACCCACACTACCTCACACTTGACCCGCACGGGCTGCGGGTTATGCAGAGTGGACCTAAGCGGGTCAACGGGTTAAAATAAGTAACTCATCCCACGTTTTTTTCAACGGACCACAGACCGGTCCGCACGGCCCGTCCCACTTCGTTACCCCTAATTAAAATGAAGGAATAAGAAATGACACCATATCTAAGAATATTGTGACCAAATTGATTGTTAAGGACTTATTTATTGTAATTTCGTATATGATATATACACTTTGATATGTTATAAAATATCTTTCCAAAATAAAAGTTTTTAATATAAAAAAGTAATTTCTTTTATTCTTATAACTTGTATAAGACCCAGTATCATTTATATGTCAAGATACTCCAAATATAGATGTTTTATAAAACCCAAATCTTACTCTTTATAACCTTATTATGTATAAATAGTGCAAGAAACTTTGAAAATATCAAAATAAAGGCGTAGTAACAACCTCTTCACGTTGATAGCCACATCGCATTTATGGGTTTTATGTTTGAAGATGTTATGGGATATAAACAATTAAGAAAGAAATCTCCACATTGAACAAACCCACCATTACAGAGATGTGGTTCCATTTCCACTTCTGTAGTATACATTCTTCTGTTACAGAGTGGAGAATGATTATTAATACTATAATGAGAATTTCTCAAATTTTGTTTCCAATCCCCTAAAGATGAGAGTCGGCAAGAAGTATGTGTTTGAACTAAATAGGTGAATCACCTGTCTGTACAATACACGAAAAACACCCTTCTTGTCTCTTACCATTACCATGACTGAACTCTAAATTTAGAAATTACAACAAACTTGCATGATTTGTATCTTTTAACACCCTCCATATCTGGTTTCATTGGTTTTACATATTTCGCACCTTAAACAGCTGCACATCTATTCTTAAACACACGTTTTCACCTTTTATCTAACCATTAGTGAGCCAAACATTTAATTTGTAAATTGGATTTAGAAGCTGCTTTGGATCTTCCTAAACATATTCACAAGAACTATGACTAGCAAAAATGAAAGCAAGGAGATTGGGACAGAAGGCGAGTGTCACATGGAAATAAAAGTAGGTGCTCTATTAAGATTGGAAGCTGAGAAATCACTTTCACAATTTAATTGTCTCAAATAACAAGACAAATATCAATCAACTTTTACTTTTCACTTGTCAACTGCAGGCTAAAAACACAGCTAAACATGCCACCCTCTTCACCATTCAGTGGGAAGGAACGTGTCAGAAAATTTTCACATCATATTCCTCTCAGATCTTTCGAACAGATACAACAAAAAGGATCATATATGGGTCCAAATTCAAACCTCCTTGTACTCTATCAAATATATTCTTTTATTTTTTTATACTTGCAACACAAACATTGCTTATAACTACTTTAATTTAAAACCTATCATTCTAAGTCACTAATTACAATATTTAATCAACAAAAGTAAAACTGCAAACTGAAAGCTAAGTGTTGCAGAAGATGCAACAAGCAGAGATGATACTATCCACAATGCTTCCCTTAACTACTTTAAGTTTCCTACTATGCCTGTTCCACAAGTGCACTGCAAAGCTTTCTTTGCGAATTTGCTCCATTTTATTCACCAACCATTTGGAGGGAATCTCATCTCTAAACAAACCTCCAATCCCTCTCCAATCCACAGGATAAAACGCAGAAGGAGGGAGCACAGTGAAATTGAAGCCCGGTTTCCCATTCACCCTAGACACTACCCTTGAGATCAAGTAAGGACCATTATGCCCCCACTTGTTCCCATCAAAGGTGAGTGCAAACTCCTCGATGAACTTGAAAAGCAAAGGGTGCTTCTTGTCAAATATCAACACTGCATTGTTCAAGCGGCTCCATTTGCCGGTTTTGACATCGAAGTTCTGTGCACCAATGGTGTTTCTCAGCTTGGAGAAACTCTTCAAGACTATGACATCTAAGTCAATGTAAGTGCCTCCAAACTTGTACAACAGAGCAAGTCTAAGCAAATTGGAGAGGTTCTGCCCCAAAGAGACCTCACCGGGATTCACATTCCCTTCCTTCAAACGGTTAAACCATAATTCGGCATGTGTGTTCTTGAATATGTAGCCAAAATCTGGAGCAATGGCCATGACCCTGAAGCCATTACTCGCAAACGGTTTCAGAATTCGAGTTCCAGTGTGAGAATCAAGGGACTTTGACACTATGACTAAACAAGCTTCAGGGTGAGACTTGAACAAGCTCTCTATAGAGATCAGCTCCCTCTCACCAAATGCTTTCAAGGGAGAAATCCAAGTCATGAAGAACCTCACCCGGCAAGGAGAAGAAGAAGAAGAGGTGTTGAAGAATGTTTTGAGTCTGGAATGAAAAAGTGAAACAGGGGAGCGAGGTTCTGAGCGCACGCTTCTAAGGCCACGCTTGTGCTTCTTCACTCTCTTGGCCCTTTGAATGGAGAGGGAAAGGCTTTGAGTAGTAGTAGTGTTTGGAAGAAGGGGCAAAAGGGAGTTGTTGAAGAGAGGTGAATTGGCGGAAGATGAGAGATTGAAGAGTGTTGGAGCAGAGCGTAGGAGAGGGGACTTGGGGAGATGGAGAGAGAAGACGGTGAAAGCGTTGTAGGAGAGGAGGAGGAGAAGGAGGAAGGCGAAGAATGAAGTGGGTAGGGAGAAGAGTAGAGAAAGCATGGATCTTTTGAGGTGAAAAAAGGGGAAGAGTTTTGCGTTTTGCTCCATTTGGTGAAGCATGAAGAAGGAAAGAGAGGTTCAAAATGTTAAGCACGTTTCACGAGGAAACAGAGAAAGTGGGAGAACATTTGCATTGAATTGAGAATGGCAGAATGAGTGGAGTGAAACTACCTTTTTGTTTTAAACTTTTCCACCCCCATATTCTTTTTTTTTTTCTTTTTCGGTTTTGCTCACGTACTCTTCCTGTATTACAAAAGTATATTAAATTAACATTAATGTAAAATAGGAAAGTTGTTATAATATATCAATTTTAACTTAATAAAATTTAACATCAATATTAATATCCATTTTCACAAGAACAATTTATTACATGTATTAATGGAAATTAAACTTTAGGTAAGATTAAACTTGGTAACGCAAATTGTGATATTACGAAGATAAATTCTACTTAAAAAATCACATTGAAAATTTGGGTCTTTCTTCTTGCAACTCTACATTTTTCTTCTTGCACTCCTATATTATTTGAAATATTAAAATTATTTTTGACAATTTAGAATGATTTTAGAAGGATTTCGTAACTAAAAGATGTTTCCAGAAATACAGATTTCATAAATAAAGAGTGTTTATGGAAAAGAAAATCAAGAAGGCAAAAAGTTATTATGAAATATTTGTTCAAAAGACATTTCAGAAAGAGTAATCCAAAGTCACTTTTAAAAGGAGTAAAACGGTCTTTTCAAAAAATAATGGGATGCAGGAAGACATTTGTTGGGGTGTGGAAAGAAAGACTCTCAAAATTTAATTTCATTTAAAAACCCATGACAATAAATGGGTTGGGCTGAGTTGAGTTGGGCTGGACTGTTCTTGCTGGCCCGTTGTGTTGTGCGAATCTCAACACTAAAATATTTCCCATTTCTTTTCCGTTCTTCTTCGTATGCTTCTCCTCAGTTCTTTTTCTGAGATCAGTCTTTGCATCAGGTATTTTCTTTGTTTCTTTTTCCTTTCTTGAGCATTTGAACCGCCAATGTTAAAAGCGGAACCCAAACAAATTTTTCTTGTCTTCTATTGCTTCAATTTTCGCGCTGTTTCTCAATATTAACCTGTATTTGGTTCAACCACCACTTGTTTACCCCTTTAAATTCAATATTCTCTTCCCACTTTTTCGGTTCCTGGTTATACCTTTGAATCCTTGTAAATAATTGTTTCGCTCGAACTTAATTATTCAATTTGAAAGCAATACTACACTGCATTTGATTCTTTAATGTTTTCATTTCCAGGTTTAGGGAATGGCTGCAAATTTAGCTCGGAAATCTCTCCTTGCTCTTCGTGCCCGCCAATTGGTAACATTAATCTGATTTCGATTCTTCGTTATTTGTGGAAATGAAAGAAACAAGGAAAAAATTACTCTTGATAAGATTTTGATTCAGTTGAGAAACTAAATTTTATCCGAATGCCCTATATTTCTTCCCATCTCTTCCTTCAAGCTGTGAAATGGATTCTTTTTTTTCTCCTTTTTGTTGTTATTCTGATTTCTGACTGGTTATGTGATGCCCTGGTGCTCTTAAATTATAATTTACTGGATAGTATTGAAGAGGTCGCTGGGAATTAGATATGGATCATTTTAAATGTAGGATGCCCAATGTTTAGGTTATTACTTAATACTATCCCTTGTTGTTCTGCTTGTTTAGGCTGTAAGCGGTCAAGGGCTGCACAACTCCCAATCCTATGGGCTTCGATTAAGTGCACACTCCTACTCTACCAAACTAGGTCTGTTATTTTTCTTAACATCCTCATGGGCATATTTTCTGCACTGCTATAGAATGGTTAGAATTAGAAAGCAAAATGATTGAGGACTGGCTGAATATGAATTTTTATTGTTTCCTTCACCAAATTATCCATTGCATAACAATCATGATCCAGTTTCAATAAATGAACTTCTTGAAAGCGGATAGTGAGCTGGGTTCACATGTAAAAATAAAATATATATTTAATTATGTATTCCTTGAAAACACTACAATGCACTCCACTCTTCCATCCTCAGGTGATACTGGTGCTGTGAGTTTTTACCAGTTCCCGTACTTTAACGCACCCTCCCCCTCCTAAAAAGGCAGATAATTACGTGGGTCAAAGGAACAACTATTCAGAATTGTGTATATAGTGAACAAACACGACATTTCTTTAACTTTGCAAATACTTTCACTAGCATGACCATTTGTCTGTCAATAGTAATAGCCCTTGATCTCCATTTGCTTTTCACTTTCATGTGTTATGTATTCATGTCCTCCTTCACATACATCATAATTCTGAGATGCACTAACTGCAGAGGATGAACAAAGGGAGCAACTTGCAAAGGAAATTTCAAAGGATTGGAGTGCTGGTATTTATTTTGAATCCTTTATTTTTTAGTTTGATTGTTGTTCTTTTTGACTTTTTCTATAATATAACTAATTCATTGCTGGTATTCTGGATGACAGTTTTTGAACGAAGCATCAACACTCTCTTTCTCACTGAAATGGTTCGAGGTCTAATGCTGACTCTGAAATACTTCTTTGAAACAAAAGTTACAGTAAGTGTCTTCTGAAACTGTTTGCTATCCAATAATGATGGATATTCTAATTAAATGCTTAATGCACGACACCTTTAATGCAGATCAATTATCCATTTGAGAAAGGACCTTTGAGCCCTCGTTTTCGAGGTGAACATGCACTCCGACGATATCCAACAGGAGAGGAACGTTGTATTGCTTGCAAACTTTGTGAAGCTGTAAGGCTTTGATTATTTATAATTTTGGTTCGTCTATGATCCTTGAGAGCATGCATACATACACCAAATGGCATATAACCACAGGACAACATTTTCCTGTTTCTTTCATAAACTGAACGAAGCTTGCAATTTTTAAGACTATTTTGTATATTCCTGTTTGTGTGTGTATGTTACGAAGTGTTGTTTCTACATTGGTTAATGTAGAAAAAAATGTGCAGCTGTTTTGGTATTTGAAAAACACACACTACACAAAGTGTAAGAGTTAGACCATTGGTAGGCTTTGAGCTCAAAACCATGCGGCGGTCTCTAAATAGTGAAATCTAAATAGTTCTAGAAGAAAGGACTACAGGGGACCAGCTAACAGCTAACCCCAAACAAATGAGCTATGCAATCTATACATGAATACCCTAATTAATAATTACAACCAATGATCGATCCATTACATATTTGCATTGTCCTAATATTCCTTTTCCAGGTTTTCTTTCTTCTTTTTTATACGTTCCCCATTTCTCTCCTTCCTGTACGTAGAGTCAGCAGCTGTATGTTATTGTTTTCTCTTAATATTTTCTTATTAGATATGTCCTGCACAAGCAATCACAATTGAGGCTGAGGAGCGGGAAGATGGCAGCCGCAGGACAACTCGGTAAATTACCTGCCTTATCTGCCCCCTCTTCTCTTAGCCCACTCCATTCTTGCTCTCTTATCTGTTAAATCTTTCAGGTATGATATTGACATGACCAAGTGCATCTATTGTGGATTTTGTCAAGAGGCATGTCCTGTTGATGCCATTGTTGAAGGGCCAAACTTTGAATTTGCTACAGAGACTCACGAGGTTCATTTTTATTTCCTTTATGCTGAATTATGTAAATATTAGGGGTGGTCATGGATTGGATTAAAATCCAATCCAAATCCAAATAAATAGATTGGATTTAAAATCCATATCCATTTTAACTAGATCAAATTTAAATGGATTTTTTTTTTAAATCTATTTAAAGTGGATTAAATCTAGATTCAATCCATTTTGTTAATTAGATTAAATCCACTTTGTCAATTACATTTAATCCATTAAATCCATTTTGATATGGACACAAACTAACTTGACTCGAATCGGGCCTAAGTCGACTCAACCTGAACACAGATCAACTCGGTTCGACATCGGCCCGGGCCTGGACGCCTCAACATCAGCTTGAGCCCAGACGACTCAACATCGGCCTGGGCCCAGACGACTCGACAATTGCCCGAGCCTGGATGATTTGACATCAGCCCGAGCTCGTTCGACAAGACATCGACCAGGGCCTGCTCCACTCGACATCAGCTCGAGCTTGGATGACTCGACATCGGCCCGGGCCCGTTTGACTTGACATCGGTCTGGGCCCAATCGACTCAACATCGGCCTAGATGACTCGACAATGGCCCGAGCCTGGATGATTCGACATCGACCTGAGCCCGTTCGATTGGACATCGGCCCAGACCCGCTCAACTCGACATTAGCCAAGGCCCCAATCGACTCAACATTGACTCGAGCCCGCTCCACTCGACATCAACTTAAACTCGGATGACTCGACATCGGCTCAAGCTCGGACGACTTGACATCGGTCCGAACTCGGACGACTCGACATTGGCCCGAACCCAATCTACTCGACATCGGTCTGGGCCCAATCTACTCGACATCAACCCGGGCCCGGACAACTCGACATCGGTCTGGGCCCGGACGACTCAATAATGGCCTGGGCCTGGATGACTTGACATTGGCTCGAGCCCGCTTGGCTTGACATCGGCCCGGGCTCGTTCAGCTAGACATCGGCTCGAGCCTGGGAGACTTGACATTGGCTCAGGCCTGGTCAACTCGACATTGGCCCGGGCCCAATCTACTCAACATTGGCTTGGGCTCAATCTACTCGACATTGACCTGGGCCCGTTCGACTTGACATCTACCCGGGCCCGGGAGACTCGACATCGGCCCGGGCTCGTGAGGCTCAACATTGGCCCAGGCCCGTTCGGTTCGACATCAACCCGTGCTTGCTCAGCTCAACATTGGCCTTGCCTGTTCGGCTCGACATCGACGCGGGCCCGGCGACTCGACATCAGCCTGGGCTTGCTCGGCTCGATATCGACGGGCCAGCTCAGCTTGACATTAGCCCGGGCAAGCTCGGCTCGACATTGACTCGGGAATGCTCGGCTCGACAACTGCCCGGGCGCACTCAGCTTGAAATCAGCCGCTTGGCTTGATATGGGCCCGGGACTGCTCGATTAGACATCAACCTAGGCCCGCTAGGCTCGACGTCGGCTAGATTGTCTTGGCTTAACTTGGATCGGACTAGTCAAAATCCATCCCAAAATGCAATTTGGATAATCAAAAAATGTATCTAATCTATATCTAATCCATATCAAAGTAAATGGATTGGATTTGAAATCCAAAAATATAGATTTGGATTTTAAATAAATCCATTTAAATGGATTAAAATTAATATGGATATGGATAATTATGGATTGAATTTTGTAATTTGTTTTTTGCCCACCCTTAGTAAATACGATAATAGATTCTTGCTAACAATTGTCTCTATTGTTCTTTACTATTAATTATATGTTTAACTACTATTTATTATTCCATGCAATTAATTGTTTACTTGCATATTTATTTACTTCTGGTCGTTTTTACCTGTTCTAGGAGCTTTTATATGATAAAGAGAAGCTGCTTGAAAATGGTGACCGATGGGAGACTGAAATTGCTGAGAACCTGAGATCTGAAAGCCTTTACCGCTGAAATTTTACCATGTGATCATTGCCTGTTGCTTTTTCGGTCTTATTAGGCAATGATGAATAAAATGACCACTGAATGGTTTTAAAGAACTGTATGCATTCACGATTGTTACGTCAGGTTTTTTCTTGTCAATGTTTTGCATTGCTGTTAAGTATACAATATTGTTGACGTTTATCTCATTGAAATATTGAACAAATATGAAAATAATTGAATTTTGAGCAAATTGGCAACTTGTATGCTTGTGTTGGCGTAATTGATCCTTAGAGGATGGAAGTACTGATGCAGTAGTGCAGTTTTCGGATTCGATCATTGCGAGCATGTAACATTTTTTTTACGAGGTTGTATAAATTCTTGTGAAATAGCAAAATCACTTTTTGTTGGGAATTTTAACACTTAGCAGGGTTGATATTGGTCCTGCTTAATTTTTTTTGCTATTTAACCAACATGATTTTCTATTTTCAAAATTACTATTGTTGAAAGAAACATTTTCTATTGAGTATTTACAAAATGGAAATGTATTTTAGTTTTGTCATTGAGTGTCTTGCTTTTATTCAAATATGCTTGTGTTGTGTGACACTTACTTGCTTTTTATTTCCTGGTTTTATTTTTATTTTTAAATACAAAAATAGAATCATATTTTTAATCTGCTTTTCAATTTGTACAGAAAATAGAAACAAATATTTTTGGCATTTTCTGTACAAATTATTTAGAATAGGAAAAAAACTAAAAACAGTTATATTAACACTTTTTTAAAACAATATTTTTTAATTAATTTAGCTCAAATTTATTTTCTATTTATAGAATTTTATTATATAAAAAGTTACACGATTTAGTAGTGTTATTTTTTCACACAGCTTTTGAGTATATTTCCCTTTTTATTCTTAATTTTCAAATTTAAAAATTTAGACTGCTCATTGTTGTTATCATTATTTTTTTTCTTTTCAAATTTAAATAAATAATTATTTTATTTTAAAATTCCAATAATAAATTTGATTGTATTTAAATATTATATAATTATATTCTAATTTAAATAAAATTAAGTGTACTTTTATATCAATTTAATTCATGAAAAATATGATTTGGTAAATTTAGTGTATATTATTAAATTATGTATAAAAATGTTTACTTCATACGGATTAAAATGCTAGTAGAATACAATTTCACACAAGCTAATCAAAGTTGATGAAAACAAAGGAAGATTGAGAGATAAAAAAACAATTTTAGTTATTTTTTCTATTTATGGATTTGTTTATTCGATAATTGACAGGGAATATTTGTTTTTAAATCTTGCTTAAAATATTGAATTTATACATACATATATCCTATTAATTTGTGCGGAAGATTGCTGTTGTATAATTTTTTCATTTCATAGAGCCTGCAATGTGATCCTCTAATATTAATTAAAAGTTTTACTTATATGTTTATAATTTATACACTTTATAATTAAACATATTATTAAAAAAAAATTATAATAATTTAATCCCGATTCAATTATAATAAAATGAATAAATCATAAGTAGCTTTTAAGTTTGAGTTGATATGAAGCTCATCACTGATATTTGTCCAGCTCAGTCAATGATGAATTTTTGAAGGATATCATGTTCTATCCACCATATTAAACATCATCACTTATTGTTGCAAACTACTATTTTAAATTCTAAAACAACTATGCCATTTAAGATTCTGTATAAAAATTAAAACACCAAACACAATATTTTTATATTAAAATAAAATTTCTTACATTAAAAAAATGCATTTGCAAAACTCCTAAAACAATATTGTAATTACTATTAATATTAACCACTGGAAATATTTTTTATCATAATCAAAGTAAAGTATAATTGAAAAATGAGTTATTATGATAGTTATTTAACTGATATTAATAAAATTACTAACAAATTTTACAGAGAAACCGTCAAAAAAGTCTTCATTATTATTAATTGTTATAAATAAAATATATTGAACAAGTTTAATTAATATCAATTAAAAAAATAAGGTATCTCAATTATAAAATAATGGGTCAATAATAAGTTTCTTATCTTGGTAATTTTTTTCATAGTTAATTCTGTCTAAATAAAAAAAAATGTTTTTTACTGCCCTGTGCATATCAATATTTATTTTCCATTTTAAACCTTATTGTTCTTCAGATGGATTATTCATTTAAGTGATTTTTTTTATCAGAAGTATTATATAAATGTTAAGCTAATTATTTGATACTGTGGTTTAGTGTGATGATAAAAACATGATATTCTATTATTTAAAAACAATATATTAAGATACAATAAAATTATTTGAAACCAACATGTTAAGATACAATCAAACTACAAAATTAAGTTGTCAAGTAATAGCTTTTCATAATTATCAAGATTAAGCATAAAATCTCATGTTTTTTTATTATTTTAAAAAATAGAACATAGACTATCATTATATACAGTTTTGTAGTTACAAAATTATAAACTTGGTATATGGTAAATTTATTTTTGTAATAATTATCATAAAAATCTATTGCTTTTTAATTGGTTTGGTTGAGTGATAGTTTCTTAATATATTTTTTTACTCTTTCAGTGTATAATAATTGAATTTTTGTTTTAACGTGAAATACTACATTTTTTATGTAAAAAAAAAATTATATCAACGATTAATCAAACTTAAATTATTTAATTTATATATATATATATTTCATAATATTAATATTTATAAATAGATGAATTTTAACATTTTCTTTTGTATTATTTTCACCGTTAAGTATTTAAAAAGTGAAAGATAGTTTAGTGGCAGTGCTGAACCTCCGTCAAAGCAAAGCAACAGTGTTCCCATCATTTGCGTTTCACAGAAGAGAGAGAAAATCGCAGTCGCAGACATGTCTTCCTTCGATACCTTCACCGATGACTTGAACGTCAACTCTTCTTCCACTCACCAACACGACGACGACGAGGACAACTTCTCTGGCTACGCCGGCTACTCTTCCTTCACCGGTGATTTTTCCGCCGATGGAGATGTCGCCGTCGATCACTCCGCCGCCGCATCGCCGGAGATCTACGGCTTTACTGATCCGACTCCCGCTTACTCTCAGTCTCCCTTCGAATCCGCCTCCGTAGAGAACGGGAACGAAAACGGAAACGGCTACGGTGATGGCGACGGAGTTTTCGTCTCCGACGGTCCAGTGCTACCGCCACCGACCGAGATGGAGCCGGAGGAAGGTTACGCTCTTCGCGAGTGGCGCCGGTGAGTGGTTGTTTGCAATTTCATCTTCCGTTTCGGGAATTTGTTGGATCTCATTTGAATATGCTTAGATCTGCGATGATTTTGCCTTAATGAAAAAGTTTCCTCGATAATTGTCTCGCGGTTGCTAGTGACCAATTAGAACTGTGAATCGGGAGTGGGAAAGGTTGATCTTACTTGTAGAAAGCGAATTAGTGAACTTAGGTTAATACGATTTTACTTCAAGCAGTTAGTTGAGCTATGGCATGATATGTGATTATTTCGCTGAGATTTAGGGTATCGGTTTTTGTATGCTAGGGAGTTGGTTGGAATTGATTTATATCCATCAATTGTAAGTCTATGTTTGGATGGAGAAAGTTTGGAGAATAATGAGCAAGGATGTTTGATTTTTCACTCATTGATGTTGGATTTCTATAGTCTATAATTATTTTGAGGTGAGGTACTTTTAGGGTAAATTGCGTGGTGTGAAAAATTTAAAGTTGCGGTTCGGACTGAATTTGTGATTTGATGGTTTTTAGGGTTTCGTCTCTGTGATCACTTAATTTGACTAGATGTTGGCTTGACAATAACCATTGTTTGATTCCTTCTCCTTGGGAATGAGATGATCATATGCTAAAGTTGACCCCTGTTGACTGTTGAGCTTAGGGCAGGCAAGCTACTTATGCTGAACTTAAACGTTGATAAATGTTGATGGGGATTGTATAGGAATGGGATCCTCTTGATCTTGGTTTTTTGCGTGTATGCTACGGAAGTTATATTTTATATTTATTCAATTAATTCAGTGTGCTTCTTATATAGACCGAGATTGCATAATTTTATCTCCTTTTCTTTTCTTCCCTTGTGCTTGAGGGAGTAATAAGATATTTAGCTATCTGGTTATGCAAATAAGCTTGATTTATCATGTATATAAAAGCTAAAGAGGAAATTAACTCATGTAAATGTATGTTAACTGATGCAACTATCATTTCGTCATACCCTTGAAACATTTTTGCTTGCTCTAATTAACCTGTGTGTTCCACATTCTTTGAACAGACAACTGAACTTTCCCTCTTTGATTTATATGGGTTTTAAATGTTCTCTTCTCTAGTATGATGGTAGCTCTCATAGTAGTCAATGGTGTGCTTTAGTGGAGTATTAAATTAGAGCAAACCAGTTTTCAATAGCAATCATTGTGGCTGTAATAGTTGTCAAATCAAAATAGCAGTTTTGTGTGTTATGATGATATAGGGAGTCCAAAAACACATTCTTTTACCCCCTTACACAACTTCAAAAGCATAACAGGATTTGAAACCCTTCTTCCTTGACCATTCCACAAAACTTTATCTTTTTTTTACTTGTGTCACTTAACACTTTACCGGTCTATGTTTTCTTGTGTTCCAATATTTTTCTTTCTTTCAACTTCACTTTCTGCTAATTTTTTATTTAATTTGTTCTTTTTCTATTTCATTATTGTTATTAGCTCCTAGACTGATGGTGATTGTGCGCATAAACTTTGTCTAACTAGTTTTCATGAATTTCTTTAATTTTTGTGTTTGCTTTTGAATATTTACGTGTAGTATAGACTATTAGTTAGTAATGACAATTAGTAAGATATAAATGGCAGACATCCCAGTATCTCTATAACCTTTTGAGAATTGGCTTCTACATCCACCCTTGTATCTTATCTGAAATTAATGTCTATGGTGGCTCTTTATCCTAATATTTCTTGCCAATTTTATCACAGACGCTCAGGCATTTGATATGGGAATGAAAATCTTCTAATGTTTGATTTATCACACGCAGCTCAACTGATCGTCTTGAAAAGAAAATACAAAGCATTGTTTTTTCTTATTTACCATATAATTCTGGTCGATTAACAATTCTGAAATTAGGATTTCTAATATTTATGTTAATTGTATGGTGCACGACTTAAACAGGCAACAAGTTATCTTTTTCTGAGCCTAGATAAAGTTTATAATATTTTAGATGTCCAAACCAATTCTGTTGGAAATAAATGCGTGAGATAATATGTTAATGTCACATTAATAAAGTTAATACCATTAATTAATTTCAACGTAATTGTGATTAATCTAAATATCCACTTTATATAGTTATCTGGGACAAAATAGTTGTGAACTTGATGAAAGAACATCATTTTCTTAATCTCTCATCTTGGGCCACTAAAGTTTAAGATCTTTTGTAAGATTGCTGAACTCAGTTATGATAAAAAAACGAATGCCTTTGGCTTTCCTTGTACAGTCAAAATGCCATTCTGCTAGAAGAGAAGGAGAAAAGGGAAAAAGAGATGAGATTGAAGATTATCGAAGAGGCTGAGGAGTATAAGCTGGCTTTCTATGAGAAGAGGAAGGTTAATGTTGAGTCTAGCAAGGTTCAAAATAGAGAGAGGGAGAAGGTAAGTTTTACTTGCATGAAGACATCATCTTTCGCCAGATGTATTTTTTTCCTGTTTTAATAGAGAATGAAATTTGTCTGTCGAGCAGTTATTCTTGGCTAATCAAGAGAAGTTTCACAAAGAGTCAGACAAAGCTTATTGGAAAGCAATTGCAGAGCTCATTCCTCGTGAAGTTCCCAACATTGAAAAGAAAAGGGGCAAAAAGGATCAGGACAAGAAGCCATCAATTACAGTCGTTCAAGGCCCAAAGCCCGGCAAACCCACGGACCTGTCTAGGTTGCGGCAAATACTGTTAAAACTGAAGCATACACCACCACCTCACATGATTCCTCCACCACCTGCTCCTGCTAAAGAGACCAAAGACGGTAAGGATGGAAAAGAGAAAGCATCAAAAGCAACTGGATCTGCAGCAGAAGGTGCAACTGCATCACAACCAAAGGATGCTGCCTCTAATGGCTCCGCAGACGAACCCCAGAAAGAAGCTCCTGCCACTGAGGAGCAGGCTGCTGCATGATTTTTGCATATCATACTCAGTTCCCCTTCAATCTCTCTTCTGCCATCTCTTTCTCCACCTGCTGTCTTTAATGAATCTTTTTGCCCTGTTACTAGTTTCTAATGCTTATTGGTTGCATTTTATTACCAACTTTGAGGTTCTGTATGAATTAAATCCATTGACCATCATGACGTAGAGATTCAATGATCATGGGTTTAACTACATCCTTTTAGACAGAAAGTACTTGTTGGGATTGCTGACTGGTGGTGTCAAACAGACTCTTTTCGGCTGTTTAAATTTCTGTTCATATATATGCACCTCATCCTACTGCCCTTACTTCTGCTGTAAGATTAAGTTTTATCAGCCTTCATTAAATTTGGTTTTTGCATCTTTAAAAAATGGTTGATTTTGGTCTTTAGAATTTTTAAATTTGTGATAAATGATTTATATCATATTTATTCAAGATATGTAATATCTACATGTTGCGCACGTTATTTTAAAATCGTTAAAGCTATTGTATGGTTTGATATTTGTTATCTGTAATTGTAGGAATTATTTAAAAGGTTAAGAAGACTAAAATAAATGAGAAGTTTAGATTAAAATTAAATTATATTTATAAAGATTTCAAGTATATTTAATCTTATTTGATCAAGTAATTTATTGACAAGGTAGGTGAATTTTTTTCTCTCAATGTAGATTATTTAGTTAGAGACAATTTTTAGAACTCGGATTTTACACTCAGTTAAATGATGCAAATTATTATCATGTGTCAATAATATTGTAGTAAACTCATGCCGTCTACTAACAGTGAGAATGATTCAGGTTTCAAATTTCGTCTAGTTGCTTGACTTCCTAAGAGTAAAAGTTTTAGGATTTGACTTCAAAATGAAAGAATATTCATAAAGTGAAGGTTGAAAATGAATCTACCATTTATTTAAATCAAAATATCTCTTTAACTTTTAATTCATTTTAAATTAATAATAAATGCATTTTTCTTTTCTGTTTTACTACCGTTGAATTTTGAAAGCACAAGTAATCAAATCACACACAGTCAATAAAAGTAATGCAAGATAATCGGACATACTATACAGGTTTCAATATGCAGGAGCACGAGATTGCTTTCATGCCGAGTTACATTTTTATAGCTAAATTGAAAAGAAATAACATAAGAAAATAAAACAAAAAGTACTCTTGAATAGACATCACCTTGGGGTGACCTGAGTAATAGCAACATGAGTAGAGGTAATAAAAGGAAGAGGGTGTTTTCGAGAAGATTCTCCTTCATCTGTGAATAATCCTGGTGCTGTAAGTTCTTTCTCATTGAGTTGGATTGTCTTTGATAGCATACTAACAACTTGTATCATCAAAGGCCTTCTACTTGCTGCTGACTGTGTACAGAAAAGTGCAACCTTCATGTATCTCATTACCTCTTCCTCAGGAAACTCTTCCATCTCTGGATCCACAAACTCTAACAATTTCCCTTCCTCGTAAAGTTGCCATGCCTGTTAGACCAAATATAACTATCATCTGTCCACTCCAAAGTTCCACACTATGAATTCCATACAATTAACTATATGGACATTGATACAAAATGAATACGGACATGAAGAAACTTATAGTCCACAAGTATGTTTAGTTTTTCTTTTGTAGCAGAAAGATATTTCTCATGACTAGTTCAGAAAGATTTGTTACTTATTTTTATAGTCGTAATAAAAATTTATACTATAAATCTGAATTTTAAAAAATTAATGTATTTCTTATTTTTAAAATTGTGTTAGAACCGTGCTAAAATTATCAAAAATCTAATAAATATTTTTGAATTTGACATTTCACCGATACGTGTCGTATAAGTATCGGTGTTTGATACGTGTGTCCGACACGGATACACCATTTAAGTAGCGTGTCCGAGTCTCATAACAAGTAAATAAATGTTATGAAAGTCAAATACAAATAAATTTTAAGATAGGAATTATTTATTAATCATCTTCCAAATCCAACTTTTCTTTTTTCTCATTTTTTACAATTATTTCAACTCTAGATTTCTTTTTGGAAAATTGAAATCCCATTGTTTTTAGGCCCTAATAAATTGGACCATATTTGATTTTAATCTAACTTTTAAAATTAAATGTTTTTGTTCCTAATTTTTTTGAATATCCAAACTTTAGTCCCTAACAGTAGTTGTAAAATATAATTGTTGGAAACTCATGATCTTAAAGAACTAAATCCAAAGATGGCCAATTTTTTAGGAACACACCAATGTATTAGGGTTAGGTTACAAGGGAAGTGGAGAGATATATAATGAATAAACAAGGTAGTGAATAAAAAAGATATGATAGGATTTGATAGGCTAAATTATATAATGTTGCAAAGTAACTCATAAAAGTAAGATTTATGTACCCATTCCAAGAGGAATTTGTGTGATCCTCCTCCGTTTGTTCTCCTGGCACTGCTTCTGCCACTAACTATTTCAAGCACAAGAACCCCAAAGCTGTATATATCAGCTTTCTTCGTTAACTGCCCACCTATTGCATATTCTGGTGCTAAGTAACCACTGCATAAATATAAACCATGGCAAAGCTGTTTAATGAGTTCCATAATTCATAGTTCAAGTATAAATCTTGAAATGCAAAAAATTTATAGACTAGTGGATAAATTAGAACATCCCAGTTTTTCAAGCAAAAATTGAAGAATGCTTAATCCAATAACTGTATGTAGAGATGAGCAACCAACAGAATGACATAAGAAAAATAAAAATCTATTTTCATACTCTCATAGACTATTTACATACGCTGTTCCAGCAATTCTTGTGCTAACGTGAGTGATACCATCTGGAAATAGTTTGGCCAACCCAAAATCACCTATTTTGGGATTGAAATCTTTGTCAAGTAGTACATTACTAGCTTTGATGTCTCTATGCACAATTGGTGGTGAAAGTTCTTCATGCAGAAAGGCAAGACCCTTAGCAGTACCTAAACAGATACCAGATCTTTTTCTCCAGTCTAGTTTAATCTTTTCATTCCTTGTGCCTACAGAACACCAAAAAGAACAAAAAAAGGTTACATGCATGTTTCATTCTATCATCTGTATATGGAGTCAATTCGTGACTTCATAATTTACTGCAAGCATTTGACATATTTACCAAGTAGTGCACTATTAAGGCTTCCATTTTCCACATACTCGTAGACTAATGTACGACTAGGTCCTTGGATGCAGAATCCAATCAATTCAACAAGGTTTGGATGTTTAACATTTGACAAAGTTTTGATTTCAGTCAAAAACTCACGAACACCCTGCTTTGACCAATTTGAGAGAGTCTTCACTGCTATACGTCTTCCATCTCTTAAGGTTCCCTAGCAAAATTGTAACATGAGTATTTAGAATGGCTTAACATCAATAAAAAAACTAATGATACAATTACTTGCTACCTTTTACTCTTCAATAGCTTAGCACATATTCAGTGTCCTTAAAACTCAGACAATTTTTTTACTAAGTGTGATGATATTCTTAATAACCCAAAAACAATGTATTGACTTTTTTCCATTGCAAAGTATGGAATCCTAGCTGCTCTCAGTGAAGAGTTTGAGTAGGTAACATTCATATTGATTTCATGATTTCATGCATGCAACTTATACAAGCATCAGAACTCTGAATACCTGGTAAACGGTTCCAAAACCTCCTCGTCCTATCTTATTGTTTGAGTGATAATTATCAGTTGCCAATCTCAGTTCTTTATCAGAAAATTGCCTAACATTAACAAGGGGATAACCTGCACAACAAAAGAATACATATGAATGAGTATAAACGGCAAGAGAAGAATTCTATAGATAAACATATTGCTTGTTAATAACCGTTGACCACAAAACCATTAAAACGAATTTATTTACAGTATTTAACACACATAATTGATAATGAAATTGCCAAAACTTTCTCTAACCATCAATTTCTCCATTAACATTAGAAGAGCGTCTTTTCTTAGCAGATTTGGCTCCAAAGCAGCCACAAGTCATAATGATTCTGGTATACTCTGCAATCTGCATAATCTAACATTCTAACATAAGACTATTAAGAGACAAAGATATGCACTGGCACGGCCACCCAAATGAAAATTAGACCTTTTTAAATATTTTAAGATACAGAAAAACGGTCTTCAAATCAAAGAATCAAACACAAAACTGAAGAGCAAAACCCAGAAACCTCTTAAAAAAAAGATTTGGACTTTTAACAAAAGCAAATTCAGAAAAGTTTTCTGTTAATCTGAAACAAAGTAAAACATTAATTTTTTTTATATAATTTCACAAAGAGTGTTACTTCTGAGATGAGTACCTTATTTGGGTGATAAGAAAAAGGAGGTGGGAACAGAGGTGTGGTAGTGATAAGTATGGCTTAAAGTTGAAAGAAGAATGAGAAACAAAATGTGAAAATAGAGTTGATTAGTGGTGACATGATTGAAATTTGAAAGCAAGGAAATGTGGCATATAGCCGCCAGCCGGCAGTGAATATAAAAATGGAAAATTGAGAGAGAGTTGTTTGGTGCAGTTAGTGTCTGCCTTTTCTGTCGCTAATTCTCAATATTTTTTTCAAAACGCATCTTTCATTCATATCTATCACTTCAATCTTATGATTTTTGTTCTACATGAGACATAGACTAAATACCGGTAATGGGAATTAGCTGACTATATTCTACCACTTCCGGCGATCAACACGTTTATTCTATATGTCACACCAAATAATTAAATATATTCTAGACTAGATATTAGGATATACTTTATAATGTAAATTTTATTTTTTTATTAGTAAAAAAAATAAAAATATGAATATTTTAAGGGGTGATCAAACTCATATAGTACTAGCAATTCTATTCAAAAGAGAGACTTTTGTAATCATGCTATAACCTACCAATTGAAAATCAATGTAGACACATAAAAGAACACCATAAAACCAAACTACTCAAACTAACAAACTACTATCAAAGACTTTTGATCATAAGCAAACAAGTCAACGGATTAAGACATCAATCAGAAAAGGAAAAACAAGCCGAACCAAAATTAGAAGTAATCAAAGACCAAATCTTTAATATAACGAAAGAAAATATTTCATAATGATCAATCACTCCACTTTTAAAGCTGATGCAAATTTTACTTTATAAGACGATATAAGATTGAAGTAGACTTAAAAGTCCACTTGTTAATATGATATTATAGTCATTTTTTGGTCTATCTCTGTAAAAGTTTGTTGACCTTATCAGATCATTCGTTATCGAACTGTATCGGACCACCTTTATATATCTCCATACACGAGTTGATTATCTCATTCCACCTCACGTCAAATAGAGATCAAGACATTTTATGTATATAAATGATGTAGACATCACTAAGTCGGTTTTATAAAATTAAATTAAACTTAAAAATTTATTTCTTAAAAATAATATTACGTCTAAATCATCCTGAAATTATTATTAAAAAATATTTTGGACATTCTTCACAAATCCTTACACGTAAGGGTCCATAAATATTAATATAGGTAGATGGATGTTTCAATGTAAATTTAGTTTTTCTAATTCAATAGAATCATTTTGTGTAATTAAGCTTAAAATTTCTTACTTAAATGTTAATAGTTCATTTAACAGCCATATATTACAATTATTTTTTTATAAATTAATCAGAAAAATGGAATGAAAGTATAAACAGTCTCATATGTCAGCGCCAGTTCCCACCTGGTCACACTCTAGTGGAAACTCATTTTTGCTCTTCTAGTTAAAGTTCCACTATCTTTGGGTCAATGACTATAATATTATTTTTTAAATAAATCTTATTCTTATAAATTAAATTATTTATATCACCACCTTCTCTATATTCTATGTTTTATTATTATGCATCAAGGTTTTAAAATATGGTTTGGTTTAAGGAAGGTCACAGTTGAGATCATATAAATTGCATTTGAGTGTAATTTTTCTTAACATTTCACTACACTTCTTTCTAAATATTTTTAGAAAATAAAAATAGAGTTCTTTACACAAAATACAATAATTTAATATATAAAAATGCACTGTGGTTCATAATTCAGTGGTCTTTTTCTTTACTAAGCTCGAACATGGGAGAATTTTCTCTATGATTTTTTTTTTTACTCTTATACTTTGGGATTCTACTGTTGAAAGGGTTGGTGTGTTTCTTCATGCATTTTTTTTTTTTAAAATTTCTTTTTGTTTCCGGAATGTACAAAAGGTGATTAAAAATTTCATAAAAGACAGGAATCTCAACTCAAGGGTTGGGGTGGGCAATACCTTATTGGGCTTGTGGGCTTCATTACTTATTGGGAATGACAGTTTCTTCCTGCACCCCTACATTTTTCTTCCTGCACTCCATAAGGTTATGAAAAGACAAAACTGTCCCTATAAACTGTACATTTTTTTATTCCGGATTAAGAAAATCCGGTAAATTTTTGGATTGACGCTTCCGGTAAATTTTCGAATTGGCGTATCTGGTAATCTCCTGGATTAATACTTCCGATAGTACATAGTGTTAATCCAAAATCAAAAAATGCAAAACATCATGAAAAAACCACTCCGGATCCGTCAATTCGTAATTCAAAATATGCATTTCGGATTCAGAAATCCATAATTGAAAAAAATCATTCCAGATCTACCAATCCGTAATAGAAATTAGACTTCCGGATTCAACAATCCAGAAATCAATAATTTATGTAAAATTTGGAATCCGTACTGAGATTCCAAATTTAATATGCAGTCTGTTAAAATAATTGTTTAGAGATTAAAAGGTATTTAAAACACAATTAAAAAGAAAACTAGAATCAATTAAACTAATCCAATTTATTTTGGTATTTGGTATGGGTTAAAAAGAAATAAAGAAAGTAAATGAATTGCGTAGTGTTGTTGGTCCCATGAACTTGTGGCGGCTACCATACTTGAATACTTAATTAGTATAATCTTGCATTACCATTACAACAATCATTTTCATTCAAATTTCAAGTTTTTTGTGCACCTTTAAAATAACATATCAACGTAAAATTTCCCATTATAGTTTAGTTAACCAATATATTTGACTAATGATATTAATTCTGAATGCTGAAAATAGCATTTTCATAGTCAAAGGATATCAAGACTTAAATAAACAACAATTTCTTTGTTTTATTAAAATATGCCCTCGTGTTTCAAATGCTGGAATAAATGCTGGGATAATACACCACCTTATTCCTTTAATTTTTTTTTGCTTTTAATATTTTTTTCCTATGTGATTTGCTCATTTACTCTCTTTTTTATATCAATGAAATAATTTAAGTTTTTTTAATAATTTTTTGGGATTGTTTATTCTTCATTATTAGAATTATTTTATTAAAATGGATAAATGTTACATCACCACATCACATTTATTTACGCATATGCATTATTTATATATATATATATATTAAAATTAGAGATGACAAAATAATTAATTCAAAGTATTCTATCCAATTAATTTAAATGGATACATATATTTTAAATAATTAAAATATATTATTAATTTAATATAAATTTATTTTAATATTATTTTGTTATAGTATTAAAAAAGTTGCTTTTATAAAATTATAATAAGAAACATATATCTTATTTTTTAAGAACATAAAGCTTTTAAGAAAATTACATAGTAAAAATCTGAAACTTAAAATAATACAATTTTTTTTATGTTTATATAATTGATGGTATTTTTGGATTAGGAAGTAAACGTAGAAAATGAATTTGTGATGATTTAAGGGGGAAATGTGAGGTTATTGATTAAGATAAATATAGTAAAAAATAAGAAAAGAATGTATGAAAATTTGTAAATGATATAACGAATATAATTAAAAAAATAAGATTAAAGAAAATATTTTATTGATAATATGTTTAACTACCTTTTAATTCCTATATCAAAAATTCGGTTATGAATTTTTTTAAAAATTCAATATGATCATATTTCTTTAAAAAATATTTTAATGTGATTTTTTTTCTGTGAGATTATTCTCATTTAAACATATTTACCTTAACATTTATACCACTACACATTCAATTACATGTGTTGTTACCGTATTCAATAGTTTTAAAAAAGTTTGAAACAATCACACTAAATTAATTTTAAAAAATTAGAACTACATTGAACTTTTAAATAAATACTGAAACCGAATTAAACCTTTTTTAAAAAATTGAAACTTGAACTTTTTAAAATCTGTGTGATAAAATTAATTTTGAACCTTTAATATATATATATATATTAAAAAGATAATTAAACTTTGATAATAATACAAAAATAATTATCACACAACAATACCTTCACAAATATCACAACTCTATATATAAATTTTATAAAAAAAATCATTCAATAAATAACTCAAAAAACAATTATAATAAAGAGATAGACAATCTAATAGACCATCCTACATAATTGAAACCCAACGATCACAAGTTGTATCATTCATGGACCCTACATGATTGAAACGCAACCATCACAAGTTATATTATTCATATATATATATATATTATATTATTGATGACACTTTGAATATGAAAATATTATATAGCTATGCACATACTTCAAAGCATTGAAATGGGAAAGGTTGAATGGGTTGACCAAACAAGAGTCTTTCACAACGCTTTTTTTAATATCTTGTCTTATTCTACACTTCTTTTTATGTCAAGAATATTCACCTAACATCTTTCCCAATAAAATATTTCTAAACTTTTTATTTTACGTTTTTTAAATGAATATTTTACAATACATTCTGTGCTCATAGTACAATAACAACAGAGAAAATCAATTTAGTAACTTTTATGAAATCAATTAAATTTATTTAGGATGAATTTGATGTGAAATTGCATGAAAGTAAAAGAAGAAGGTTGGTTTGTTGGTTGGCAGTGAGAGAAAGGATGAAGCCGACACATGCTTCTGCCGACGACTCCTGTGCCCTCTTTTGGTTGCAATAAATAAGTGCCACACATGCGAAAAAGTTATATAATATATTAAAAAAAATTAAAATAATAATATTAAGAATTATAATATCGTATAATTAATTTTTATTTTTTAATATTTTTTTAAATAAAAATATATGAATGAATTTTAAAGTATTTAGAGATGAAGGTGGTTTGAATAATTACTCAAATAATAATGCAAACCAAATTCTCAAAAGTTAAATTCACTCAATCTAACCACCAACTTCAACTTCTCTATAAATCATCTTCTTCATCAGCAAACAAAAATGTTACTTCAAATTAAAATTCATTTGAACTTTTTAAGAACTTTCTTGTGAGTGCTTACCAAATTTTGTAGTATGGTATATATATATATATGTGAATGTTATTGTAATTTGATGATTTGAAATTAAAGTGAAGTAGCACACAGAGAATAGACGAAAAAGTGTGTAAGACTGCTAAATGTAAATGCACAGTAACCCCACTCATAATCACGTCTTTTCTTTCTCTTCATCCGTCGCCATCAATTGCGACTTTCCCTCACTTCCACCTCTTTCTCTCTTCCTTCCTGCATAAATATTATATATATATATATATATATATACATATATATACATCAGAGCCTTTTGTTTTCGGTTATGAATCAAATTGCTGCTACAAAGGAGCCAGAGGAGGGTTCCCAGAAGACGAATGAAGCAGTGAGTTGCGAAGAAGAGGATCCAATGGAGCAGGAATCAGTCATCCCTGCCACCGTCTTCTGCATTAGGCTCCGCCAACCGAAGTCCAATTTGCTCTACAAAATGAGTGTCCCTGAAATTTGTCGCAATTTCAGGTATCTCTGCACTGCAGTGCCTCAAGATTCGTTTCATGGATTGAATTTTACTGTCAGTGTTGGGTTTGAATAAACTGACTTTCTATATATCGGATATAACTAGCTTTAGTCGTTTTTGTCATTGAACTTGGATAACCGTAAGTATAGGAGTAAGGCTTTGCTGTGTTTTAATGTTTGTCTGATTTGGTACATGTGTTGGCTTCAAGAGTTGGCTTTGTGGACTAACGAAGTGGGGAACTGGTTTAAACTGAAGATGATTGTGAGGATGTTGCCAACGGAAATATTTATTGTGTTTATTAAATAATTGCCTAGTGTTGTTTAAATGAAAGGGGAACAAAAGGAGAAAATATTACGTATATAATTTGGAAAATAAAAGGAGAGTGTTTTTTTTATTGGGTTTGTAGATTTTAAATTTGGAAAGGATTGCTAAATAGCTTGAAAAATTACTGCATTAATTGGTTACGAAGAGGAAAAAAAGTGCTTGCGTGTAATTGGAACTGAGAAAAATAAATGTTTGATGGAAATCATGCCAAACAGTTGATCTGCGGTTTCTGTTGAATGATTTTCATAATATTTAGTAATTTTCTTCCGAATAGTTATGGATTTGGTGCTTATATGAGGGGAGAATATCAAGAAAATTAGTGCGTGCTGTCAACGGAATTGATGATATGCTGTTTAAAACTCTTAAATGGTGTTTGAGATGACACCTGAGTCTTGCTCTGATGGTGTACCATGATGATGATGGAGCAAAGGGGTGATCTACCAGCAAAGAAAGGCATTTCTGCGGTCATGTCTGTCAAGGCATGATAAGATCTAAAGTATTAAGGGTGAACTATGTGCAGCCAAGGTCTTCAAAAAACTGTCAGTAACATCATCTGTGGATGCAGCGTCAGGGTTTTTTTGGGGTATTGTGAATGCATCAGCCTCATTTGTCTACATTTTTCTACCATATAAATGAGGACAATGATGCAATGGAACCAGAACAAAACCTAGTGTGTAATTGATAATGGAGGGTCCCTTTTGTAACATTTTAAAACCTTGGGAGTAATTGATAATGGAGGGTCCCTTTTGTTACATTTTAAAACCTAGGGAGTAATTGGTAATGGAGGGTCCCCTTTGTATAATATGGTAATTGTGGGGTTGAGTTAAGCCCTAACTCCAAGTTCTAGAACCATAGGAGATTTGACTACTCTGTTTCCTGATTTATGCCATGTAGATGATCGGTCTGGGATTTGGATCCCAGATCCTACCTCAAGGTATCCAGTATCAAGGGATATTAATGCCAGAGATTCTTGTGCCCCAGCTGTATCTTAGTTGTGTGCCCACAGTGGGATGGACAAATTCGTCTAGTCATGCCTAGATTCTGGTATGGAGCAGAACATATGGTATTGAGGGAGGATAGGAACCACAAATAAATTTCATTGTTGTTGTAAAGCTACTTAATAGGAAAGAAGCTGCTGGTAAAGAGTAGGATGAAAATGAGAGTATACCACTGGTCTTCTAATAGTATAGGAAAGAAGAAAGTTAATTACTGAGTTTCAATTGTCAGTGAAATTGTACTTGATTTAAATTAAAGTTCTAGTATGTTATTGTTCTGGTATATTTTCAGAAAGTATCCTTCTATCCAAAACTGTATTCAAGAGGTGCTTGGGGGCTTGCCTTGACCTTAGGCTTTGGAAACTTCAAAGTTCACTTATTTATTATATATGTTATCTGGTTGCTGAAAGAAGAAAAATTATTAAAGGGAAAAGTAATCAGGAAGCGTTAATTAATACATAATAATGCTCCTATCTCTCTGCTTGTCCATGAAAGATATTTGCTGAAAAGAATCTCTCAAAAGACCATTTACATTTACTACTATGAAGCTACAGGAAAGTAATGCCATAGAAGCACAGACATTTCACCGCAACCAAATACACCAGAGAACATCATAAAAGACAAACAGCCACAAAGTTCTATCTTCCTTACTCTTGCTGAATCCATGGATAAGTATTATATGAAACTTTCAAATTGGCACACAATAGTAAAGAAATATGTACCCATTGTTAAACCAACCTCAGACACAACACAACTTATTTACAGTGGTATACACAGGTTGATGTGTGGTCACCAAATAGAGAATTTGACCTAAAAGTTCCTTTGACAATCAGATTGGTTTGTCAAGAAGGAGGTTTCCGTGTTAGAAATAGTAAAACTTTAAATAGGATTTATAACAATGCATACCATGAGTGTCAGAAGTCCAAAATATTGTATTTTGATAGGATGACAGCCATACAGAATCATGTTGTGTGGAAGGGGTTATAAATAATGCTTCATGTCTGAAGGATTCCCATTTTGTTTGACCACTTTGGTGATAATTTCCTTTTATGTATTCTGGATTTTGTTCATCTCATGGATAACCTTTTTAGTTTGGGATACTTATTTGGAAGATACTGGCTCAGTTCATTATTTTCCTTTTAAGGAAATCATAATTTTAATGTCTGGGGCAGAGAATCATGAAACAATATTAAATTTAAAGTATAGTTTTTCTTGAAAATGTGGATTGAGAAAATTTCAGTTTTTATCTTGGACTAGAATTTTTCAAAGAAATATTATTCATGCATATTTGTTTGATTGCTCCAAATTATCAGACGAAGATATTTATGGAGATTGTACAACCACTCAAGTCATTATTAACTTTCTATGTTGCTTGGAAATCAACATAGTAAACATCTTTTCTTTGGTACCCACAGTGTTTTCATTTCAATAGTAGTACATGAGGGCACTGCATCAGTCCATGCTTATGCTTTTGCTATCATTTTCTGTTGGAGTTTTATTTTTAACATTTTTTTATCGCTGGAAATAGAATGAAACTGTTTCATTTTTCTCCATATCAATATAAGCTTGAAAATCTTCATCTCTCCCTTAAAATAATTATATAAGCCTCTTTGGAATCTAGAAAATATGTATATGGCCAACTTCCTTTTCATAATGGGGACACTGGCTTACCAGTGCTAAGTAGTAATTCCTATGACTGGGTACGTGTTAGGTTACACATAGAGGAGGAGGAGTTAGTTAGAATTAGAATAGTCATGAGTTTGTTATTTGATTTGCTAGTTAGATATAAATAAGAAAGAAGGAGAGGGGGAGGGGAGTCTGTAATATTTTTGTAGATTGAGCTTTAGCTCTTTGTGAAGGGGAAACCCTTGGAGGAGAGAGTGCTCTCCTATTTCTTGTTCTTTTCTTTCTATTCAATAAAAACCTTTCTTTTCTTCTCTTTATAATTCTTGGATCCTAACAAATTGGTCCGACCTGCCGGATTTGAACAAGAGAGATTGTTAGGATACACAAAGAGGATGGAACAGAGGACTGCTGCATTGGAGGAGTTGACCAGCGAACAAGGAAGATGGATTGCGGAAATGAGAGCAGACATTACTGGGTTGAAGCTGGACCTGAAAGAAATAAAAGAAATGCTGCGGGACATCAAGAAAGGGG
>Ga0123342_1002867_pt1 | contig 28315 bp, 13 predicted proteins | sample Turbeawhitnodule_FD_89960 | JGI IMG/M metagenome (GOLD analysis project Ga0123342, IMG submission 89960) | Root nodule microbial communities of legume samples collected from Mexico - Turtle bean Mexico white nodule | ecosystem: Host-associated > Plants > Roots > Nodule | place: Mexico: Nepantla... | reverse complement strand
GGGGGTTGTTTAGCGATTAGGGTTGGATTAGGTCGTTTCCTAACCGTGGGTTGACCTTTGCTAATTAGGTCAACGGTTTGACTTGAGCACCTTATGTCGGTCGGCCACATATGACACGTGATCAACCTCGTACCTTAAAGTATGGTCTTGACGCATGGGTTGACCGGGTCAATAGACCGGTTGGCCATCCCGGTACAGAAACTGAACTTGTTTTTTACCTCATTTTCGTTCAAGCACAAAATTTGTGCTCAAGCAAAATTATTTTCGTTCAAGCTAAAAAAAAAAAAAATTCTTCTAATTTTCGTTTGCTTAGTTATTTTGTAATGATTTTTTGTTAATTTTAATGAATGTGTTAGTTAAATATTTTATCTTTAATGGATGTATGATGTGCAAAACTTCTTTTGATTTTTCGTTTGCTTAGTTATTGTGTAATGATTTTTGTTAATTTTAATGAATGTGCTAGTTAAATATTTGATCTTTAATGGATTTATGATGTGTAAAATGATTAATAAATCAACTAAAAGTGTGATCAAGACATAACAAAATATTGTGTTGAGATTGTTATGAGAATGTGTTGATTTGTGAGACTTTGTGAAATAAATTAGCGTGACTCTAGTAATATATTGGATCATATAAATAAAAGTATCACATGTGGGGAGAGTCGAAGGAGGTTCATATTATTGAGTCTGAGATATGAAAGAAATTATAAAAAAAAGATCTTATGAATTTACCTGTCTCCTGTGAGAATGATTTTTCTGAAGTTGAGACTATGTTTAGATGGGAACACGTCTCTAGGTTTAATTTCAATACATTAGTCATCCCTTTTTCCATAAGGATTGCAATGATTGTTGAATTCAGATTTTTTTACGTGCTTACATAGCCAATGCACAATGATAGGATCTCTTGCCATAATAGTTATATATTTCAAAATCCCAGTGCCTTTGTTATGGGTTTGAGTCCAGTTGAAACAACTTTGGTGTGTTATGATATGTTGGATTGAAGGAGAAGAAATAGAGGGAAAATAACAATTTTGTTATGATATAATTGAAATATTTTTGCAAGTTGAAGGCAATGCAACTTGCTTCCATTCATTGAGGCGACACGGAGCTCCAAAACGAATCATCTCCAATTGAGAAAAATTGGAGAGCAGACAGTTTATATATCTTATTTTCTATATTTATAAATTAAAAATATTAAGATGATTAAATACTAAAACTACCCACGGATGAATATTGTATTCCATTTTACTTTAAATGGGCTTGAGGCCTGATTCATTTTCTTTGCATTTATAGCCTTTGTTGTTTTCGGAAGTGCACCCCATCAATTTCTACCTTCACCCGTAAGGGTAAATATGACATTTCACACTCGATGAGATGCAGGTTTAGATTTGGGAGTGGAGGAAGCAATATTTTTTTTGTTGGAATGGGGTTTAATGGGACACAAAATGTTAACTCGGGTCGAAAAGAGCAAAAATGAATAAAGGTTTTGGCCCACTGTCCAAGAATGAAAGAAAAATAAATAACAAATGAAAGATGAAAGAAAAGTGGTTAAAATTTTAATGTGAAAAAATAATAATTCTTTTAAGAAAACTAAAATGGTTAATCATAAATAACACTAAATTGAGACTTATAAAAATAATAAAACGAAATTAAATAAAAGTTAGAAATTAAAGGATTATTAAAAATGTCATTTTAGCTTTATGGTGTATAATAAAATAAATTGAAAACACAGAGGAGCACGTGATCCTGACACTATATTTAATATTAGAAAGAAATGATTTGTCTTAAAATTTTCACCAGAAAAAAAGGAAGAAGACTTGGATGCAATAACACCTAAGTAAGGGTTTTAGCTTCTTCTCCTTCTCCTTCTTCTTCTTCCAAGAACCCCAATGTTCAGTCTCATATCTCCAACTGGGGCTTTACCCATGGATTCTCTTCCAAAACTGCGCCACTCCAATCTCACTCTCAGCCACCACACTTCTCCATTACCCACGCTCTTATCCTCTTCCCTCTCTTTCCGCTCTCGACCACCACCACACTTTCCCTCTTCATCGTCGTTCAGGTTACCTTCCATCAGAGCCTCCTCTTCACTCTCCTCAAACGACCCTGCGTTTCACTCCTCCAAAAACGCCCTCTCTCTATCCCCACTTCTCCAAACCCTAAACTCCTTCCTCTCCCCCCTCGCCCAAACCACCTGCATCGTCATCGCCGCCACCGCCTTCTTCTTCATGCGATTCCACCACACGCCCGCCATCGCCGCCACCCTCTCCCCGCCCGCTGCCGACTCCGAGACTGCGCTCACCGAGGAGGAAGCCGAGAGAGTTCTGGAGGAGCGGCTCAGCGCCAACCCCGCCGACGTCGACGCTCTGCGCGCGCTCATGGAGTGCAAGATCAAAGCGCGCAAGCTTGACGAAGCGTTCGCCGTTCTGGACCGTCTCATCGAGCTCCAGCCGGAGGAGTACGAGTGGCCGCTGCTGAAGGCCAACATGCACATCTACAACGACGAACACGCCGCTGCGCGTGAACTGTTCGAGGAAATGTTGAAGAAGGACCCGCTCCGCGTGGAAGCGTTCCACGGCCTCGTCATGGCGACTTCGCAGTTGAATGAGCCGTTGAGAGCGTTGTTGAAGAGAGTACAGGCGGCGACTGAGACTTGCAAGAAGCAGAAGAGGGACTCGGATGTGAGGGACTTCAGGCTCTTGATTGCGCAGATTAAAGTGATGGAAGGGGATTTCCCTGAGGCGCTTAAGGCTTATCAGGATTTGGTGAAGGAAGAACCCAGAGATTTCAGGCCTTATTTGTGTCAGGGTATTATATATACCCTCTTAAGGAAGAAAGACGAAGCTGATAAGCAATTTGATAAGTTTCGCAGGCTTGTTCCTAAGGACCATCCTTACATGGAGTATTTTGAGGACAACATGTTCGCGACCAAATTCTTCTCGCAGAAACTGGAGAGGGAGGGAGCAGGTGCTAGGGACTGAGGAAGGTTATGAGTTTTTGTTTTGTCTCTTTCCTTTATACTCATTCTTGTTTTTGCTTATATACTGTCATATGGTAATTCAGATGTTGCCATAGGTGATTACTGGTTAGTTTAATAGTTTTAGTTTACTTTCGTAATGGTGGTTCTGAGTTACTGCTGGCTAGGTTTGTGGTGGATATAAATAGTAGGGTTAATGAAGAGAAGCTATTTTTGTGCTGAAATATCTAATTGATGCATTGCTTTTATTTTTTATAGCGTTTTATTTTATTTGGATTGCAGCCTCAGTTATTTTTTTCTGTTTATCTTCCGCATATGTTTTGGGACAATAATTTTGGGTGGAAGAATCTAGACAGTGGATAGGTTAACCTTAGCCGTTAACGGTAATATAAGGTGATCATAACAATATGAAATGGAGAACTCTTTCTGACCAACAGTTTAGGTTTTGAAAATAGTGTTTTAGTTGAGAGAGACTATATAACTTTTGTACAATGCGGGTGTTATTTAGACAACAAAATAACATGTAGAACAGAAGAAGTCTTTGTTGTTGTTAATCGTAAGCAATACCACTTTTGCTGTTGTTGTTGTATAATCTTATTTGATATGGAACTATGCTCATTCTGGTGTGACTTTACCAGCTGAGTTATGGATGGTGGATTTGAATGACTTTTTGTGGTGAGGTCTAAGGTGTCTTAAGCAAATGCATATGGTCTTAGAAGGGCATGGATTGCTGTGGTTAGTATTCAATCCAGTCCTAATATTTTGGATTATAGCCATTCTACTTTTTCTTCAAAATATCTTGTAATGTTTTATTTTTAAATGAAAGTATCTGCAAAATAATTTAGGTTATTGTTTTGTATGTGTTGAGTTTTAGATGATATACTCATTAGAAAAAGAGCTAAATAAAGCCAGCATTGCTTGTTTAGTTGGTGTCACAGAAATGTGAGTGTAGCCAAGTGAGATTTGTTCAAAGTTAGCCTATTTTTTCGTTATAATAATAACATATATTTGACATGGTACCTGAATTGATATTTGCAAACCTATCCTATCTTGATTCCCCCTTTTCTGATTTTTAGTGATCTCACTGGTGATATTAGTCAGCTTAGAGTAATTAGCTCCCACTGAAGTTACTAGTACTCTTTCTCATGAAAGGTTGGCAATTGTGATGGTTTTGGAGATCTCTAGAGGAGATGACTAGAGTTTGCATTTACTTTAGATGATTGGATTTATTATTATTTTGGGGGGTTGGGATGGAGAAATTTTGCTAAAAGCGTGGTTATCAAACTTGCGATTTAACTTGTAAAGCTCACTACCCATTTTCAAGTTAACTCGGCAGTAGAATTGTTTGAGTGAACTCAGTGAACTTGGGATGAATTGGCTGAACTCCGCCAAATTTGTGAGTTTAGGACTGAGTTGACGAACTCAGCTTGTGGTTGTTTTTTAAATGAAACAGCCCCTCTCTTTCGTTTGGCGTGCAGAAATACGAAAAAGGAGAAGGACTGCAATAAGGGTTCTTCGTTACAACATTCCTTAGCTTCCCTTCTCTTTGTCTTTGTTATTCTTCTCTTTGCACCACCTTTTCCATTCACGATGCCCATAACCAAACTCCTTTGTTGTTCTTCCTCTGTGATCTGGCTTTGTTGCTTTACCTCACTGCGATTTGGTTTTGTTCCTTCCTCACTATGATTACATTGCCATTGTTGGTCTTCTTTGTGATTTATCCGCAATTGTAACTCTAGCACCTTGGACATAAATTCAGCTCCTGGGAACAACTTGAATTGCAGCTCCCTAGAAATGATCTTTCTATTGTTTGTATTTTGAATCTTAGTTTTGCTTGAATATTCTGTTTTGTCTTCATACAAATTTGAGAATATGAATTGTTGAAAAAAATGTTTTTTTATTCTAATTTGGTGTATATTTATAAGTAATCAACTACTAGATTTAGTTACTTTATTATTGTTGTTTACCATTTAATTTTATTATGGGATTAAAATGTTGAATTAATGTGTTATTTATTGGTATTTTAATAGGAAGTAAACTCTTACAAGTTTACAATTTGAGCTTAAGAGTCAAGTTTACGAATGTATGTATAAATTCTTCAACTGAAAAGTAAGATTTTCATGAATTTTCTTGATTTCGCCATTAGCATTTCAGTAAACTTTGGATCGACTGTGCAAACCTTCTCTCTCCTGGAAAAAAGAGATAAACAGTTAAAGTGAACATTAATGTGTTTGTTAATAATTGTTGCATAATATCCAGGATCATAGCCATCAGTTTCACAAATACTATTTAAAGTATAAGTTGATGTCATCTTTGACCGAATTTATGGCTTTAAACCTGGTATAATTTAATGTTATTTGCATGTTAGCCTGCTTGAGTCTGGAGATCAAGACAACTTCTGCATATATTTTCTTAATTGACAAATTTCTGGGATCTTTTGCCCCGGGTTTTAGTTACGAGGTTCTCTATAAATTGAGTTCGGCCCATCGCCTTACAATGGTTTTTTATATCAAATTGTACATGGGAAATAACAATTCACATATTTGGACTATTAAAATAGAGTTTTAGTTGGTATTGAATGAGTATTTACAAGGAGAGTATAAGTTTGCGCAATATCATCATCGTTTGTGTAAACATGGATTATTCTTTCTGATATCCTTGTTTTCGGTGGTATTAGTTTGCTACTTGTGGTGGTAAGTTGTTAATATTTAGTATGCTCTGGAACATTTCATTGTCAAAATAAGTGCTTGTCAACTTTACCTGAGCAAGATAACCATTAGATTACCAATACAAGCTCTATTTATCATGATGGCTCATATTCTGGTCCTCTCTGAAATAGACGAGTTGTTTCCACAGGCATGCATACTTTGTATTAAGTATACGTGACTCTGACTTGTTTTGTTTTCGTAGTGTATAATTTGATTTAGTAGTGCGCCTTTTAACAAACCTTGGTCACGAGGGTTATCATTGATGTGTTCAAGAGTGAAGCAAAGGATGAAAATCATGGAATGTTGAATTACCAGATGGACCATGTAGTGTATTAAATGGTCATAATTTGATGTGTCAACCCCAAACTACTCTCATTTTTAAGTACACCGGGTCATACCCTTGAATTGAAACCTCACCACAACTTTGCTTTTTAAGACCAGTTGCTCATGTGAGTGGAAGTTGCAGCGGTCAAAGATAAATCTTTGCTATTATGATGAGTTTTTGGAACACCGTGAGTGAGAAGTGTGTGCATATGAAGTATTCTCATTCTTATGCGAGAGATTTTTCTCGGTCAAAAATAGAAGACGTTCAGAAAGATAAATGAAAGACAAAAATGATTTAAAACAAAATTCAAAACAAGTTTTAAAAGAAAAACATAGAGGCGCCGCACATTATCGCGCCTAAATTTTGGAACATCGGTTGCATTAAATAGAACATTTAAAAATTCACTGAGTATGGTATAATCTGATGGTCATGAGTTTGATGAACTGCAGTTCGACAATTGAATAATGAGCATTTTTTTGTTTCAGAGATGTTTTCATTTTTAATCGAAGTGCAGCTAGAAAGAGCAAAAACTACATGGGGTATTTTCTTTTCCTCAAGAAAAAATGAATAGAAAATTACTAGAGTGAAAAGCACAACGATGGTCAATTTACGAAAATAAAGGGGCATAATAAATAAAATGGGAGGGTAGAAATAGCAATTCTGTATATCTGAACAAATGTAATGTTCTGAAGGTTTAACCTTGACTTTTTCGTTCGGTTTGGCCCATGTTCTTTTTCTAGCACTCCATCAATTTCTTGGATCTAATTTTATTTTTCGGGAATAAGTTTTTATGAATGCATTTTTAACATTCTGGAATAAACAAATCTCCAATAAATAAAGGTACGGAGGCAGTTAAGCCCTGGTCGAGCTTTAGCTTAGGCCAACTTATGGTTCTGCGTTTCTAATTATTTCATTTGCAATTAATGATGTATATAATTTCTTCTGTAAAAGGTTTTATGCTATAATATTTGTGACATAAATCATGTTATTTTATTTATCTTGGATATAGTGTGCGTTTAGTTTCCGGTTTGGAGTCTTAGATTCAAATTTTAACATGTGAAAGTTTGTTATTTCAATGTAGATGTAAATCACATATCTACATGTTTGTTTTAACTGACATTAAATCGAGCTGTACATAAATTATGCAAAAGATAAATAGCGAGACAAATTATCGTGTCGTATTGTGTCTTGTGTCATAAGATGACCTAACGGATCAGGCCTGCGTTAGCAGATGCAAACTGCCAGGATTTTTGCAAACGGATTCCTGAATTTAAAATCTACACCGATAATTACACCATTTCAATTATTCTCTGGTGTGTTTGTTTCATTTTTTAAAATAAATTCTTTGAACAATTCCTTATTTGCAAAATTAAAATTCCTCCATTAGCTTGTCTTAAAAGTCCCAGCGGAGAGTATGTTTATTTCAGTTTTTTCTTGTTAACAAAAGAATCACTTTAATTTTTTTATTTTTTAGTATCTTAAACTATTTAACATACTTTGATAAAGGATTTAATGAAAAATCAACAAAACAAATTTTGTAGCGACTTGATACAAATATTTGGAAGAAGTCATGTCCCATAATGAAGTTTTTGAAGCATATATAATTCATGATGTTGTTATTATTTAATAAAGAAAAGGTAGGAAAAGCTATAGCTCCCTACGGACAGGCCTACACAAACGGACCTTTGGGTTCATTATTTAGGAAACTACTTCCACAGAATCAGATTTGCATACTGCCGAATTAAAGTGTAAAATTACAGTTGAAAGTTGAAATCAATTGTAATAATGTTATTCTTACAAATTACTGCTTTTGATACCATTGTTATTGTTTCGCAGAGCATTTTCTTGCATTGTAATAATTTTGAATTTGAAGCAGTTGAAGCTCCTACCTTTTGCAGAAGATTTATATGAACAGCTGGCAGTGCTGGGTAGACAATGGCAAAGTCAGTGAGAACAGACAAAAGTGATGGTCCTAAAGGATGATAAACAAAGAGATATAGCAGACAAAGTTATCCCTGCCAATACACTTCAAACCCAGCACATTTCCCACAGACCTAGAATATGGAATTGCGGCTTCATGCATACTTTCTACAAAAGTGAGCTTCACTGAATGGGGTTGAATCTTAATTCTTGTGCATCCCACAATTTTATATTTCAAAATTTGTTTTAGGCAGCAATATCATGTTTAATGGATAACTTTTTTCGCATTGATCTCCTACTTTCTAAAAATTACTTAAATAACCGATTATTTGTGATTTAAGTGTACATGGTAACATTCTAGGTGAATCCTATTATTGCTATTTTATCCATTTATTTCATAATATCATCTGTATGGAGCTGATTATTATATATCTATGATAGAAAAAATGTATGAAAAAAATAAATAGTTTAGTCGTAAATTTGTAATCTACATCCACGAGCAACTAATTAGGTTTTTATTCTGCTGGCTACAAACACAAATATTTTTTAAATAAATATTGTAGAAGAGATAAAATAATTAAACTCACTCATTATTCATTAAAACATGATATTTAGTCAGTTCAGTTCAATTGGTCAACTTCACATTTATATGGTGTCTCTCCTGTAATTAACATAATGGAAGAGCTAAAATTCTTACAGTAAAAAAAGTTTCGCCCGTAAAGAAGACATCCTAGTTGAATAAGCTCTGGCCTAAGGTTTCTCATAAATGAAGTTTCTAATATTGCTCATTCGGTGTCATGACTCATGGGCAAACGTCCAAGTTTAATTGCAGTACCTACCCATTTAGATCATATGTCGTCAAAACTTCCTTACCCAACAAATGTCATAATTGTTTGGTCCTACATAACTTTAATTAAGCAAGCTGCTTTAAGCTTTTCTTTGCTTTAACTTTTCCTATTTTTCATCTCGTTAGACAAAAATTAATTGAAATTCCACATTTATCACGTTAGATTTTTTTTTTTGTATTTAGTTAGAGATACGTAAGACCGTGACGAGTTTAAAGCGCGGAAGTATTTTCCTTAAATAAGTTAAGCAAATTAAACCATTACCAACACTCGGGCATACACGAACAAAAATAGTTCTATATTTTCTACAAGACGTATCTTGGTAAATTCATATATGGAATAATGACTCGAAACAAAGAATAAAGAAAAGTTTTGGTTTACGAAGTAATGGGTTTGATTATAGAAGCTCCAGAATGATTGCGATGCCACACAACTTTAATCTCGATGTGCTGGGGACAAACAATCATCTTTTGTTATCGTGTCTTTTCCTTCGGATCCATAGGGACGACACTCAAAACATCAAATATGAATTTTCGAACCAACGTGGGGCTAATCTTAAATCGTTAAATTAAATTAAATTTTTATATTTAGATTAACATCGAATAAATGTTTTACATTGTGAAAAATAGACCTAGCCCTTAAAAAGAAATGGTTTTATCGTTTCTGTTTGATTTGGATCAAACATGCTTAACGTAATGATGTGATCAAAATATTTGACCGACACCCCAAACACTCTTAAAAAGCAAATTAAATGAAGAGAGAAAAAAAAAAGCAAAAGAATAAAGGCATATAGAAGCATGCACTTGTTTGCCTTTTTGACTTGTCTGTGTACAATTCAAATATTCATGGATCATTCATTACCTCTATGCTCCCTATCTATCTGCTAGTAGTTTCTTTGTCCCTCCAACATTACACACACAAATAGACACCAATGTAAACTATTAATGTCAAAAACACCAACGAGCCATAAATAATTGCACATAAACATTATGTATATACACACACAATTATGGCTTATTTTGACCGTCAATGACATTGTGGAGAGGCAATCTCCCTCATGAGTTGCCCTGTTATCAAGTAAAATGGCGTGTCCTAATAAATTTTACAATTATTATAGTTTGCTAGGAAAATTTCAGGTCAAACACTGAAGTCAGAGGCTTTAATGTCACACCGCTAAGTAACAAGATAAAAACTCATGGCTGCTACAATTTTTGAAGTACCTAAGCTTCACAAAGCGCAAACCCATGAGATTGTGGCACCAGAAATGTTTTTAAAATCCAAATACTCTTGCACTTGGAGACATGCATTTCTTAGTCAAATTGGTTCTCTCCATCATTAGAATGCATGTTTGCACATTTCTATAATGTCATAGGGTGAAAGTAATTGATTCAGTATAATGCATTATTGGGCAGTGTTAAATTGATCTAAAAGTTTACCAAGCGTAGAATCCACTGCCACATGTGAAAGCTTTGGGAACGTACGTGGTGCAACCAGGAGTGAGCACGTGTCGTGTAGCATGGAGGGAGCATCACACTCTTACTCTACTCGTAGTAGTTCCCCGCGCAGAGGGCGAGGCTTCCGGTGTCAGTGTATCGGTATTTGAATTGAAACTTCAAAAAATGAACACTATCCAATAGCATTCCCATCACACCTCTCTCTCTCTCTCTCTTCACGTTTTATCTCACACAGTTTCAGTTTTGGCTTATTAGCTAAAATCAATCACCTCGCACAATTCAAGATCTGTGCATCTTCAGATTTTTTTTCATCTTTTTCTTTTCCTTCTGTTTTTGGTGTCATGAGCATGGCATCCTAGGGTTTATCATCCTCTTTGAGCCTTCCCGATACTACTCTCATTTCGCGAACTATTTCTTCGTGATTCTTGAACCGATTTAGTGTTTTCAAATGCAGAGGTCTAAAGGTGGTGGATCAAGTCCCTCCTCAACTCTCTTGTTTTGATTTTTTGTATATGCGATTTTGAACTGCTTTCTACCTTTTGCTTAGTGCTGTAGGTGTAATAATGCTGTTATGTTTTCATCATGAATTTCTTGTGTTGTGGTGTCTTGTTATTTACGCTGCTTCGCCTTCCATCATTATTTCCAAAGCGTTTTCTGTCATTCTCTTTATCTCGTGCGTGATTGAGTGGGAAGCGTTTCTTCTCCTACTCTTTCAATTACTACTTTTACCATAGACCGTGACAAGTAGTGTGTGTATCCTTTTAGTATTTTTGAAGAATTTTAGTAGTCACTTCTTAATTAAACCCTCTGTCGTACGCGCTCTTGAATCTTCCATCCTGATTTTGTTGTTTAATTCGTTTTCAGGAAGCAAGCAGGTTCATAGACATAAAAAACTTCAGAGTTTTCCTTCTGATTCTGGTTCTTGCAGTGATGGTGTTGCAGATGAAGATTCAGTGAGTTTTTTTTTTTTTTTTCTTTCAGCTTTCATCTCTAGGCGCTTGGTCACGATTTACTTCGCCGCATTTCAGAGTCAGGAACTATGTTTTCTTAATAGAACGTATTGTTCTTAATAGAACGTATTGTTATGTTCAAACTAACACATTGCATTACGTTCGGGTTATGTGTGGTTAGGGGGGTGTCTCCTAGTAAAGAAAAATTAGAGAAACTGACTATCGTGAGAAAATGCATTGATTTCTGCAGGGTTCATTTCAATTGGGCTGTGTGTCTTCAAAAAAACCGTTTGGGACTCCCATGAAGAAGTTATTAGCTGATGAACTGTCCCGAGAAACCGAACCCAAAAGAAGAGCTCCCGGTGTCATAGGCAGATTAATGGGTCTTGAAGGACTTCCAATGCAATTGCCTGCTAATAAGCATCACAAGCATGTGTCAGAAAATAACATGAAAAGGACAACACCGGCAGTGAAAACTAGAAGCACTGGTAAACTATACGGCGGTCGAACATCTAGAAGAAGTTCAAAGAATCAACAAGAGTTTAAGGATGTGTTTGAGGTCTCCGAGATCTCAAATATAGAGAGCTGTAGGTATTCATCCCAGGGGTCTGTAAAGTTGAAGATCACTGATGATGAAATGTCATTTGTTGAACAGAAATTCATGAATGCCAAACTCCGTGCAACTTGTCAGGATTTACAGTCTTCCCAGGATTCCCACGATACACTCGAGATTCTAGACTCTAACAATGATCTTTTGCAAAAATACTTTAAGCGGCCAGATTCTTTGTTTAAAAGGCATCTAGATGATCTGCAAGGTTCCGCTTCCGAATCACATTTTGGTCACAGCGAAGGTACCAAATCATCGGCTATGGAGAACTATGAACAAGGTGACTTAAGCAAGAAGCCGGATAGGGAGATGAAAAGGTTGAATTACAATAGATCTCATCAGAAGCATCATGGTGGTTATTCTTGTAATGTAGTCAGAAGACAGGATATTCATAGTTCGCCAAAATCATCAAAGCTTCAGTTTAAAGGGGGAAATGAGCCTGATGCAGTCCCAACAAGGATTGTTATCCTAAAACCTAATCTTGGAAAAGTGCAGAAAGCTACCAAAATTGGTTCACCACCTTGTTCTTCACATACTTTTCTGTTAGAGCGTGGAAAGTGTCCTGAATTTTCAGATAGGAGATTTAGGGACACTGAACTGAATCAAAGGAAAAATTTGCATGATAATGCCTGGCATTCAAGGCAAAATTCTTTGGAATCAAGAGAAATTGCAAAGGAAATCACAAGCCAAATGAAAAATAATTTGAATAACGACTCCATGTTATTATCATCTTCTAGATTTAGAGGAAATACTGGGGACAATAGCTCATGTAGTTTCTCTGGGAATGAATCTCTTGGGGAATCAGAGGTGACATCTGCAACTTTGGGAAGATCATTTTACATAAGTAATACTATCAGCCCATCATCCTGTTTTAGTGAATCATTTGTCAGTAAAGAGGCAAAGAAGAGATTATCAGAGAGGTGGAAAATGTCACTCAAGTCTCAGCAGGGCCATTCTGTATCCATGAGTGGCACCCTGGCTGAAATGCTTGCGATCCCTGACAAGGAAATGAAAACAGCTAATTTTGACAGCATCCCTAGTGGGAAAGGTTTACGTGATAAACTTTCTAGCAAAGGTAAACCTGCTGGGTGGGTTGAACCATTGGGTATTAGCAGTAGGGATGGATGGAAGGATGGATGTATTGGAAGTTTACCGAGGTCTAAGTCTCTTCCTGCTTCATCTACTACTTCCTTCGGAAGTCCTAGAACAATTTTGCGCCATGAAGCTCTTCACGATGACCGATTTATGATGCCAAAGGTAGCCTGTAAACGGGAAAGGAAGAAAGTGGTGAAATGTCTTGATCAGAGACAGTGTATGAATACTAGAAATCTAAAAAACAAGAATTCTCGGTGTTCTCATCCATCAAACCTAGAAGGTAATGAGTCATCCCCAGACTTGAATACAATTCAAAATAAAGTGAGGATTAATCTTGAAGAGGATTTGCCGAAGCAAGAAATGTTGGCCGCTGAATCATTAGCTGAGATCATCAGAGAAACTATTGCAGTTACTGAAGCTGTTGTAGACGTGGGAGATGAAAATGCAGTTGGTTCATCTGAATCTTATATTAAGGTGCTTCTTGATCCAAAGTTATTTTATTTTACTCATAGGTGACACTTGTGCAGCTGTTTAAGCTTTTAGCATTTTCATTGGTATTCTGATTATATGCTTATTGACATATATGAATGCCATATCATATTCATACTTATTTTACTGAACAGGTCAACTCACAGTAAATAGTAAAGCACTTATCTATCTCGTCTCAGTTGACATTCATAATGTATCACGTTAAATTAAGTAATCAATTAATTCACTTGTCACAGATTGTAAATAGAATCGTAGAAATCTTTTTGGATCCATTTGCTAGGTTGAGACTTGAGTCTTACGTTAGAAGTATGGCATAATGGTTCGGGGTTTATAAAGCCTTGGGCTCTCCAACTATAACAATTAGTGTTTGTAGTATGGTTCTGCTAAGGTTCTTATCAACTGAAAACCTCATGTTTTAATTGACTTGAAACTGGTCGAGCGTAGCTGAAAACAGGATGGAATCACATGAGATGTCTTTATAATTCGGTGGAAGTGAATAAAGGACAGCTTTGTGCCAGCTATTTTACATGAATGTATATGGTTTGGTTAATCCTTCTCTATGTGTATTTGTGGAAAATTCCTTTTGTATCTATTGTCTTAGTTCTTCCACCTGCCATATGGAATCATATTGATTTTCTGTAGATTTTCACTGTTCTTTATACACTTTTGGTGCTTAAATGAAATGCAGAGTTTTTTTAGAACAGCTAAATCCACTTAGAAACTATTTGTCTTTGCAAAATTGTTTAGATGCTGTAATAGTCTAGTGGGTAAACTTCTAAGACATATAGGCTTATGTGAGAGGGTGGTTCTTTTTGTCTCAGCAAGTCCAATTAATCAGGCCAGTAATTGTTAAACAAACTTTAAAAGTCTATTAAGTATGGTAATCTTACTTTACATGTATTTCAGGAGTTGTCAGTTGGTTCTTCCAGAAAAATTTCTGCCCCCTTGCAAACACCGGTATCTGGACTTGAATCTTCATGCTGTAAAGATACGGATCAACCCAGTCCAGTCTCAGTGCTAGAACCTTCTTTTACTGATGATCTGTCATCATGTTCCGATTGTTTTGAAAGTCTCAGTGTTGATATACAAGGTAACTCCCTTAGACATTTATTTGGATTATTATATATGTGCAATCTTTAGTTTCCTTATACCATCCTTTGTATAGTTCCTGATCTATTCCTTTTTACTCTCTTGATCCTAGTTGTCTGGTATTCCTTCACATTTTTCTATACTAATTACAGGAGTAGTTAGTATGATGGTTTTTTGTACATACACTTTATCAGTAATGTAATCAAGAAGAAAATAGGATTAGCTCTTGCTAACTGATAGAACCTTGAGAGATTGAACAATTAACTGAAGATATTTTTGGTGCTTCGGCTTTGTGATTTGCAATGCACTTGATCAATGAAGAAACTCGAGACCAAATGTAGTTTCATGCATATCTTAATTCCGTTCTAGTTTAAGTGAACTTAATATTTAGCATGGCTTGTTTTGTAAAATTAAATAAGATTTTGTGATTATATTTTTTTCCTTGTAATGGCATTAGTGTCCTTTAAATTTTTAATGAGTTTATCATATAATGAATTAAAATTGGAATTGATGGTTTACAAGTATTTTTTATGCATTCTGACTTGATAGCTGCTATAAATAATAGGTTTTGGGCGAGACTCTAATTTGACATCATAATTGCCTATTTCCTGTTTTACATGATGTGAATTAAAAAGTCATATAGGTAAGAAATGATAAATGATGAACATGAATGAATTTGTCCCGCATACTTGCATCCATTCTTGGTTTCAAGCTTTTGTCAATTACCTTCTTGAGCTTAACAGAAGAGATGATTAACGATTGATTGTCGTCCTCCTAAACATATTTGTATTTGAAGTTTTTACCTCTTTTCTGATTCCTTGGTTTCATGTGCGTTTCTTGTATTCAGGGCTTCGAATGCAACTTCAGTTACTGAAGCTAGAATCTGAAGAATTTGTGGAAGAATCCGTTCTAATTCAAAGTGATGAAGATGGTGGGGAAGCATATTCAGCAATTTCAGAAGACAATGAATTACTTAAGACTGGAGATAGCTGGGAGTCTTCCTACATGATTGATGTCTTGTCTGAATCTGGTATTGATAGAGCTGAACCTGATGCATTTTTGGAAGTTTGGCATTCTCCTGGATGCCCTGTTAGTCTTTCAGTGTTTGATGAGCTTGAAAAGAAGTACTCTGATTGGAATACTTGCCCAAGGTCAGAAAGGAGATTGCTTTTTGATCGTATAAATTGGGGAATTATCGAAATATACGAGCAATTCGTTAGAATACAATCATGGGTAATCCCTTCAAGATCCACAAATCTTCGTTCTAGTTCTAAATTGCTCAAAAATGGAGTCCGAGATTGTCTGTACAAGATGCTGTGGAGCCAGGGAAAAGTAAAGGATACTGCACTGGGGAAGGTGTTGGTTAGCGAATTACAGTGGTTGAACTTAATAGATGAAATTGCTGGAATAGGTAGCGAAGTTGAGAGCTTGCTACTTGATGATCTAGTGGCAGAGATAGCTGTTACATAGGCATTTTGCGCCTGAACATTTTTTGTTCTAGGATGTTTCGTAGTACATGAATCAAGTAGTAAAATGCAATTTCGTAAGATGAATAAAAGTATTAGACGGAAAATGAGCACGCAAATCATTCTGCAAAAAATGGAGGAAGCTTGTTATAGTGACTTCCAATGTTGCATTTAATAAAATGAAATATTGTCAACATTTAAACATTAGGGGTAAAGGTTTTCTGCCTCGACTATTGTCAATTGTAAATACTGGGTGACTCCATATTTCTTAGGGACATAAATTGGAGCGTATGCTTGAGTTGGTTTTACCTCTCTGAACACACCCATATACCAAATGAAAATGTTCAAATTAGACTGAGGGCAGGAATTTTGTTTTGTCTGTTCCCGGCAGCTCTGATGTGTTTATGTTACCAAGAGGAAGATTAAATTCAACGAGTCAAAAACAAAATTGGTACGTAATAAAAAGAAAAGGATTGATTCTCTTAAAAATAAACAAGGAACCGTCTCACGGTGTTCAGCTAGCTTATGTTGCTCGTCAACATTTCAACACAGTATTCATTCTCTTTTTCTTCGTGGCTTCTTATTTTAAGACTTGGAAAAAGCTAATTCGACATTGGATCTGTCTTATTATGGGTCTCTTATGCTATAGATCGACATAAATCTCATCACTGTATCTTCCTTGTACATATGTTTAACAAAATCTCTATCGTCTAGTTATTAATGAACAAATTAGTAGATTGAAAAATCGTAAAAGTGTTGTTTGGGCCAAAACTATAAGAAGGCAATTCGTTCTACCCAATGATTTTATATCTAAAAATTCAAAATTAAAAAATACATTTTGGAAATGAAAATCTAAAAAAGATTTTGGTATTTTGGAAATAAAATTCTGAAAAAAAAAAATTTCAAAACAAAATTCCATTCTAAAAAAACAATTTCAAAATAAAAATATATATTTCGAAAAATAAATTCCTAAAAATAAAATTCAGAAACATATTTTAAAACAGAATTATAGAAAACTATAAAAAAAATTAATTTCACCTGAATAATTAGGTTCGGGTCTAAATTTGTTGGGTACAAAAAGCAATCACCACATAAGAGCACTAGATTGGATCTGAGTAAGCCCATATTTGGTCACTATCATTTGGACTAAATGCAGTTAGACCTTCAGCCCATGTATGCTTCGGGACATTCTAGATGCAAAATTATTACCTTTCAGAGGTATAAATACAAAGCAATGCACTTTCTTCTTCGTCACACTGTCGATTAGGGCTTCTAGCCATCTATCATGATCGGCATGATCAACACCGTTTTAACTTTTCTTTTTCCCTTGTTTTTCTATCAGAAGCGTGTGTGTGTTTTCTGCGTACTTCTTTGTTTTGGCAAGTGATGAAAAAACTTATCCTACACACCGAAAATACTGTGTGGATTTCAACTCCGCTTATTATCTGATGCCTTTCATTCATAACATGTTTGATTTTTAGTGAGATTGGAGTATTTACTTTATTGCCGTAGCGATTGATTTGATTTGAGATTTCCTTGTGTTTTTATTTTGAGGTGTATGTATTCTGATATGATGAGTTGCTCATATACGTCTGCAAATACGAGATATTTCGATGAGTGTGTATGCTCTCTCTGATCAGAATGCACATCTCTACACACTATTTTCATTTCGCCCTAGTTTCTGTATTTTTCTTTATTCAACAGCTTCAGCAAGCTTTCATCTCTTTTACACCGATTTGGTTTGAGCTTACATATGTAGTTATATTGTTCCTTTCAACCTCTTCACATTAGTGTAGTGCCAATATACCACACACGGCTTCGCATAATAATTATTTTCTTTTCTTTTAGTAATCTGTTTTTCTGATTGGTTTTTCATCTTAAATTTCTTTATTGGTTCCTATAAACCTACCCTGCTCTGTTTTGTCCTAGATTGTTTCAAAACTCGGAATGGCCTAACAAGCTCAGATAGACCTCTGCCTCCACATGTATCCAGCATTTGTATAAATTTAATTTGTAATTGTAGAAATATTTTTATTTATTAATCTATTATATCGTTATATGACCGTAGAATCTTTTTACAGTTATGAATCTCTTTAAATATATGTTTACTAAAATGTGTTTTTTTCAATGATGATGAAGAAGGGATGAAATATTCTAAATGAATCAAATATCTTCAGAGTCAATCTGGTACGTTGCTGAAGTGTCAAACAGGATGTCCTCATTTCTTCATTGAGATCAGACCCATGGAAGCTCGACCTAAATTCGGTGTTAAAACATTATAAATACGACTCTTGATTGTTTTGTAAAATTTCATATATTAGAAATAGAATTGTTAGTTCCAGAATTCTCTCTTTAGTTGTAATCTTTGTGGAGGAAAGAGTACTTTAGTTTTGGTGATTTTTGTTCGTACATAGACTATCATATATGACTATTTTGGTATTGATTATTTAGTTTGGTGTTACTTTTTATTTTGATATCGATGACTTAACATATTTTTTCATTACTCAAGAGAGAAAACTTAAAAGTGATATTAGTTTTTGTAGAAAATTATTTCGAAATCCTAATTTGATAGGAATGTATTTTAGTTTATATTAGTCTATGATATGATAAGTAAGTTTTCAATCAAACGCATTACTTGTACTATAAAATGTTGTGAGTTTGTTATGTGAAATGACTATTTAGACTAAATTCTGTACACAAAATTTAGCAGATGGACTTGCACAAGTAATTCCGTAAAAATTTGAAGTCTGGGGAGAAGTCATCATATTATACATTGAATTGTTTATTTTTTAAATTTTTGGTAAGAACTTTAGTTTGGTCAGAAGTCCATAAAAGTGTATGCTTGTTTTAAATCCAGTATTATGCCATCATTACTTTTAAAGTTGATATTTGACCAACTTTTAATCTTACAGTGTTTGGATCTTCATATGTTAGTATTCAATTCTTTTTATTTTTGTTTTTCATGAAAAGAATGAGAAAGGTGAGGGGACGCCCTTCCAATTTGTGAAGAAACAAGAAGGAATAATATTAATTATGTCATGACATGTAATCAAATTATGCAAATAATTGTGTTTGGTTAAGAGATGTCCATTTTGTTTGGAGCTTATTATGACCCATGATATTTGGTTATAATTATTGTCATGGTTAATTATGTTTTTTAACACTTAAAATAATTTGTTTGATTTATTATTTATTATAGAAATTATTTTTATTTAAAATAAAGTATTTTCCTAAATTCAATGTGAAAATATATTTTTTATTATCAGCTAAAATACAAATTGTGTTTTTCTTCAATAAGGAAACTACATTTTAATTTAAATGCTAAATAAATTTCTATTTCATCATAGAAAGTATTTTGTATAATTCAATGTTAAAATATGAAATTTTGATTATAAACTAATATCCGAATTATTTTTATTTACGAAAAAACAAACAACTTTTTTATATTTAATATTAGAGTATACTCTTATTTTTATTCTTTATCATAACATTGGTTCTAAAAAAATAATTCTGATTTTTTTTCTTTAATTACAAATTTTAAACACAAATATACAAAATAAAATATATAAACATTTATTTATAAAAATTCATCTTTATTTTATTCAAATCTTTCACACATATGTATTTCAATAAATGAATTAATTATAGAATTAAATAATAAATAAATAAATTATACAATTAATTTTTTTATATTCCAATTAAATTAATTCTACTATAAAATTTTCACTCAAATGTATTTACTTTGTAATAAAATCTACTCACTTTCTTTACATATAATCTAACTTTTAACTCTCCTCCTCCTTTTTCTTTTTTTTCCTTTCCACTCTCACACTCCTACAAAACCAAAGTGTTATTATGACAATCAAACGGAGCTAAAGATAACAAATAGATATTTCACTATTAATGGATTATTTTTCCTTCTCTAGCAACATTGTTTATTATCTTGATTAAAGTTCACCTTACATTTTTAATACTATTATTTTAATTATTTTTCACGTCACTTAATTACAAATTTATTTTTTATTATATATTTTTTTAGAACTGTCACGAGATTGTATTAGTCAAAATATATTTTTCTTCTTGGTTTTGGTTGCTTTTTTTTTTTTTCTCTTGATTTGGAAATTTATGCTCCGCTCCATCTATTTAAATGGGCTTCCAAGTGGCTGAAAGAAGGGAGATTATAAAGCACATGTATATAGAAGATGCACCCCAGGAACAAATATCAATTACTATGCTAAAATTATACTGAAAATAAAGATAAGCATTTGTATTTTTTTATTGATGATAATTAACAAGGAGGAAAAAATCTATATAACTTAAATATGTCAATAATTGTCCATGTGAACTTTATGAATTTAATATAAAAATAAATATGAATAACATTCTATATTCGTTTTATAAAATATTAAACCACTTCTTTCAGCTTCTCAAGACCTATATAAAATTTCAGAATTTTGTAGATGGTTTTAGGATATTTTTAGTTTTTATTTAAGTTTTTTTATCTGACACCTACAGTATCCTTATTAAATTAGTGACATTTCTATTATCAAGTCTTCTTTCTTTCTCTCTCTCACAAAACAGCTATTATTCCTATCATCACATTCGTTTATGAAAAAGACAAGATTCTTGATAACCTGCGCATAACCCCTATTATATATTGAAAAAAAGATATAGAAATCATTTGATTGCTTTATGGATGCTGAAGATTTCCCAAACACATTCTTTCAGATTGCAGGTAAAATTTCAAATACGCCAACAAAAGAAAAGAGAAAATATATTTGCACAAATAGCACTAATAGTGGCATAATCATGTGAAGGGGAATTAATGGCACAACAAAGTTTTGTGACCCTAACTAAATACTGTTCTTGTTTATAATTTTTATTTTGACTTTTTTCAGTTGGTTTATATAAATACCAGGTCTTGTGTGGGCTTGCATATAATAAATTTTTTCAAGAGAAATTAGACCAATCCTTGTACAAAAATAAGGTTCCTTAATAAACTCTAATATCTCTTCAAAGCCAAAGTTACAGTACCTTCTAACGTTGTATTTACACTGATTAAATTACTACCCAGATTCACCAGTTCGAACCTTCAAATTGTAAATGAAAAAAAAAGCACAATAATACTAATATGAGTTAGATAAAATTTGTTTTGTTTGTTTCTGCATAACCGGATCCAATTACTGAAGGAGGTTCTGGCCAAAATTGTGCAGTCTTCACCTTTGATATGCTTGCCAATACGCTCAAAGGAGTCACATCACCAACCACTGTAACCTTCTTTGCCGCAAAGTCTATGTTGAAGGATGTAACTCCTAACAATATAGGAAAAATAAAATGAAATGAGTCCATAAAAACGTCTTCTCAGTTCAAGAACTAAAATTAATCAGAACTTTAATGAATTTATGGTAATTGTTTTCATCTGAAGTTTGTCAAATATCTGTGAAAGAGGAAAGATGGCCCCTTATTTGCGAACTTAAGCAGTGAGATGTGTAATTTCATCTTAATAATTGCATGTGATCTCGTGTTAAATTTATGGTTCGAAAGAGAAGATTTTACGAGAGTGATTTTCATACCTCGCATTCTGGAGAGATGTTTCCTCACCTTCCCTTCACAACCTTTGCAGTGCAGAGAAACCCTCAAAACTACAACCTGCAAGAAAAATCATTCAAAATCACACCCCATTTGAGTACATAGTGTGCAAAGATTACAAAAGTTGTGCCTTGTTTCATCGTCAATGCTCCATTTCGGTTCCGTGTATGTGCTAGTGTTACTTGATCCTTCCACAAACACATGCTAGTCAAACTCCCACCACAAATGAAAAAGATTTCTTATATACATCTGCTATATATGGTCTATTCGAAGTTGTTGAGAGTCCTTGACACATAATTCAGAAAACAAAATTCCTAGATAAGTGGTGTAGGGTCATGTATGTATGTATGTATAAGAACAAGAGTCACTCACAAGGAGAAAAATAAAATAAAACTAACTTTTAAGTGTAGATTGTGCTATTCTTCAACTGTTAATTGAAGTTTAATTCTCAGGATCAGTAATTCAACTGTTAATTGAAACGTCTATGCAGATGAAACTTCAACTGAGATGGAAAAGCGGTTCAAACAACAGTTAAGGAGTTGTATATAAGTTTTGTGAAAAAATTGAACCTGGTCTGAGGAAGCCGATTTTGGAAGAGAGGAGCTAGAAGAGGGTTTAGATGAATGGGTGGTTTGATCATGATGAAGGACATGACCTTTCTCCTTATCAACGTTAGTTGGAGCCAAAACAGGATCATAAACTGATGATCCACCATCGAAGGAAGGCGTTTCACCGAGCAAATATCTTGAAGAACCAGGAGGAGTGATTAAATCAGTAGGTGGCCTAGCCCAACTCCTCCTCAGAATACTATCAATTGGTTTTGAAGAGTAATTGTTAGTGATGTGTTCAGTCAACTTTCCCGCGCTACTTTTCTTCTTTTGATCAAGACCCTTTGTTGCATTTTTCTTTTTCTGGCCACTTGGCTTGGAAGTGGAGTTTTTCTTAGCCTTCGGGAGATCATGCAAAGGTTTGGGGTCATTGTGAAGCTTAGGAGAAGAACTAGGGACAATGAAGTCTCTGGAGGGTGTTCTTCTTGGATCTGTGATGATGGGGTTGTGGCGGTCAATGGCTCTGCCACCAAATTGAGCTGTGTTGGAAATGGAGGAAGAGGGTTGATCCATGCTAAGACATATGGCTGTTGAGGCCTGTGATGCACAGAAGATGTCTATGCCTTTCATATCTCGATGATGAAGGGTAAGAGGTTCTGGTTTAGAGAACGAATCTGCAGTGTAACAAAGGAAGAAGCAGAGAAGGAAAGTTGGTACTACTCACTGCTTTTAAGCTTCAATTGGGAGTGAGTGAGGTGTGGTAAGTTGAGATATAGAGAAAAGAGAAAAGATGGAAAATTCAAAATTGAATTAGTTTCTTGTTTAATATGTGGAAACAACAAGAGTAAATAACATTTGTAACAGTATACCGTCTAAGCCAAATTACCTGGGACCTAACCCCTAAATAACATTGATAAAACAAGATCAGTGTATGAAGGGTTATGGACATAAATACATAAACGTCAATGGTTTCAGGATGGTGATAGCAATGTGCACGTGTGATGGGATCCACGACAGCAACAATAAACTTACATGATCATACAAGTTAAAATTGGTTATAAACCAAAACAAATGATACTGATGTGAATTCCCTTGTTTTTTTAATCTTAGAGCTTCTCAGGTAGAACTTGTTTTTGTGATAACACATTTTAATGTAGCTTTATATATAGAGATAATGTTTTGTGTATCCTTAATAAGTATGTTCAAAACTCAATTAAACAAACGAGGAGTAAAATTTGAGGCCTGTTATAAATTTAGCCTCATCTAAAGATTCTAAATGTCATTTATGATAATTCTCAAACTGTTAATTATCTCATCTACATATTTTTTATAATCCAGAAATAAGTCGTGCAAATTCTTCAAAGCATTCCACAATATTATCTTAACACTGGAACAGATATTAGAAAAAATGATCAATACAAAGGTGCAGAGCGGAAATCATCAAATTTGTGGAAAGGCAGAGAAAAAGAGAGTGATGTTTATGACATGCAACCAACATTTCTGTTGCTTTAAAGAATGAAAATGACACAAAATAAGTACACTGAAATTGCCTTAACTCTGTTTGTTTCACTATGTAGAGAAAAAAAACACTTATCACACTCTCTGGAAAACACCTCAGATGAACCTATTCTTTTTACCTGTAATTAACACGAAGTCAGGGTCACAGTAGTATCTAAGGGCAATAAATATGTCAATTTTTTGCCTAATATTCTGATAATAACTGTAAACAGTAGTTCCATTGTGTAGCTTTGGATCCCATTTTCCCCGGTTTTTGTAACAGTTTTCTCTTGTCCTATCTTATATATATAAGAGTTTAACTTACAAAAACTACATAATCAATTAATCAGAAATCATTATTGAAATAATTTTAAAAACAGTTATGATTCTTTATCAGTACATATGGTATTTACTCAATTTATATATTCCAGGACATAGTACTTTTTGTATCTTTTTGCACGGGTGTCTAAATGTTTGTGATTATCATTGCCCCCATAATAATACTATATGATAATTATTTCTTAAAAGTAATGATTTTGTGAGGAGTGCAACATATGCATACATGGAGGTGCAGACATGTTTTGGAATGACGTGAAGTTGCAGCGACATGAATTTCCATTTTATGTGGTAGCTTGAATTGATTGGATAAAAAAATTGGAGGCACAAACAACTAAAGCACAGTGAATTTGGGTAATTCTCTGTTGCCCTGTTGGCTTGTTGGCCATGGTCTACACTATTTACCAACCAACATGCACTTCACAGAAACACTTTATAGAACATTGAAAACTTAGTCAGAGGAAACAGCACAACCATTAAGTACATGCTGCAGTTTCATGTGCTAAGTTCATTCAGGTGACAATTTGCGTTTTATAAAGAAATAATGCCATCAATGAAACACAAAACACACCAAATTAAACAATTTAAGTGTTGATGATTGCTGATGTTAGTAAGCAATAAGAAAACTGGGAAAGCATCAAATTTGCATGAACATTTGATGCTGGGTCACAAACTGTGCAACTTGAACACAATACAAAGAGGAAAATCAAAACACAACACACTAAAAGATTCTAATGGAACAAATTCTGCCAGTTAGTAAACCATTTCGAATTTTGCTTTCTGGTGGATTGATGAGACGCAAAGTCACTTTTTTTTTTCTCTTTTATCAACTAAAAAAAATGAATGAAATTCCCTTCACATATTCATGGAATCAGATGCTTCTGTGGCTTTCTTCCTCCTCTTTTCCTCCTTACTTTATTATCTTCTTCCCCCGTTTTTGAAAATAGCCAATGTTCTACACCCACCATTCAAAATTCTCTCTTTCTTTTTCCCCTTTATTCTGTTTTCTCATCGATTCCAATCCAGAAAGGTTTTAGAGATAGACCAGAACTTTTGTTCTGTGTCACAAGAGATACACCAATATGTGGGAGGTGGAGGCAAAACTGTTGTACTATAAAAACACAAATTAAACCTCACACGGATAAATAATCAAAACAATAGATTAAAGGAATCTAAAAAAATTCTATGTGATTTTTAGTTTTAAATTTTGTTTATTTTAAAATTAAATTTCTTCTTACATTGTATTATTTCATAACACTAAAAAATTCAACGTTACTTTCTTTAAGAAATAGTTTGAAAATATATGTGAGAAAAAATAGTGTAATAACGTAAACTATTCAAAATATAAAATACAAGCTAAGTTTTAATCCGCGATGGTAATTTTGTAGTGCTTGATTTTTGTCTTCTTTTGATATCTGTATTGTATTACAATAAAGCACAAATTATTATGTATTTATATTTTTTATTTAGATATCTTAACGAAGACTTTTTTATTTACATTTATAACAACTTTATTATCTTTATTCTAAAAATGAAAGCAAACATTGGAAAATATTCACCCAATTATACATCTTACGAATATTCATACAACGGTTTCCAAAATTAAATACATAAATACATTTATTTTAAAAGATGAAATTTAAAATTTTCACCACCTAAATACATAAATACATTTATTATTATTTATGTATAATTATTATATAGTCAACCATGGAAGAAGAAAGTTGATTAAAAAATGTATATAATAAAATCAGTATATGAGGTGGAGTATAAGAGAAGCAGAAAAAGAAATGCGTCATTTGCAGGAGGTCAAACCTAAATGTCTAAAAAAATATACCCTAAATGTCTTAAAAAAAATCACCCTCATAAATAAATAAATCTTTTAATAATTAAATATCTATTCCCGTATTTAAAAACAAAATAAACGGGACATATGTACACATCATAATAACATTTTAATATAGTACTTTTTTTTTCATTTTTATGTATTTTATTTCTATTTAATTATCATATTTTCAATTTTAAAATAACAAAAATTATATTTTATAATCAGCACATTAATTTTATTTATTTTTAATTAATTAGCACTTATACATTTATTTTAAAGTAGAAATAAAAAAAAATAGTATACTTTTTTTAAATATTGAATTTACATTATAACAATACTATTATATACATTTAATATATCAGTATTAATTATAGCAGTCTATTATAAAAGTAAAATTGGTTTTTAATCACGTTATTATAACAATTATATTACTATTTCAGCAATATAAGTCACTCATATGTTTTTTTACATTTAGTATATTAATATTCAATGCTTAAAATATTTCTATACATTATTGCCTAATAAACAATAAAACATTCATGAAATTATAAAACATTCTGTTAGGCCTTAAATGGCAATTCTAATAAAAAACAGTTTGTGCAGTCTCAAACCTACAAGTATTTGAAATTGTGGGACATATACATGTTATTTTCTAATATAAATTGAAGCTCACATTTTGTAAAAAATTTCAGTGTAAACAACATATTTTGTCTTGTTTGTAACATTCTCATCTTCATCAAGAATAAGAATTTTCAATCCTTTTTTTTCTAACTCTAGAAATACTACATACAAATGTTCATGTGTGAAAACTGGACGTGGAAGATATGAACCAACTTTGGTCAATGATTGACCTTGGCTTTTATTGATTGTCATTGCAAAATATAAAACTACTAGAAATTGTCTTCTCTAAAATTTGAATGACATACTTGCATCTGAAGGGATTAAATTCATTCTTGAAATGAAGATTTTATCACCAATATTTGTTCCTATTAGAAATGTTGCACAAATTACATTTTTCTTCAAATCAACAACTTGCAACCTTGTTCCATTACAAAGACCATTGGCTTGATCAATATTTTTCAAAAGCATAATAGGCACGCCAATTTTAAAATGAAGGCGATAATTTGGTATCCCTGAACATTTTATCTCATTTAAGAACTCAGACATGAACCATTCACCTTCAATTTCCTGATCTTCAAGGCCAAGCTAAGATAAGTTATTTCTTTACCACTTAACAGAGATAAAATAAAATCATTCACTTTCTCTATTGATTCAGTTGTCGGACAAAGTATTGCTACATCCTCAAAGTACCCAGGACACATCATGTCAGTCAACAAATTAGGATAAACAAAATTAACCAATGACAACAAAGGTTCAGTGGGCTCAATCAATAGATCATGTGGGGTTTCCACTACACACTCACCATTTTCATTCAAACCAATTTGGCCATCTCCAATTTTGAGGATCCAAACAGAAAATTCTTTGATATTGTCTACACTTTCATTAGATTTTGCATTAATTAATCTCATGTTACGAGAAAATGTTAAGACTCGACAACTGAGCCTCAAATGAGAAGAGTTGATTGTTGACCTCACAACATCATATCTTGAACATTTTTTTACAAATGATAACATTTGTTTAAAATCACCTCCCAAAACCACAACCTTCCCACCAAACGGTTTTTTACTATTTCCTTCATTTACCGTTCTCATAACATCTCTCAAAGTTCTGTGAAAGGCTTCAAAACACATTCAATTCATCATCGGTGTTTCATCCAAAATAATTAATTTTGTTTCAATTAAAAGTCTAGTCCGATGACTTCCTTGAGGTATATTGCAATTTGGTTCTTCATTTATTAGAATAGGAATGCAGAATCTAGAATGTGTTGTCTTTGTAGGAACTAATTGAAGGAAATAAGAGAAGACAAAAGAATGTGTTGATTCTTCATTTATTCACTCAATCATATATATAATAATTACAATTACTATAAGCTATAAACTAGGAATACTAACAGGCCAGTAAATTGACCATTAATCCAATATAACCAACATCTTCCCTTAATTCTGATTTGGAACAACCTTCCCAATTTGAGTCATGATATTCTCAATCGCCATCAATTCTTCATTCATAGCTTTTTGCCATTTGGGATGTTGAATGGCATCGGCAAATCTCAAAGGTTCTGATTCTGCAAGAAAAGCAAATTGAACCAAATCTCCATTGTCATCAACTTCATCATCAATATTTATTTCGCAATCTTGAAGATGTACAGGTTGTCATTGTTGCCTTCTTGGTCGATCCATCATAGTTGCAATTGGAGTTGCAACTTCAGGTTGAATTACAACTTCAGGTTGAACTACAGGTGCTTCAAGAGTGAATCTATCTTCCACATCATCATTCAAAACGTAAATATATTGTTTTTTCGAATCCATTTCAGCTGTTGCATTCCATTGCCATACCTCATCTTCGGCAAATGTAACATCACGACTAACAATCACCTTCTTTGTCATTGGATTGTACACCCATGCTTATATCCAATGAAAATGGTCTTCACTGCCTTATCATCCAACTTTGATCTTGTTGCATTGGGAACATG